>Ga0209172_10000279_pt1 | contig 147616 bp, 119 predicted proteins | sample LarsenN4metaG_FD_184113 | JGI IMG/M metagenome (GOLD analysis project Ga0209172, IMG submission 184113) | Hot spring sediment bacterial and archeal communities from British Columbia, Canada, to study Microbial Dark Matter (Phase II) - Larsen... ...
GACGAAGGCGCCGGTGTTCACGTCGACGGTGGTCATCGCCTCGGTCTGATCGAATATCAGGTGACCGCCGGACTTCAGTTCCACGCGTCGCTCCAGCGCGCGCTGGATCTCGTCCTCCACCGAGTAAAGATCAAAGATGGGCCGCTCGCCAGGATAGTGCTCGATCCGATCGCCGAGATCGGGAATGAACTCCTGGACGAACTCCTTCAGACGCGTGTAGTTCTCGCGCGAGTCCACCCGGATCACCTCGACCTCGCGGGCCGCGAGATCGCGCACCGTGCGCAGCAGCAGCGGCAGATCGTCGTGCACCAGCGCCGGCGCTGTGGCCTGGGAGATATGCGACTGGATCGACTGCCACAGCCGCTGCAGGAACTCCATGTCGGTGGCGATGTTCTCCTCGTCGATGCCCTCGGCCGCCGTGCGCACGATGAATCCGCCAGGGGAGGACTGCGCGGCGTCGGCATTGATGACGCCGTTGCCGTTCTCGCCCGTCAGTCCCACGCCGCGGCGCGTGAGGATCTCGCGAAGCCGGGTCCGCTCCTGCTCGTTCTCGATCCGCTGCGAGATGCCGATCGTCTGGCTGTGCGGCATGAACACCAGGTAGCGCGAGGGGATGCAGATCTGCGTGGTGAGCCGCGCCCCCTTGGTGCCCAGCGGGTCCTTGGCCACCTGCACGAGAATCTCCTGGCCCTCTCTCAGTATCTGGTCGATGGTGATCGAACCGCCGCCGTTGGCGGATGGCGGCTCTACCGTGAGGATGTCGGAAATGTGCAGAAAGGCCGTCCGTTGCAGACCGATCTCCACGAAGGCCGCGCCCATGCCGGGCAGCACCCGGGAGACCTTGCCGAGATAGATGTTGCCGACCAAGCCGCGGCGCCGGTTGCGCTCGACGATGACCTCCTGCAGCACCCCGTTCTCGATGAACGCCACCCGCGTCTCCTGCGGCGTCACATTGATGAGAATCTCCTCGGCCATGTCTGGTGTATGCTCGCAGTTGGTGGGGTGGGCCTTCGGGACCCGGGAGAACCGTTCCACACGGCTTCAAGGCGGATCTCAAATCCCGACCGAATTTTTCCGATTGTAATACAGTTGAAGCACGAACTTGATGAAAGGGTTTAGAGATGTCCGCGGCCGATGATGCCATAGCAGTGGTGCTCGCCATCGGCGAGGGCGAGGAACTGAAACCGTTGACCGCGGCCCGGGCCTCGGCCGCCGTGCCCTTCGGGGGGCTGTACCGGACCATCGACTTCGCCCTGACCAACTGCCTGCATTCCGGCCTGCGCCGCATGCTGGTGCTGACCCAGTACATGTCGCACTCGCTGCACAAGCATCTGCGCGACGGCTGGTCGGTTTTCAATCCCGAGATCGGCGAGTTCGTGACGCCGGTTTCGCCGCAGATGCAGTCCGGCAGGATGGGCTACGGCAGCGCCACCGACGCGTTGAAGCAGAACGCCTACATCCTGGAGCGCAACCGCGGCGACGTGGTCGCGGTGCTCTCCGGGGAGTACGTCTACCGCATGGATTATGCCGCCATGATCGAATTTCATCGCCGGGAGGGCGCGGGGGTGACCGTGGCCTGCCTGCCGCCGGAGGACTCCCAGCGCGACCCGGCGCTGCCGGTGCTCGGCGTCAACGAGCGCGACGAGATCGTCTCCTACCACCATCCCTCGGCAGCCGCCGGCCTGACCGATCACCCGGCGTCGATGGGAATATACATCTTCGACAAGGACGTGCTGCTGAAGATCCTGGCGATGCCGATCGCCACCGGGGCGAGCACGCTGGACGTCGGCGAGGCGCTGCTGCCTGAACTCCTCGGCAAGACCCGCATGGTTGCCTACCGGTTCGGGGGCAGCGCGGGCCGCGTCTCGCAGGACCGCTACTGGCGGCGGATGTCGTCGCTGGACGCCTACTACCAGGCCAACATGGACCTGCTGCACTTCGAGTCGCCGCTGGACCTGTACCAGGCCGACTGGCCGATCCGCACCTACCAGCCGCAGAGTCCTCCGGCCCGCACGGTGCCCGGCAAGTCCTGCAACGAGGGGATCTTCGTAAACTCGATCGTGGCCGGCGGCACGGTCATCGCCGGCGGCGGGGTCAACCACAGCGTGCTGTTCCCGCACGTGCGGGTGGAGGACGCCGCGACCGTGGACAACGCCATCCTGTTCTCCGGCGTGCACGTGGGCGAGGGCGCGCGCCTGCGCAACTGCATCGTGGACAAATACGTGCGCATCCCGCCCGGGACCCGGATCGGTTTCGACGAGGAGGCCGATCGCCGGCAGTTCGTCGTGACCGATCGCGGCATCGCCGTCGTGCCGAAGGGCTACGCCTTCGAGGCGGCGCAGATGCGTGACAAGGTCAGGGCCTCGGGCTGAGGGGCGGCGGCGTGGCGACCGCGCAAGGCAGCCGGCAGCCCCGGGGCGGGAACGAGAGCGACCTCATCTCGGCCCTGCAGGCGGTGCTGCCCGCGGGCGCGGTGATCGCCGAGGAGGAGTCGATGCGGCCGTACGAGTGCGACGGCCTTTCCGCCTACCGGCAGCTTCCGCGCGTGGTGGTCATGCCGCGCACCACGGACGAGGTGCAGGCCGTGCTCAGGCTCTGCCACGGGCGGCGCGTGCCGGTGGTCGCGCGCGGCGCCGGGACCAGCCTCTCCGGTGGCGCGCTGCCCCATCGCAACGGCGTGTTGCTCAGCCTGGCGCGCTTCAACCGCATCCTCGATCTCGATCCGTTCGGCCGCACCGCGGTGGTCGAGCCGGGGGTGCGCAATCTCGCCATCAGCGAGGCGGCCGCGGTGCACGGCCTGTACTACGCGCCGGACCCGTCCTCGCAGATCGCCTGCAGCATCGGCGGCAACGTCGCCGAGAACTCCGGCGGCGTGCACTGCCTGAAGTACGGCCTGACCGTGCACAACGTGCTGCGAGTCCGGGCGTTGACGATCGAGGGTGAGTGGCTGGACATCGGCTCCCAGGGGCTGGATGCGCCCGGCTACGACCTGCTGGCGCTGATGAACGGCTCGGAGGGCATGCTCGCGGTCATCATGGAGGTCACCGTGCGACTGCTTCCGATACCGTCCTCGGCGCAGGTGGCCCTGGCGGCCTTCGCAAGCGTCGAGGACGCCGGCAACGCTGTGGCCGGGATCATCGCCGCCGGCATCGTGCCCGCGGGCCTGGAGATGATGGACAGGCTGGCGGTCAGCGCCGCCGAGGACTTCGTGCAGGCCGGTTATCCCACCGATGCCGAGGCGATCCTCATCTGCGAGATCGACGGCATAGCCGCCGAGGTCGCCGCGCAGTTGGAGCGCGTGCGCGAGGTCCTGCGGGCGCATCGCGCCACGGCCATCCGCGTGGCCGCCGACGAGGCCGAACGCATGCAGTTGTGGGCCGGCCGCAAGGCGGCCTTCCCCGCCGTCGGACGGCTGGCGCCCGATTACTACTGCGTGGACGGCACCATCCCGCGCCATCAGCTCGCGTACGTACTGCGGCGCATCGCCGATCTGTCGCAGGAATACGGCCTGCCGGTGGCCAACGTGTTTCACGCCGGGGACGGCAACCTGCATCCGCTCATCATGTACGACGCCAACAAGCCGGGCGAACTGGCCAAGGCGGAGAGATTCGGCGGCGACATCCTCGAGTTGAGCGTCAGGGTCGGAGGCACGGTGACCGGCGAGCACGGCGTCGGCGTGGAGAAGCTCGACCAGATGTGCGTGCAGTTCGGTGCCCCCGAGCTGCGGCACTTCCACGCCGTCAAACGGGTGTTCGATCCCTACGGGCTGCTGAATCCCGGAAAGGCGGTCCCCAGCCTGGCGCGCTGCGCGGAGCTCGGCGGCATGCACGTGCACAGCGGTGAGCTGCCGCATCCGGAGTTGCCGCGCTTCTGAGGCTCTGCGCGGACCCCCGCGCCCGGAACGGCGTGCGCCGACGCCGATTGCCGCTCTGCCATTCAGTGACTTGGGGAGCTAGTGCCGCCGACGGTCAGGTTGTCGATGCGCAGGGTCGGCTGGCCGACGCACACGGGCACGGACTGGCCATTCTTGCCGCAGGTGCCGACGCCGGCGTCGAGCTGCAGATCGTTGCCGATCATGCTGACGCGGGTGAGCACGTCGGGGCCGTTGCCGATGAGGGTGGCGCCCTTCACGGGGCGGGTCACCCTTCCATCCTCGATGAGATAGGCCTCGGCAGCGGAGAACACGAACTTGCCGTTGGTGATGTCGACCTGGCCGCCGCCGAAGTTGACGGCGTACAGGCCGCGATCGACGGTGGCGATGATCTCCTGCGGGTCGTGAGGGCCGGCCAGCATGTAGGTGTTCGTCATCCGCGGCATGGGCCGGTGCGAATAGGACTGGCGTCGGCCGTTGCCGGTGGGCGGCAGTTTCATCAGCCGCGCATTGTGCTTGTCCTGCATATAGCCGCGCAGGATGCCGTCCTCGATGAGGACCGTGCACTGGGTGGGCGTACCCTCGTCATCGACGTTGAGTGAACCTCGGCGGTCGGGAAGCGTGCCGTCGTCCACGACCGTGACTCCGGGAGCGGCCACGCGTTGACCGATGCGACCGGCGAACGCCGAGGTGCCCTTGCGGTTGAAATCACCCTCCAGGCCGTGGCCGATGGCCTCATGCAGCAGGATCCCGGGCCAGCCCGGACCCAGCACCACCGTCATCTCGCCGGCGGGCGCCGGCTCCGCCTCCAGGTTGAGCAGAGCCTGGCGCACGGCCTCGCGCGCGAACTGCCGGATGCGGCCTTCGGCCGTCAGCCACTCGTAGCCGAAACGTCCGCCGCCTCCATAGCTTCCGATCTCGCGCCGCCCGCCCTGCTCCACGATGACCGTGACGTTCAGGCGGACGAGCGGGCGCACGTCGCCCGCCAGGGTGCCGTCGCTGGCGGCCACCAGCACCGATTTGCGCTGCCCGGTGAGGCTGACGACCACCTGGCTGACGCGTGGATCGAGCGCACGGGCGCAGGCGTCGATCTCCTGCAGCAGCCGCACCTTCTCCTCGGCCGCCAGGGTCTCCACCGGGTCCAGTGGCCTGTACAGCAGCTTGCCAGCGGGCCGCTGCCAGACGAGCCCGCCGCCGTCGCCGCCACGGCCGGCGATCGCGCGCGCCGCCCCCGCGGCGCTCTGCAGCGCCGGCATGGCGATCTCATCGGCATAGGCGAAGCCCGTCTTCTCGCCCGCCACCGCGCGCACGCCCACGCCCTCGCCGATGCTGTGCGAGCCCTCCTTGACGATGCCGTCCTCCAGCGTCCAGCCCTCGGACCGGCTGTGCTCGAAATACAGGTCGGCATAGTCGAGGCGGGCATCGAGCAGTCCGTTGAGCACCTGTTCGAGGTGACGATCCTCCAGGGCGGCGGGCGCAAGGGTCTGCTGGCGGGCGAGGGCGAGGCTGTCGGACATTTTTTCGGCGTTCGTGAGCGTGGCTACGGCTCGGAGTTTGACACAACTGTACCTGCTATGTACCTTCTCAAACCTTTGGGTCTAGCACGCAGGTTTTCAACGGCATACCGGTGGTTCGGGTTCCCGGGAGGGGACAGGGGCGACCGGCACAACCTAAATCTCTCCCTTGGACCGCAATGAGCAACACACAGTTCTCCAGAATTGAACGCCTGCCGCCGTACGTCTTCAACACCGTGCAGGAGCTGAAGATGGCCGCCCGCCGCCGCGGCGAGGACATCATTGATTTCGGCATGGGCAATCCGGATCAGCCCACGCCCAAGCACATCGTCGACAAGCTGATCGAGGTCGCCCAGCGCGGCGACACCCACCGCTACTCCGTCTCGCGCGGGATCCCGCGCCTGCGCAAGGCGATCTGCGACTGGTACAAGAACCGCTACGAGGTCTACCTCGACCCGGAGAGCGAGGCGATAGTCACCATCGGCTCCAAGGAAGGGCTCGCGCACCTGGCCATGGCGATCGTCGATCGGGGTGACGCGGTGCTGGTGCCCAACCCCGCCTATCCCATCCATCCCTACGGCTTCGTGATCGCCGGCGCGGACATCCGGCACGTGCCCTGCGGCACCGGCATCGATTTCTTCGCCGAGCTCGAGAAGGCCATCCGCGACTCCTGGCCAAAGCCGAAGGTGCTGCTGCTGAACTATCCGAGCAATCCCACCACCGAGTGCGTGGATCTGACCTTCTTCGAGAAGGTCGTCGACATCGCCAAGGAGCACGGCATCTGGATCGTGCAGGATCTCGCCTATGCCGATTTGGTGTTCGACGGCTACGTGGCGCCCTCGATCCTGCAGGTGCCAGGCGCCAAGGACGTCGCGGTGGAGTTCTTCACCCTGTCGAAGAGCTATAACATGCCCGGCTGGCGCATCGGCTTCATGGTCGGCAACCCGGTGTTGGTGAAGGCACTGGCGCGCATGAAGTCCTACCTGGATTATGGGATGTTCACGCCGGTGCAGGTGGCGGGCATCGCGGCGCTGGAGGGGCCGCAGGACTGCGTGAGGGAGATCTGCGACATGTACCGGCGCCGCCGCGACGTGCTGTGCGAAGGTCTGAATGCCGCCGGCTGGACGGTGGAGAAGCCGAAGGCGACGATGTTCGTGTGGGCGCCGATCCCGGAGCCGTACCGGAAGATGGGTTCGCTCGAGTTCTGCAAGAAGATGCTGGCGGACGCGAAGGTGGCAGTGTCGCCGGGGGTGGGTTTCGGCGAGTACGGCGATGGACACGTGCGCTTCGGCCTCATCGAGAACGAGCACCGCACGCGCCAGGCCGTGCGGGGCATCAAGGAAATGCTGAGGGCCGACGGAGTGGTTGCCGCGTCCTGATCGGCCGCCTGGAAACGCGCCACTGGGTCGGTCCGCTTCGGGAGGTCAGGCGGGGCGGACCGGTCACCGATTACCAGTCACGAATCACCAGAATATGAAACCGATACGAGTGGGGTTGATGGGGATAGGCACGGTCGGCGGCGGCACTTTCGCGGTGCTGGCGCGCAACCAGGAGGAGATCACGCGCCGTGCCGGCCGCCCGATACACATCACCGTCGTGGCGGACAAGGACCGCGCGCGCGCCGAGGCGGTCACCGGCGGCAAGGTGAGGATCATCGAGGATGCGTTTGCGATAGTCGGCGATCCGGACGTGGACGTGGTCGTCGAGCTCATCGGCGGTTACACCGTGGCCAGGGAGCTGGTGCTCAGGGCGATCGACAACGGCAAGCATGTGGTGACGGCCAACAAGGCCCTGATCGCGACTCACGGCAACGAGATCTTCATGCGCGCCCGCGAGAAGGGCGTGATGGTGGGCTTCGAGGCCGCCGTCGCCGGCGGCATACCGATCATCAAGGCCATGCGCGAGTCGCTGGCGGCGAACCGCGTGCAGTGGCTCGCGGGGATCATCAACGGCACCTGCAACTTCATCCTCACCGAGATGCGCAACCACGGCCGCGAGTTCGCCGAGGCGCTCAAGGACGCCCAGGCCAGGGGCTACGCCGAGGCGGATCCCACCTTCGACATCGAGGGCATCGATGCCGCCCACAAGCTCACCATCCTCGCCTCCATCGCCTTCGGTATTCCGCTGCAGTTCGACAAGGTGCACGTCGAAGGCATCACCGGCGTGGCGCGCGAGGACGTGGTCAACGCCGAGGCGCTGGGCTATCGCGTCAAGCTCCTGGGGATCGCCCGCCGCAGCGAGGAGGGCATCGAGCTGCGCGTGCACCCCACGCTGATCCCCGAGCGGCGCCTCATCGCCAACGTCGACGGGGTGATGAATGCCGTGCTCGTGCGCGGCGACGCCGTCGGACCGCTGCTGTTCTACGGCGCCGGGGCCGGCGCGGAACCGACGGCCTCCGCGGTGGTGGCCGACCTCGTCGACGTCACCCGCGCCCTGACCGCCGACCCCCAACACCGCGTGCCGCACCTGGCGTTCCAGCCGGACGCCATGTCCAACGTCTCCGTACTGCCGATGGAGCGCGTCGTCACGGCCTATTACCTGCGCATCACGGCGCTCGACAAGCCCGGCGTGCTGGCCGACATCACCCGCATCCTTGCCGATTCCGGGATCAGCATCGAGGCGATACGGCAGCGCGAGCCCGCCGAGGGCGAGCAGCACGTGCCCATCATCCTGCTGACGCAGCGAGTGCGCGAGAAGGCCGTCAACGACGCCCTGGCGAAGATAGAGGCGCTGGGGTCCGTCAAAGGCAAGGTCACCCGCCTGCGTCTGGAGACGCTCGCGTAGGTACGCGGCGGCCGCCGGCAACGTCCCGCGGCGACGCCATGCAATAAATCGAGTGACGGAAAAATGCTGATCAACGCACGCTACACGGGCCTCATCGAGCGCTACCGCGACCGCCTGCCGGTGCACGACGACACCCGCATCATCAGCCTCGGGGAGGGCAACACGCCGCTCATCCGGCTGAACAACATCCCGCGCGACCTGCGCAAGGACGTCGACATATACGTCAAGTTCGAGGGGCTGAACCCGACCGGTTCCTTCAAGGATCGCGGCATGACCATGGCGGTGACCAAGGCCGTGGAGGCGGGCGCCCGCGCGATCATTTGCGCCTCCACGGGCAATACCTCGGCTTCGGCGGCGGCGTACGCCGCGCGCGCGGGCATCACCGCCTTCGTGCTGATACCCGAGGGCAAGATCGCGATGGGCAAGCTGGCCCAGGCGATGATGCACGGCTCCGTCGTGCTGCAGATCAAGGGCAACTTCGACGCCGGCATGGAGCTGGTCAAGCAGGTCGCGCAGCACGCGCCGGTGACCATCGTCAACTCGATCAATCCCTTCCGCCTGCAGGGGCAGAAGACCGCCGCCTTCGAGATCGTGGAGGAGCTGGGCCGCGCGCCGGACTATCACTGCCTGCCGGTGGGCAACGCCGGCAACATCACGGCGCACTGGATCGGCTATTGCGAGTACTCCTCGGCCTCCGGGGATCACGTGACCGCGGCCTGCGCATACTGCAGCGGTCACTGCCGCTACGCGGGCGGCGCGATCGTCGGCAACCGCCCGAAGATGGTGGGCTACCAGGCGGCCGGCAGCGCGCCGTTCGTCCGCGGCCATATGGTCGACGATCCGGAGACCGTCGCCACCGCGATCCGGATCGGCCATCCGCAGAGCTGGGATTCGGCGTGGACGGTGCAGCGGGAATCCGGCGGCTGGTTCGACGAGTGCAGCGACGCGGAGATCCTCGCCGCGCAAAAGCTGCTCGCGGAGCGCGAGGGCGTGTTCTGCGAACCCGCCTCGGCGGCGTCGCTGGCCGGCGCGCTGCGCGACGTCCGCTCCGGAAAGATACCGGACGGCAGCACGATCGTCTGCACGCTAACGGGACATGGGCTGAAGGACCCGGACACGGCCATCAAGCAGAGCACCGCGCCCCTGGTACAGGTGGAGGCGGACCTCGAGGCCGTCAAGCGCGCGATCCTCACCCACGTGCAGTGATCGCTCGGCCCCGACCGAGCCCGCGGACGGCCTCCGACCGAGCCCTCTTGCTCGACGCCCGCACCCCTCCGGTCATGGACAGCCGGCGGCTGATTTGGCACCGTCCTTCCCGATGCCGCCAGTCGCGACGATGCCTTCCGTAGCGTCTGCCGAGGCGCACGTGCTGGCGCCCGCGCTGTTCGCGCCGGCGTGGCCGGAGCGCTCGGTTCACGAGGCGCTGGGGGCGGCGCCGGCGCTCCGGCTCATTCTCGCGCGCGGGCGCGAGCAGCGCCGCGCGGCGAGCGTGCAATTCCATGACGCCCTGTTCGGCCTGTTCGGCATCGCGGTCCCGGCGGACACCGATCTCCCCGTCGCGGCGGCCACCGCGCCTTTCGACCTGCCGGGCCTGTCGGGCGGGGGGGCCTGGCTGCGCGCCGATCCGGTGCACCTTCGACCCGACATGGGCAAGTTGCTGTTGTTCGATGGCGGCACATTCGAGCTCACCATGGCGGAGGCCAGGGGCCTGACGGAGGAGATCAACGCGGCGCTCGCCGAGGAGGGGATCCGCCTCCTCGTCGGGCGGGACCCGGAACGGTGGTATCTGCCCGTGGCTTCGGCACCGGCGATCCAGACCGTCCCGCCTCGGGCGGTCCGCGGCCAGCACGTCGATCCGTTCCTGCCGCGCGGCGCCGAGGCGCGACGCTGGCGGCGACTCGCCAACGACGTGCAGATGGTGCTGCACCGCAGCCCGCTGAACGCCGCGCGCGAAGGGCGCGGGCAGGCGGCCGTGAACAGCGTGTGGTTCTGGGGCGGCGGCGCCCTGCCGCGGCCCGATGCCGTGTGGACGGCGGTAGTGACCGACGTTCCGGTCGCCGCCGGCCTGGCGCTGGCGGCAGGTCTGCCCCTCATGCAGGCGTCGCCGCCGCATCCTCCGGCCATGGGCCGTTGGCTGTACGTACCGGCCGCCGGCCTCGAAGCGCCGGCACGCGAGGCCCCCGTAGCGCCGCAGGCCTCGATGCAGGCACTTGACGGCTCTTGTCTTGCACCCCTGCTGGCGGCGTTGCGGCGTGGCCTGCTCGCCGCGATCACCGTTCATCTGCCACGAGGTTCCTACACCTTGCGACGGGTCGATCTCTGGCGGTTTTGGCGGCGGCTGCCGCGAACCGCGCCCTTTGCGTGACTCCGCACAGCGCCGGCCGGCGTACCTCAAGTTCGCCCCCTGCCAGCCGTTACCCCCGGTGAGCCCGATCGGGCCAGCCATGGAGAGTTGCCGGGACGTGGGGGACAAGAGCGCTACCGATGCCGCCAGACCGATCCGCGTCCTCTTCATCGAGGACGACGACGACGCCGCACGGCTGGTGCGCGGGCGCCTGTCGGCCTCGGAGGGCGAGCGCATCGTGCTGCACCACGTCCACGACCTTAAGGCCGGACTCATCGCCCTGAACGGCGACGGCTACGATGTGGTGCTGACCGATCTGAACCTGCCCGACTCGCAGGGCGTGCGTACCGTCAAGCGGCTCGTCGCCGTGCGCAAGGAGATCCCGGTGGTGGTGTTCAGCGCCGTCGACGAGGAGCGGGCGATACTGGAGCTGCTGCACTCCGGGGCCCAGGAGTACCTCGTCAAGGGCAAGGGCGACGGCCACGGCGTTGCGCGCGCCTTGCGGCAGGCCATCGAGCGCAAGCGCGCCGAGCTGAACCTGCAGCGGCTCGCGCATTACGACAGTCTCACCGGCCTGGCCAACCGCACGTTGTTCCACAACCGCCTGGAATACGCGCTGGCGAACGCCACGCGCCGCCAGAGCTGCGTGGCGCTGATGGTCCTGGACCTCGATCGCTTCAAGTCCGTCAACGATACTCTCGGTCACCAGGCCGGCGACCGGCTGCTCGGCCTGGCTGCGGAGAGGCTGGGCCGGTGCGTGCGCGACAGCGACACCATCGCGCGCCTGGGGGGAGACGAGTTCACGATCATCCTCGAGAATCTCGGCGGCGCCGAGGAACCCCGGATCGTCGCCCGCAAGATACTCGATGTCATGGCTCAGCCCTTCGTGCTGGAGGGCCAGGACGTATACGTGACGCCGAGCATCGGCATCACCCTGTTCCCGCACGACGACGACAGCGTCGACGGCCTGCTGAAGAACGCCGACGCGGCCATGTACCAGGTCAAGGCCAACGGCCGCAACGGCTATCAGTTCTTCACCGCGGGCATGAACGAGCGCGCCGTCGAGCGCATCCGGATCGAGTCCGGCCTGCGCCAGGCGATCGAGCGCGGCGAGTTCCTGCTGCATTACCAGCCCAAGGTGAGCCTGCAGTCGGGGCGGCTGCAGGGGATGGAGGCGCTGGTGCGCTGGCAGCGGCCGGACGCGGGCATCGTCAGTCCGGCGGAATTCATCCCCGTCGCCGAGGACTCCGGCCTCATCGTTCCGATCGGCGAGTGGGTGCTGCGCAAGGGCCTGGCGCAGACGCGGATCTGGCTGGACAGCGGCCTGCCGGTGCCGCGCCTGGCGGTCAACATCTGCGCGCGGCAGTTCCGTCAGTGCGATGTCGCGGCGATGGTCGCCGACGCCCTGCGGCAGCACGGCCTCGACGGCAATTGCCTCGAGGTGGAGATCACCGAGAGCGTGCTGATGGAGGACACCGACGCCACCGTGGCGACGCTGCAGCGCCTGAAGGAGCTTGGCGTGAGCATCGCCATCGACGATTTCGGCACCGGCTACTCCTCGCTCAATTACCTGAAGCGCTTCCCCATCGATACGCTGAAGATCGATCGCTCCTTCGTCAGCGATATCCCCTACGACCAGGACGATGCGGTCATCACCCGGGCCATCATCGGTCTGGCTCACAACCTGCGGCGCACGGTGATCGCCGAAGGCGTGGAGACGCACGAGCAGGTGCGCTTCCTGCGCGAGAATCACTGTGACGAGGCGCAGGGGTATCTCTTCAGCGCGCCGCTCGGCACCGTGCAGATGACCGGGTACCTCGAGCGCGAGCGCGGCAGGTTCACCGCGGGGCCGGTGCTGACCCTCATCGACGGCGGCCAGGTGGCCGTCTGAGCGGCGGCAAGCCGGTCCCGCATCGGGCTCCTCAACAGCCCGCGCCCGCCTCGCTCCACAGCGGATTCTCCGTGTAGTACCATCTCCGTCCGCACGGTCACGCTGCACCGGTCGCGGAGGCGGCGGTCCGAATGCCATCCAGGAGCACACATGCGGGGCGCCGGCCCGTGTCGGGCACGGCGCCCCTTTCCTTTATAGGGCATTGGCAACGATGATTGAGATCAATCCGGTCCTGAACCAGATTCGCGAGATGCGCGCCCGGCTCGACGAGCTCAGGGGGTATCTTTGACTACGATGCGAAGCGCGAGAGGCTGGTCGAGGTAAGGCGCGAGCTGGAGAACCCGGCGGTGTGGAACAAGCCGGAGGAGGCGCAGGCGCTGGGGCGGGAGCGCGCGGCGCTGGAGAAGGTGGTGGATTCGGTCGACGTCATCGCGCGCGGTCTCGATGAGGCGAAGGAGCTGGCCGAGCTCGCCGCCGCCGAGGAGGACTCCGCCACGTTCGACACCGTCTGCAGGGACCTGCGGGGGCTGGAGTCGCGACTCAAGGGGCTGGAGTTCAGGCGCATGTTCGCCGGCGAGATGGACTCGCACGGCGCTTTCCTCGACATCAATGCCGGCTCCGGGGGGACGGAGGCGCAGGACTGGGCGGAGATGCTGCTGCGCATGTATCTGAAGTGGGCGGACCGGCGCGGCTTCAGGACCGAGCTGCTCGAGGCGTCGCCGGGCGAGGTGGCCGGCATCAAGAGCGCGACGGTGAGGGTCGAGGGGGAGTACGCCTATGGCTGGCTGCGCACGGAGACGGGCGTGCACCGGCTGGTGCGCAAGTCGCCGTTCGACTCCGGCAATCGCCGGCACACCTCCTTCGCCGCCGTGTGGGTGTCGCCGGAGGTCGACGACGACATCGACATCGAGATCAACCCGGCGGATCTGAAGGTGGACACCTACCGTTCCAGCGGCGCCGGCGGCCAGCACGTGAACAAGACCGACTCCGCCATCCGCATCACGCACCTGCCCACGGGGATAGTGGTCGCCTGCCAGAACGAGCGCTCGCAGCACAAGAACCGGGCACAGGCCATGAAGATGCTGAAGGCCAAGCTCTACGAGCTGGAGGTGCAGAAGCGCAACGCCGCGAAGCAGGCGGTGGAGGACAGCAAGACCGACATCGGATGGGGGCATCAGATCCGTTCCTACGTGCTCGACCAGTCGCGCATCAAGGATCTGCGCACCGAGGTAGAGGTCGGCAACACCCAGGCGGTGCTCGACGGCGACATCGACAGGTTCCTCGAAGCCAGTCTGAAGAGTGGTCTGTAGGAAGTCACAATGAGCGACAACAAAGACAAAGAGTTACGCGACGTAGTCGGCAAGGCCGTCGACAAGGAGGCTCCGGAAGTCTCCGACCGCGTCCAACGCGAAGAGGCAGAAGAGCGGCTGGTCGCGGAGCGGCGTGCCAAGCTGGCGGCGATGCGCGAGCGCGGCATCGCCTTCCCGAACGACTTCCGCCGCAACGTCGTGGCCGGCGAGCTGCATGCCGAGTACGGCGAGAAGGACGCCGCCACGCTCGAGGCCTCGCCCGTGCGGGTGCGCATCGCCGGGCGGATGATGACCCGGCGCATCATGGGCAAGGCCAGCTTCTGTCACGTGCAGGACATGTCCGGGAAAATGCAGCTCTACGTCACCCGCGACGCAGTCGGAGAGGCGACCTACAGCGCCTTCAAGCAGTGGGACATCGGCGATATCGTCGGTGCCGAGGGCGTGCTGTTCCGAACCAAGAGCGGCGAGTTGTCCGTGCAGGTCGACGAGATCCGGCTGCTGACCAAGGCCCTGCGGCCGTTGCCCGACAAGTGGCACGGACTGGCCGACACCGAGACGCGCTACCGGCAGCGCTATCTCGACCTCATCATGAACGAGGTTACGCGCAAGACCTTCAAGGTGCGATCGGACACGGTGAATTACATCCGCCAGTTCCTGACCGCGCGCGGATTCCTCGAGGTGGAGACGCCGATGATGCAGGCGATCCCGGGCGGCGCCACTGCGCGGCCGTTCGTCACGCGGCACCACGCGCTCGACATGGAGATGTACATGCGCATCGCGCCGGAGCTGTATCTCAAGCGTCTGGTGGTCGGCGGTTTCGAAAAGGTCTTCGAGATCAATCGGAATTTTCGCAACGAGGGTTTGTCCACCCGCCACAACCCCGAGTTCACCATGCTGGAGTTCTACGAGGCCTACGCCGACTACCAGGACCTGATGAATCTCACCGAGGAGATGCTCAGGGGATTGACTCAGCACGTGCTCGGCACGACGACGGTCACCTACCAGGGCGAGACCTACGACTTCGGCAAACCCTTCGCCCGCTACACGATGAAGGAGTCGGTGCTGCGCTTCAACCCGGATCTGGCGCCCGACGCCCTCGATACGCTGGAGAGCGCGAGCGCGGTGGCGCGCGGGCTCGGAATTCCGCTGAAGTCGAGCTACGGACTCGGCAAGGTGCAGACCGAGATCTTCGAGAAGACCGTGGAGGCGCGGCTCAAGGACCCGACCTTCATCACGGCCTATCCGGCGGAGGTCTCGCCGCTGGCACGCCGCAACGATACCGACCCCTTCCTCACCGACAGGTTCGAGTTCTTCGTCGGCGGGCGCGAGATCGCCAACGGCTTCTCCGAGCTCAACGACGCCGAGGACCAGGCCGAGCGATTCCGCATGCAGGTGGCCGAGAAGGACGCCGGCGATGAGGAGGCCATGCACTACGACGAGGACTACGTGCGCGCGCTCGAGCACGGCATGCCGCCGACCGCGGGGGAGGGCGTCGGCATCGACCGGCTCGTCATGCTGCTCACCGACGCGCCCAGCATCCGCGACGTCATACTGTTCCCGCACATGCGGCCGCGGGGCTGATCGGCGCGGGAGCGCGCGTAACCGCCCGCCGGAACCGCGCATCCAACCCGCTGTCAATCGACGAGGGACCGTGCCGGACCGGCCGGGCTCGGCATAAGTCCGACAGGAGCGCAGAGGATGAATCAGCAAGCCAGACGCAAGCCGATTGCCGCCGCCGTAGGCGCCGCATTCACCGTCAACCTCGCCATGATCTCCCTGGCCTCGGCCGCGAATCCCTTCGCGGCGACCGATATCGGCACGGGCTATCAGGTGGCGGAGCAGCATGCGGGCAAGTCCGAGGGCAAGTGCGGAGAGGGCAAGTGCGGCGCCAACAAGAAGCCCGCCGAGGGCAAGTGCGGAGAGGGCAAGTGCGGCGCCGGCCGGAGGGACGCTGACAACGACGGCGAGCTGACGAAGGATGAGTTCATGAAGGCCCATGAGGACATGTTCGCCGTCAGGGACGCCGACGGCGACGGCGCCGTCGACGGTACCGAGATGAAGGCGGCGCACGAAGGCCGCTGCGGCGAAGGCACGTGCGGCGTCAGCAGACCCCGAGCTCGCGCGGGCGCCCGATGATGCTCGGGCTCCGGGCCGCGTTCCCATGACCAGCGCGCGTCATCCGGTGCAGGGCGCGGGGCTGGGGCTGCGCCGCAATTTCATGGCGTCGCTGCAGCCCGGTGAGCGGGCGCCGGCGCCCGTGGCGTTCTGGGAGGTCGCGCCGGAGAACTGGGTGGGCGTGGGTGGTCGGGCTGGCCGCCGCTTCCGCGAGGCGACCGAGAGGACCCCTCTGGTGTGCCACGGCCTGTGCCTGAATCTCGGCGGACCCGCGCCGCTGGACGAGGAGTACCTCGTACAGCTGAAGGATTTCCTCGACACGCACCGGGTGCGGGCCTACGGCGATCATCTCAGCTACTGCGCCGACGATGGTCACATCTACGATCTCATGCCCATCCCCTTCACCGAGGAGGCCGTCGTACACGTCGCCGCGCGCATCCGTCGCGTGCAGGAGGTGCTGGAACGGCGGATTACGGTGGAGAACCCCTCGTACTACTGCGCGCCCGGCCAGCGGATGGCGGAGATCGATTTCATCAACGCCGTGCTCGAGGAGGCCGACTGCGATCTCCTCCTCGACATCAACAACATCTACGTCAACAGCGTCAATCACGGCTACGACCCCGTGGAGTTCCTCCAGGCGCTGCCGGGTCATCGCATCGCGTACGCGCACATCGCCGGCCACCACCGCGAGGCCGCGGATCTCATCGTCGACACGCATGGCGCCGACGTGATCGATCCGGTGTGGGATCTGCTGGAGCGCGCATACGCGCACTTCGGTGTGTTTCCCGCGATGATCGAGCGGGACTTCAACATACCGCCGCTGCCGGAGTTGTTGCAGGAGGTCGGGCGCATCGACGCCCTGCAGCGCAAGTGGGAAGGCACGCCGGGGCAGGGGTACGCGGCGAATGGCTGAGCCGGATTTCAGGGCGGTCCAATACCAGTTCGCGGCGCACCTGCGCGATCCACGCAACAATCCGCCGCCGTCGAACCTCGAGCGCCGGCGCACCGACCTGTACTGCGAACTCGCGTTCACAAACGTGCGGAATTTTGTCAGCGATAACTTCCCGGTGTTGCGGCGGCTGCATGACGATGCGGCCTGGGAGGCGCTGGTACGCGATTACTTCGCGCGGCACCGTAACCGTACGCCGCTGTTCTCGCGTCTGGCGACCGAGTTCATAGACTACCTGGTCCACGAGCGTGAGGCACCGGAGGATCCGCCGTTTCTCAGCGAGCTCGCGCATTACGAGTGGATGGAGTCGGCGCTGCGGATGACCGATGCGGCCGTGGATCCGGCGGGCATCGACGCCGACGGCGACCTGCTCGAAGGCGTTCCTGTGCTGAGCCCGCTGGCATGGCCGCTGTCGTATCGCTACCCCGTGCACCGCATCGCGCCGGATTTCCAGCCGCGCACTGCCCCCGACCAGCCGACCTACCTGGTGATCTTCCGCAATGACCGCGACGAGGTCGGATTCCTGGAGCTCAATGCGGTGGCCGCCCGACTGATGGAACTGCTGAGGCGGGACGACGCACCCACGGGGCGAGCGGCGCTGCTGCAGATCGCCGCGGAGCTTTCGCACCCCGACCCCGGGGTCGTACTGCGCGGAGGCGAGGAGATGCTGCGGCAATGGCGTGGGAGGCAGATCGTGATCGGGGTGCGCACGGCGGCCCGGTAGCATCCGGCCTTGGATCGCAGGCGGCCGGTCCCCAGCGGCTCTCCCGACGTCTCGAATGGCGGCGGGCTCATGCCGGCTATTGCCTCCCACCGGCACCGGTCCTGTCGCGGCGCGCGCCGGCGTTCGCGGTCGTGAGCGGGCCAGCCCGTAACCGCGACCCGGATACGACCATCGAAGCGACGCACGTCCATTCCGACGCCGGCTACGGCAATTTCAAGCTGCCGCTGCTGTACATCGCGATGCTCTTGCCCTGATGCTCTCCGGTCCCGGCCGACTGAGCATCGACAGGCTCATCGAGCAATGCTACTTGGCACGCCGGTGAGCGAGAAGGCGGTGCAACAGGGGAGCCATGGAAAGTGGAACTTTCGCGCCTGGTGCTGTGCTACCTGTTGATGGCGCTGCTGGCGTCGCTGTCGGAGCCGCTGATCCGGCGCCTGCGGATGCCGACTGTGCTCGCCTGGCTGCTGACCGGCATGCTCGGCGCCGCGGCGATGACCTCCGCCGGCCTCGATACCGGCCTGCGCTGGGACACCTTCGAACCCCTCGTCAGCGCCGTGTTCATTCCCGTTCTGGTTTTCCACGCGGCGCTCGAGATCGATCCGTCGCGGCTGCGTCAATGGCTGGGTCCGATCCTGATCCTCGCGATGCCCGTCATGCTGGTGGCGGCGCTGATCATCATGATCTTCATGTACGAGGCGATCGGCCACCCCGAAGGTTTCCCCTGGATTGCGGCGGCGCTCGCGGGCGTGCTGCTCGCTTCCACGGACCCCGGTCCTGCGACCGCGCTACTGCGCAGCCTCCCCGGCGGTGAGCGTCTCGCCCTGCTGCTGGAGGGCGAGAGCCTATTCAACGATGCGCTGGCGATCGCGCTCTACGGAACCCTGCTGCCGCTGGCGCTGATGCCTTCCATGGAAGGCGTCAACGGTTGGGCGGTCGCCTTCGAGACGCTGCTCGCCCTGGCCGGCGGCCTCGCAGTCGGTGCGCTGGTGGCGGCGGCGACGCGGTGGTTGCTGCGGCGCGCCCCCGCGGCGCATGTGCGGGCGCTGCTCAGTCTGGGTTGTGTGTACGCGAGCCACGTCATCGCAGATGGCGTGCTTGGCTGGTCTGGAGTGATGGCGGTGCTCGCAGGCGGCCTGGTGCTCGGACGCTGGCTGCGACGCCCAGGCGCGGGGGAGGCGGAAGCCTTCGTCCTCGCGCTTTGGTCCTTCAGCGCCTACCTTGCCAATGGTCTGCTTTTCCTGCTGGGCGGGATGACGTTCACCGTCGCGATGTTCACCGAGCAGTGGTTGGCGATGCTGATCGCCATAGCGGCGACGGTCTGCGCCCGGCCGCTATCGCTGCTGGCCGGCTTCCTGCCCGCGCGACTGTCCACGGCCAGCGGGCTGACGCTCGACCGTCGCGATCAGGTGACGCTCGCGCTGGGAGGTACGCGCGGCGTGGTGACCCTGGCGCTGGCGCTGGCCGTGCCGCCAGTGCTCGATTCCTGGTTCACGATACAGGCGGCCGCCTACGGCGTCGTCGTGTTCGCGCTGGTCGTGCAGACCCCGTGTCTCGCCGGCTGGCTCAGGCGACCAGCGTCTTCGTCGGCGTGACGGTCGAGGTGCGCGGCAATTCGAGCGGCACCGCCGCTGCCAGGACGTCGCCCTGCGCGTAATCGATGCCAATTCCGCGCAAGGCTTCCAGCACCGCCGGGGTCTCGACGCGATCGGCGATCGTCCTCGCGCCCATCCCCCGGGCTATGCGATGCAGCGAGAGCACGAGCTCGCGGTCGAGCGGCCGTTCGATGAGGTCGCGGGTGAACTCCGGCGGTATCCGGAGAAAATCGACGTCGACCTTCCGCAGCTGCGACAGGGAGCCGTCGCCCGACCCGCAGTCCGTCAGCGCCACCCGGCACCCACGGGCACGAAGCTGTGCGGTGAGCTGCCGCAGTCGCGCCGGGTGCGAGGCGAACGAGCCCTCGTTGATCTGCAGACAGAGCTTCGACGCCGGGATCTGCGGGTCAGACAGCAATTGTGTCAATTCCCTCTCGAAGCGATCGTCGATCACCGATTGCGAGGACAGGCGGATGCAGATCGTGTCCATGCCAGAGAGCACCGGATGCCGGCTCCGCAGCGCCCGCACCACCGTGCTCAGCATCCAGAAGTCGATCGCCGGTGTCAGGTGATAGCGCTGGGCCGTGGGCAGGAAGTCGGCGGTGGTGTGCAGGGTATCGTCGCTGTCGCGCATGCACAGGGAGATCTCGCAAGCGCCCCCGGCGCCTTCGCCTCCCAGCGCCAGCAGCGGCTGCTGGTAAAGTTCGAAGCGGTTCTCCTCCAGCGCGGAATGGATGCTCTGCAGCCAGCGCGTCTCTCCCTGCCAGCGTGACAGCAGATCCTCGTTGCTGCGGAAGACGCTGACGCGATTGCGGCCCTCGCTCTTGGCGTTGTAGCACGCGAGGTCCGCCACCGCCAGGATATCGGCCAGGCTGCCGCTGTCGCGATCGATGGCCACCACGCCGATGCTGGCCCCGAGCGTCGGGGTGTGCTCCTTCCACGCCGCGCAGTATTCCGAAACGGTGCCGCGCAGGTTCTCGGCGATGCGCTCCGCCATCTCGATGGGACAGCTGTGCAGAAGCACTGCGAATTCATCGCCGCCCAGTCGCGCCACCGTGTCGGCGCCGCGTACCCGTCCGCGCAGGGCCTCCGCGAGGCCCCGCAGGAAGTCGTCGCCGGCGAGGTGACCGCAGGTGTCGTTGAGCGACTTGAAGTGGTCCAGGTCGATGAAGCAGAGCGCGTGCTGGGCTCCTTCGCTCTCGGCCGAGGCGTGCAGCGCGGCCAGCCGCGCCTCGAATTCCCGGCGATTGATGAGACCGGTGAGCGGATCGTGGCTGGCGGCCCAGCTCAGCTTGTCGTGCATGTCGCGAGTCTCGCTGACATCCCTCAGGGAGAGGACGGTGCCGACCGCGCGACCATCCGTGCGCATCGGCGTGCAGTTGTAGTCGACGCTGCATTCGGACGCGTCCCGCCGTACCAGTATCGTCGCCGTTGCGCACACGACCGTGTGGTCGGTGCGCACGGCGCGCTCGACCGGATGGACGTGCTCCAGGCCATCGTCCACCGGACGCAGGACGATCACGTCGCCGACGGCCTTGCCCAGCGCCTCTCGCGCCGGCCAGCCCGTCATCGCCTCGGCGGCCGGGTTGATCGAAGTGATGCGCCCGTCGACGTCAGTGGTCACGATGGCGTCCGCGAGGGCCGCCATGGCGAGTCGCGGCAGATCGGCGGCCGGGACGTCGGCCCGGCCCGCCTCTGCCGGCGCCGTATCGGACCGTAAGTCAGCGCCGAGGGGGTCTGGCGGCGAGGCGCACGGCCAAGTCGTCGCCGCCCAGCTGAGCAGCACCGCCCAGGAAGCGGCCACGGCGGCGGCGAAGGTGGCCGCCTCGGGCGTGATCATCGCGATGATGGCGCCCGGGGCGGCGAGCAGCAGCGCGTTGAGGCGCGGGGCGACGATCGAGGCGCCCAGCAGCGGCGTGGTCAACGCCGCGACCAGGGCGAGCGCGAGTACCATCACGGGGCGCGCGTCCGCATCGAGGTGTGGCGCGGCCATTACCGCGCCGGCGGTCCAGGCGAACCCGAAGGTCATGACGATGCCGACCGTCAGCGCCGAGAGGTGGGTTGCATCGCTGGTGACGCGCGCGCGTGACATGCCGCGCAGCAGGAACAGGGAGGAGGTGAGCAGCATGAACATCAGCCACGGCACGAGGATGTAGCCGGGCAACTGCCGCCAGAGCATGGCGCCGGCGAGCGCAGCGGCCCCCCCGTTTATGACGGACCAGAGCACCAGCCGACGCTTGTGCGGGTTCGCAGGCAGGAAACTGGCGAACGGGCCGGGGCCGGGATCCTGGTTGGCAGCGGGGGCCGGCGAAAGTCGCGCGCCCTGCACGGGGAGCGGGCGCCCGGTCGTGGCATCGAACATACGGATTACCTCTCTCGTTGAGCTCGCGGCTCCCAGCCCGGCGGAACTGCTGCCGTGGTGGGGGCCTGAATTGTTCCCCACGGAGCCGGTTGACGGGCGCATCGGGGCGTGACCGTTCGCGCATGTTCCCCGGGTCCGGGTTCGTACCTCATCGGAAATTCTAGTGTCGCGTCGGCGGCGCTTCGCGGCAATCGCGCACAGTACCGCGGCCGGCAGCGCCACCAGCGCGAGAAGATCTGTGTGATGCATCACGTGACGTGGGTGACGGGCGTTGCCTGCGCGGGCTGCAGCTTGACCGGCCGGGGCTCGGCGAACACGTGGCCCTGCACGTAGTCCACGCCGATCCTTCTGAGCTCGAGCATGGTGGCGACGTCGGCCACGCATTCCCCGATGGTGCGTATGCCGACGCGATTCGCGATGCGCGCAAGCGCCACCGTAATCTCGCGATCGACGGGGTTGGCCGCCATCCTGCGAACGATGGTTTCGCTGATCTTCAGGTAGTCCATCGGGATCTTCCGCAGCATCGAGAACGACCCGATCAGGGCACCGCAGTCATCGATGGCGATCTGGCAGCCGGCGTCCTTCACCTTGGTGGCGAAGTACTGAGCGCGTTCGGGATGCTCGACGACGACCATTTCGGCGATCTCGAAGCATAGCCGTTCGGCCGGCAGCGCGTACTCCTTGATGAGGTCCAGCAGCGTGTCGAGGAAGCGATCGTCCAGCAGCGACTGTCCCGACACGTTCATGCTGGTCCAGTCGTTCCCGCGGAACGTGTTGCCCTTGCGGCTGATCGCGCGGATGACCTTCCTCGCCAACCATCGATCGATGTCCGGCAGCACGTGGTAGCGCAGCGCGGAGGGCATGAAATGCGCGGGCGTGAATACCCGGCCGTTGTCGTCCTGCAGCCGCAGCAGAAGCTCGCTGCCGTGCGGCAGGCGAGTGTCGGCGGCCGGGACGATCGGCTGGCTGTAGAGCAGGAACTTGTTCTTCAGGATCGCGTGCTGCATGCATCGCAACCAGTGGATCTCCCCCAGCCGATCCGACAGCATCGTGTCGGTGACGTGATAGGTGTGAACCCGGTTCCCCCCATCGTTCTTCGCCGCATAGCAGGCGACGTCGGCGGAGGCGAGCAGTTCGGTGAGATCGGTGGTCTGCCGGTTGATCTCGACCACGCCCATGCTCGCCGTGGAGTCCAGCTGCTGGCCCTGCCAGTCGAGCCGGTAGTCGGCCACGCACGCAGCGATGCCTTCGGCGATCGCGCGGGCCTTCTGTATGGGACAGCTGTACAGCAGCACGGCGAACTCGTCGCCGCCGAGCCTGGCGATGGTATCGGCGCCGCGAATCTTTGCGCGCAGCGCGGCGGTCAGCCCCTTCAGATACTCGTCGCCGGCCGCATGCCCGAAGCCGTCGTTGATGCGTTTGAAGTGATCGAGGTCGATGTAGCACAGGGCGTGGCTGTGCCCCGTCATGGAGGCGTGGTCGAGCAGCTTGCGCAGGCGATGCTCCAGTTCCTGCCGGTTGATGAGGCCGGTCAGGGGGTCGTGCTTGGCGGCCCAGGACATGCTCATCGCGGCCGCGTGCTTGTCGGTGACGTCGCGGAAACTCAGGACCACTCCGCCGACGCCGCCGCAGCCGTCGTCGGCCGGTGTGCACGCGTATTCGATGCTGCAGGTGTTGCGGCCGTCGCGCACCAACGCGACGGCGGTGTCGCCAAGGACCGGCCGGCGAGCCTTCAGGCATGCGGCAATCGGGTCCTCGGGGTCGGCATCGCCGTCGAGGGCGGCGATGCGGAATACCGTCGTGGCCGGCTTGCCGAGCGCGTCCTCCATACCGATGCCGGTCAGCACCTCAGCGGACGGATTCATGTACTCGATGTTGCCCTGAGCGTCGGTGGCGATCACCGCCTCGGCGAGGGCCTGCAGGGTGCGGAGCATGCGTGCGCCGGCGACGGCCTCGGCGCTGGGCGTGCCGGGCATCGTGATTACGGGCGCTCGGGGCGATGGCGCGGGTGTCGGCGGATTCAAGGGGTGCTCGTGTGTACTCATGGTCGGGTCTCCACTGCGGGGCGGGTGCGGCGTGGTCCACGATCTGGCCCTGGCCGGAGTTGCCGCCTTGCAGCAGGGGAAGCAAGTTCGCTGCCAGCTGTGACTCAAGTCACAGTGGCGCCCGCGGCAGGAACGCAGTTGACTGAAAAATAATGAGTTATTTGACCGCAGGGGCTAAGGCTGAATTCTGACCCGGGCCTAGGACGGAGGCTGAGTCAGAAAATTGACGCCGAGGAGGGGCAGCGGTCCTGCCGGCAGCCGGCAGCGCTCTGCCGCAGGGGGGAGAGGCGGGCAGGGCGGGCGCGGAGTCCCACCGGCCGCGCCCGGCGATCACTTAGCGGAGCGGACGCGACCGTCACGTTCCCATGACCCGAACGGAGGGCCGATCGGCGTAGCCGCTCTGCGATTGATCAGCGTCGCCGGCGCCGCGCCTCGATCCGCATGCGCAATGCGTTCAGGCGTATGAAGCCGGTCGCGTCGGCCTGGTCGTAGGCGCCGGCATCGTCCTCGAAGGTGGCGATGGTCGGATCGAACAGGCTGTGGCGTTCGGACTTGCGGCCGACGACGCTGACGCTGCCCTTGTAGAGCTTCAGTCTCACCACGCCGTTGACGTTGCGCTGGGTGTGGTCGATGAGGGCCTGCAGGGCGAGGCGCTCGGGGCTGAACCAGTAGCCGTTGTAGATGAGCGAGGCGTAGCGCGGCATCAGCTCGTCCTTCAGGTGAGCGACCTCGCGATCGAGCGTCAGCGATTCCACCGCGCGATGGGCCTTCAGCAGGATGGTGCCGCCGGGCGTCTCGTAGCAGCCGCGAGACTTCATGCCGACGTATCTGTTCTCCACCAGGTCCAGCCGGCCGATGCCGTTTTTGCCGCCCAGCTCGTTGAGCCTGGCGAGCAGCCGCGCCGGGCTCATCGCCCGACCGTTGATCGCGATCGGATCGCCCCTGCGGAACTCGATCTCGATGTAGGTCGGGCGCGCCGGCGCCTTCTCCGGCGCCACGGTCCAGCGCCACATCTCCGGCTCGGCCTCCTTCCACGGGTTCTCCAGCACCGCGCCCTCATAAGAGATGTGCAGCAGGTTGGCGTCCATGGAGTACGGGGACTTCCTGCCCCGCTTCATCTCCACCGGGATCCCGTGCTTGTTCGCGTAGGCCAGCAGCTTCTCCCGCGAGGTCAGATTCCACTCCCGCCAGGGCGCGATGATCTTGATGTCGGGACGCAGTGCATAGGCGCCGAGCTCGAAGCGGACCTGGTCGTTGCCCTTGCCGGTGGCGCCGTGGGAAATGGCGTCCGCGCCGGTCTCGTTGGCGATCTCGACCAGACGCTTGGCGATGAGCGGCCGCGCGATCGAAGTGCCGAGCAGGTACTCGCCTTCATAGATCGTGTTGGCGCGGAACATCGGGAAGACGAAGTCGCGGACGAACTCCTCCTTGAGATCCTCGATGTAGATCTTCTTCACGCCCATCAGCCGGGCCTTGCGGCGCGCCGGCTCGAGCTCCTCACCCTGGCCGATGTCGGCGGTGAAGGTCACGATCTCGCACTGGTAGTTCTCCTGCAGCCATCTCAGGATGACCGAGGTATCCAGACCACCGGAATACGCGAGCACCACCTTCTTGATGTTCTTCGCTGCCATCTCGCTCCGCTCCCAAAGTCTCGCTCAAGGAAGCCCTGCAGAAATGCAGAGCTTCCTGCGGTGCACGGATGCACCGCCATTGTCGATGGCCTGCGGCCATCGACAATGAAGGTCGCCAAGAATCACACTTTTTGCCGACCCTGCTCTGAGAAGTCCAGGATGGACGTGTTCAGAGCGTCATTGAAGGCGCGCATTGTGCCGCCCGCGCGCGGGCGCGTCCAGCGGGGCCGGCGCCTCGTGCGGCGCGTGCCCGGCGGGTCCGGAGTCAGCCGGCGAGCCAGGGCAGGAGGATATCGAGGAAGGCGTCCGGCGAATCGGCGTGCGGCCAGTGCCCGGCGCCGGCAACGGTGGCGATGCGCGCGCGCGGGAGGCGCGCGAGGATGAGCGGCTCGTGCCCGGGAAGGACGGCGCCCGAGCGCTCGCCGCGCACGAACAGGACAGGGCCATCGAACCGGCCGTCGATATCGGGGAAGCCGGCGATCTCCGGCAGCGCCGCGCGGATGGCCGGCAGGTTGATGCGCCAGGCGTAGCGCCCGTCGCGCGCGACGAGGTTGTGCAGCAGGAAGTTCCGTACGGCCGGATCGGGTGCCGCGGCCCGGAGCAGCTCGCCGGCATGTGCCCGGCTGGACGGCGCCGACGCGACCACCGCTTCCATGGCGTCGACGAGTTCGGCGTAATGCTCCGGGTAAGTCACGGGCGCGATGTCCACAACCGCCAGCTTGCGCCAGTGCGCCGGTTGCATGAGCGCGGCGGTCATCGCGACCTTCCCGCCCATGCTGTGGCCGACAAGAGTGGGTTGCCGCAGCTCCAGCCTGTCGGCGAGCGCGCGCACATCCGCGGCCATGGCGCGATAACCCATGTCGGCGGCGTGCGGCGAGTCGCCGTGATTGCGTAGATCCACGCTCACGACCCGGTACCGGTCCGCAAGGCGCCGGGCGATGCCCTGCCAGTTTCGCGATGAGCCGAACAATCCGTGGAGGATTATTACAGCGGCGCCCTGGCCGGTGTCCCGGAAGGCGAGGCTCAGGGGTGTATCCAAGGTCATTGAGCGCACGGGCAGGGCGGGTGGGCGCCGCGCCGGGTGGCGATCCTGATCAAGGTCGAGGCAGTCATCGGTGGGGGCACACGATATCAACTCCCGCCGCGCACGGACAGCGTGCATTGACCTGGTGCAGGAGCCCTTCGGCGGGGCGTTTTCGGCAGGACCTCCTAAAGTTTTCACTGCCACTCACGATAAAAGGGGGTGTGGAGGCGGAGATTTTCCCGTGGGACGCCCGATAAGCGGGAAGGTCGAGACCGAGAGTTTTCGGCGCAACACCGAAAGGTAGAGCGTCGGGTGACCAGTCGGCACCAACTTTACTTTGAGAGACCGAATCATGAATCTGAAGCAAAAGTGCACGTGGGGCTCAGTGGTACTCGGAGCGTTGCCGGCGGCAATTCTCGCCGCGGCCATCAGTCTGGCTGCGGCGCGTCACACCGACGCGGACGCGCAGGCCTTCCTCGCCGGCAATGCCAGCGCCGAGGCGCAGGCTGCATTCAGCGACTACCGCGCGCATCTGGCCGAGTCGGTGGCCACGAACGCCGCCGTCCTCGGGGCGGTGCTGGCGGTCATCGCCGGGGCGGCCGGATGGCTCTTCGCGCGCTCGGTGACGACGCCCATCACGCAGTTCACCGCTACGGCGAAGAAGCTCGCCGATGATCTCGTCAAGGGCAAGGGCGACCTGTCCAAGCGGGTCGACGAATCTCGCAAGGACGAGATCGGCGCGATCGGCAAGGTGATGAACGTGTGGATCGAGAGCTCGCAGATCCTGGTGGCCAAGCTGGTGGACACGCAGCGTCAGGTGGCCTCTGCCGTGGACGACATCATCAAGCTGGCGAGCCACACCTCCAACGGGCTGAGCCGCCAGCAGAGCGAGACCGAACAGGTCGCCACGGCCATGAACGAGATGACTGCCACGGTGCAGGAAGTGGCGCGCAACGCGGTCAACGCGGCGGAAGCGGCCAAGAGCGCCGACAACGACGCCAAGAGCGGCCACGGCGTGGTCAACACCACGATCAGTGCGCTCAACAACCTCAGCGTGGAATTCGAGCGGGCCACCGACGTCATGCGCAAGCTGGAGCAGGACAGCACCAGCATCGGTTCGGTCCTGGCGGTGATACGCGAGATTGCCGATCAGACCAACCTGCTGGCGCTCAACGCCGCCATCGAAGCCGCCCGTGCCGGCGAGCAGGGCCGCGGATTCGCGGTGGTGGCCGACGAGGTCCGCACGCTCGCCAGCCGCACGCAGGAGTCCACCCGCGAGATCGAGGGCATCATCGATCAGCTGCAGAGCCGGTCCAAGGAGGCGGTGGTGGTGATGGACGCGAGCCGCGCCAGCGTCAATCAGTGCGTGTCGCAGGCAGCGCAGGCCGGAGGCGCGCTGGACACGATCACCACGCGCGTGGGGGTCATCGATCAGATGAACGCGCAGATCGCCTCCGCCGCCGAGGAGCAGTCCTCCGTGGCCGAGGAGATCAATCGCAACATCGTCAACATCTCGCGGGTCACCGACGAATCCGCGGAGGCGGCCAAGCAGACCACCGTGGCCAGCGACCGGCTCGCCCAGGTCGCGGCCGAGCTGGCGAAGTACTGCTCCATGTTCAAGGGCTACGCCGTCTGATCCACGCCGCGGGGCGGTAATGATCCACGTGCCAGGGGCGCCGCGCGGCGCCCCTGGCCTTTTTCTGCGTTCGGGCACCTGGCGATCCCGCACCCGCGAGGGCGCTCCGCCCGACACTCGAATCCGGCCGTTGGCCGCAAAACCGGCGCACTGGTATTGGGTCGGGCGCCACCGCCGCTTAGAATCCGTTCTCTGCCGCTTCATACACGCTCCCGCGAAAGATGCCGACTCGAGAGATCGCGCTCGTACTGAAATCGTCCCTGCCCGACGCTCGGCAGATCGACCGGATCCCCGCATGGATGATCATCGTCCCCGAACAGCCGGCGGCCGCGATCTGGCGCGACCTGCCCTACGGCGAGGTTATCGCCCAGAGGTACAAAAGGCGTCCGCAGGCGCCTGCGGCGGGCTGCCCGATCAGCTGCGAACTGCCGAACGCCCGCGGCGCGCAGGTGGCGCTGGTGACGCTGTCCCGCGCCATCGACACCTTCGAGCTTCTGACTACGGCGAGAAAGCTGGTGGCGACACACGCCGAGATGCAGCCGCCGGAGGTCGGCGTCGTGATCCACGGCTTCGGCGTGGAAATGGCGGAGCGGGTGGGAGAGGCGGCGCTCGCGGCGGCGCTCGCGGCTGCCGCGCCGATGCCCGACCTGCGCAGCAAGCCGCGGCACAGGTGGCCGCTGAGAAGGATCCACGTCTTCGGGACCTCCCCATCGCACCGCTACGCGCGGACCTACGCGGAGCTGGCCGGGAGCAGCCTCGCCCGCTATCTCGCCACGCTGCCACCCACGGAGCTCACGCCGGCCGCATACCGCAGACGCGTGGCACGGATCGCCCGCGATCGCCGTCTGCGGATGGACTTCCTGGATATCGCGGCGCTGAAGCGCAGGAAGGCCGGCGCCTTTCTCGCCGTTGCCCAGGGTAGCCCGCGCGCGGACGCCGGTATTCTCCGGCTGCGCTACACGCCGGCGCGCGGCCGGGACCGGCCCGCGATTGCGCTCGTCGGCAAGGGGATCTGCTTCGATACCGGCGGCGTAAACCTCAAGCCGCCACGCTACATGCTCGGCATGCAGGGCGACATGCAGGGCAGCGCGGTGGCGCTCGGAACGCTGCTGGCACTGGCCGAGCTGAAGGTCGACTATCCGGTGGAGGCCTGGCTGGCGCTGGCGATGAATCACATCGGGCCGCACGCGTACAAGCCCACCGACGTGGTGACTGCGAGCAACGGCACTACGATCGAGGTGATCCACACCGATGCGGAGGGACGGATGGTGCTCGCCGATACGCTGGCGCTGTGCTCGCAAGGCCGGCCGGCGCTCATCATCGACTACGCGACGCTCACCGGCAGCTGCGTACAGGCGATCGGCAAGTCCTACAGCGGCGTGTTCACCAATCGCAGCGAGTGGTGGATGCCTCTCATCGAGAACGGGCGGCTGAGCGGCGAGCGCGTCTGGCCGTTTCCCCTGGACAAGGATTACGACAAGGCGCTGGAAAGCGCCATCGCCGACACCAGACAGTGCGCCGAGGAGGGGCCGGCGGACCACATCCTTGCCGCCCGCTTCCTCTCCCGGTTCGTCGGCGAGGGGATCCCGTGGATCCATTTCGACCTCTCCTCGGCGAGCAATCGCGACGGGCTCGCCCACGTGCCGACGCACTTCAACGGTTTCGGCGTCAGGTACACGCTGGACCTGCTGCTGAACCATCGCCTGCCGCGGTGACTGTGGCCCGGCGCGCGAGCGGTTGATCACGGGGTGAAGGCCGTGGCTCCCGGATCCGTGCGTCGGCCAGGGCGGCACCGCACGGGCCGCGACCGGGGAGATCAGGCCTGGTAGGCGCGGGCGCGCAGGACGATTCCCTCCGCCATGTGCCGCAGCGCCATGACGAGAAAGCGCGACAGGTCGGAGTGCTCCGAGTAGTTGGCCGAGTACAGCGACTTGACCCGATCTTCGGCGACGAACCTATAGGCCCCGCCCCACTTTTCCGTCTGATGCTCGTCGTAGACGGCGACCGCGACGCCCTTCTCCTTGGTGACGAGCGAAAAACAGGGTATGTCGGTCATGCCGTCGCCCACGAAGATGAACTGACTCATCGGTATGCGCAGGCGATCAGGGGCCAGCTTGCGATTGACGTCGAAGGGTCGCCCTCGCGAGCCCTTGCCGATGAGCCCCTTCTGGATGTGGAACAGGTAGCGCGTCTTGTCCGTGAAGCTGACGATGCGCCGGGTGAACAGCGCCACGCCATGCTCGTCGTAGTGAAACTCCGACGCCCAGATGTCCGTGAACTCATGCGCGACGCGCGTGTTTCGCACGACGTCGCCGATGCCGCTGCTGATGAGGTAGAACTCCACGGATACCCGCGGATCGACGTCCTTGACGCAGCGGCGCAGCCGCTCGAACAGCGTCTCCACGCCGGGATGCAGGGGCAGCTCGCGCCCCCAGGCCGCGAGATCCGCGCGCGTCAAAGGCGGCATGGCGCCGCGCCGCGACCGTTCGATCATCGTGTAGAGATAGGCGGGGACGGGGTCCCAGTCCTGCGCCAGAAGCTCGCCGACCTCCTGCTTCCAGAACGGCCCGGTGTCCAGCCCGGCGCGTCGCAGCCAGCCGGAGGTGCTGTCGGGCGCCAGCGTGTCGTCGAAATCGAATACTACGGCGATGATGTCGTGCATGGTCCCATCGGGCGCGCTGCTCTCCGCGCGAGTGTCAGGCCTTTCCCTGCGAGATGTTGAGCCCGACGATGCCGGCGACGATCATGACGATGCTGATCACCTTCAGCGTGCTCAGCGGGTCTTTCAGCCATACGACGCCGACGATGGCGATCATCGCCGTCGCGGTGCCCGACCAGACCGCGTAGGCAATCCCGAGCGGCAAGGCCCTGAGCGCCAGGGAGAACAGCCAGAAGGACAGGCTGAAGGCGACGAGCACCGTCGCGGTCGGCAACGCCCTGGTGAACCCGTCGGCCGCCTTCAGCGCCACCGCGCCTACCACCTCGAAGGCGATGGAGCCGGCCAGGTACGCCCAGCCATGTGCCGCCGTCGTCTGCTCCATCCGCCCGTCCCCCTGTTCCCCGCACGATGCGCCGTATCCCGATCGCGCGCTCCACCATTATACAGTCGCCAAGGGACGCACCCGGCGGACTTCACGCGGCCCGCGCCGCCGGCGGCGAAGGCCGGATCGGCAGCTCCCAGCGCTTCCTCGCGGGCACTGCCGGATGTCGTCTCGCGCGGGCCTTCAGAGGGCGGCATTCAGCGCGCGCTCGTAGGCCCAGAAGACCTCCTCGCCGAAGCACGCGAAGGTCACCTCGTCGATGGTGTCGATGGCCGCCAGCGCGCGCAGGGTTTCGGCCACTGCGATGCGCGCCGCGTGCCGCACCGGGTAGCCGTAGACGCCGCAGCTGATGGCCGGAAACGCGAGCGTGCGGATGCGATGCTCACGGGCGAGCTCGAAACAGCTCCGATAGCAGGAGGCCAGCAACTCCGGTTCTCCGCGCGCGCCGCCCTCCCAGACGGGACCGACGGTGTGGATGACGAATTTCGCGGGCAGCTTGTATCCGCGCGTGAGCTTCGCCGCGCCGGTGTCGCAACCGCCCAGCGACCTGCATTCCTCGAGCAGGGCCGCGCCGGCCGCGCGGTGTATCGCGCCGTCGACGCCGCCGCCGCCGAGCAGGGTGTTGTTGGCGGCGTTGACGATCGCATCGACGCGCAGCTTGGTGATATCGGCCGCGAGAACCTGAACGCGCTCACGCAATGGATTCGTCATGGCAACGAACGTGATCAGGGTCGTTGATCATCGGCACGCATCATAGCGCGCCGCCCGCGCGCGGTTAACGCCCGCGGGGCTGTCTTCGCGCAATGGCGGTGATATTCTGCGCACGCCTCGGCTGGTCCGATCCCGACTGTTGCCTGCGTGTGAACAGCGCGGTCCGCCACCCCGCCGCATTCGGAGACGACAGGGCTCGCTGCCGGGGCGGGGCATCGCCGGAACCAGTGTCGCCGGCGAGGGCGCCGAGGCCGAGCCGATGACAACGACAACCGGAGGTACATCGATGGGAATGCTGCAGGAGTTCAAGGAGTTCGCGGTAAGGGGAAACGCGGTGGACATGGCGGTGGGCATCATCACCGGCGCGGCGTTCGGAAAGATCGTCTCCTCGATCGTCGATGACGTGGTCATGCCGCCGATCGGCCTGATTCTCGGCGGAGTGGATTTCAGCGATCTGAAATTCGTGCTGAAGGACGCGGTCGGCGACGTGCCGGCGGTGACGCTGAACTGGGGCAAGTTCGTACAGACGTGCCTGGACTTCGTGATCGTGGCGTTCGCGGTGTTCATGCTGGTCAAGGCGATCAACACGCTGAAGCGGAAGCAGGAGGCCGCGCCGCCCCCCGCACCGCCAGCCGACGTCGCGCTGCTGACGGAGATACGCGATCTTCTGAAGACCCGTTGAGCCTCGCGCCCGCGCGGCCCGGCGTCGGTTCGGCGCCGGGTCCGCCGGCCCGGGTTTCCGCCGCGGCGCATGGTCGCGCCGTCGGACTGCCCCGCAGCCGAACGTTCCATCGGCGGGGCGAACCTCAGCCCGCCTCGACGTGCCGGCGATTGTCCTCGGGATAGCGGTATTCCATGAACCTTGCCGTGGCGCGCGCGATCGGTTCGCCGAAATGCCGCGCCACCACCATCAGCGCCATGTCGATGCCGGCGGAGATCCCGGCGGAGGTGAGGACCCGCCCGTTGTCGGTTTCCACGACGTTCTGCTCGCCGTGCACCTCCACGCTCGGGAACGATTCGCGCAGCCACTCCAGGGCCTTGTAGTGCGTCGTCGCGGGCTTGCCGTCCAGGAGCCGCGCCTTGCCGAGCAGCAGCGAGCCGGTGCACACCGAGGAGAGGGTCTCGACCTGCCGGCCGCGCTCGGCGATCCACGCGATCAGCCGATCGTTGTTGATCTCGCGGCGAGTGCCCCAGCCGCCGGGCACGACGAGAATGTCGAGCCGGGGGCAGTCATCGATGGTGCAGTCGGGCGCCACGCGCATGCCGCCGCTGGCCCGGATCTCCGCATCGGTCTCCGCGACCAGCAGGACCTCGAACGGCGACTGCTCCTGCCAGCGGCGCTCCTCGTTGAACCGCACGAGGGTGAACACCTCGAACGGGCCGGTGAAATCGAGGACCTCCACATCCGGGAAGACGAGGATGCCGACTCGCTTGCGCACGCGGGTGTTCATCCCGGCGCCGCGATCACTCGAGCTTTACGTTCAGGACGAAGTCGGCCCCGCCGCCGGCGCCGGCGGCCTTTCCGACCTTGATCGTGTAATCGCCGTCACGGGGCAGCTTGCTCGACCAGTTGGTCAGCTCCGAGACGATCTCGCCGCGGCTGCTGTAGACCGCGAACACCGTGTTCGGCGACCCCTCGAAGCTGAGCGTGAGCAACTGGCCGCCCTTGGCCCGGACTACGTAATCGCGAGTGCCCTCCGCGGGAACCGTGCCCTTGACCTGCGTGCTGGATTTGCTGCCGCCGACCGGGATGCGATCCGCGCCGCCCGCTGTCTCCTCCGGCGCGGCCGCGGCGACGGCCGGCGTGGGTTTCAGCGGCTTCGGGGCGGCCGTGGACTCTGCCGCGGGTTCTGGGGCGGCGGCCACCGCCTCGGGGCTGGCGGCGGTCTCCGGGATGGCCTTCGCCTCGGGGCCTGGCGCGGCGGCCTGTTGCGCGGCCATCGCGGCCGCCGTCGGCAGCGGTCCGAGCAATTGCTGGGCCCGCGCCACCACGGCAACCGCCTCGTACTCGCCAACGACCGCCGGCAAGCCGTCTATCGTCTTGGTAGCGGTAATGAGTTTGCCAGTGGGGGTGAAGGCCATGTTCCGCTTCACGTTCTTGGTCACCAGCGGGTTCGGCGGGTTCAGCTCCAGCCAGCGCCCGTCGTCCTGGAAGAGGAAAAGGTTGCCGTTGTCGAAGTAATAACGGTTCGTGGAGATGCTGTTGTCGGAGGTCGTCAGCTTCTCCTCGATCAGCACGATCTGGCTGCCGGAGGAATATATCGAAATGTCGCTGCGGACATCGCCGAAGACCTGCGGCTGGCTGCGCAGGGTATAGCCCGACAGGCCGGCGTCGACGGCTGCCGCCTTGTTCTGAGCCACCGTCAGCAGCGGGTCGGGCGGCGGCGGCATGGGCACCGCAATCGAGGCGTCGGTGCCGGGCGGCGGCACCGGGGCGACCGCGGTCTCCGGCATCAGGACCTCGGGCTGGGGAGGCGCGGCATCGGCGGCGGGAGCGCCTTCCCCTGCGTCGCCGCCCTTGCGGCCGCAGCCGCCCAGCGCGAGGAGCAGGGCCAGAGTGCATACGATGGGCTTGATGGTCGCCATTTCTTCTCTCCAGTGGACGTTCGCGGGGTACGCCTCCCTGCCACAGCCATCCGGGTCATTTTCCGGGACGAATGATACCAATTCGGCGGCCGGCCCTTCAGGATTTGTCGCCGCCGGCCGACCACGTCCGTGGGACCAGCGCGCCGAGGCGGTCCAGGCTCCCGCGCAACGCCTCCATGAGCGCGGCACAGCGCACCGGATCGAACGACGGCGCGGCGCCCCAGTCATGAAGCCACACCGGCTGACGACGCGCGGGCTCCGTCTCCTCCTCGTAACGGGGAATGACGTGGGCGTGCAGGGCCGGCTCGATGTTGCCGAGCATCTCGTAGTTGATCCGGCGGGCGCGCGTGACGGTCATCAGTGCTTCTCCTATTGCGCCCATGTCGGCCAGGAACTGTACCCGATCCTCGCCCTGCAGGGCATGCAGGTCGGCGACGACGGGGTCCGGATACAGCAGGCAGTAACCCGGAAGGATCTGCGGGTCACCGATGACGGCCCAGCCGGAGCGCATGCGTGCGATGGCGCGCGGGAGGTTGCCGGCGCGGGCCTGGGCGACGTAACGGTGGATAGCGGTTTCGACGCAGCGATCGGTCGCGGTCATGGCAGGGTGGAGGTGACTGAATTCACAGGGCGAACGCGACGCACCATAACCGCAACCGAATGCGGGTACAATCCTTGCCTGCGTCGAAGTCCAAACGTCCGAGACCCCCAACACAGCCCATCCCAGACATGAAGATACTCGTCACCGGCGCTGCCGGTTTCATCGGTTCGGCACTCAGCCTGCGCCTGCTCGCCCGCGGCGACGAGGTGGTGGGCCTGGACAATCTCAACGATTATTACGACGTCACGCTCAAGGAGGCCCGGCTGGCGCGTTTGACCGGCCAGAGGGGTTTCCGCTTCCACAGGCTCGACGTGGCCGATCGGCCCGCGATGGTAGAGGTGTTCAGGAACGAACGGCCGCAGCGCGTGGTGCATCTCGCCGCGCAGGCCGGGGTGCGCTACTCGCTCACCAATCCGCACGCCTACGTGGACGCCAACCTGGTCGGTTTCGTCAACATCCTCGAGGGCTGCCGCCACAACGGCATCGAGCACCTCGTGTACGCCTCGTCGAGCTCGGTCTACGGCGCCAACACGCGCATGCCGTTTTCCGTGCACGACAACATCGATCATCCCGTCTCGCTGTACGCGGCGACCAAGAAAGCCAACGAACTGATGGCGCACACCTACAGCCATCTCTACAACATGCCGACCACGGGCCTGCGCTTCTTCACGGTCTACGGACCCTGGGGTCGCCCCGACATGTCGCTGTTCATGTTCACCAAGAACATCCTCGAGGGCAAACCCATCGACGTCTTCAATTTCGGCAACCACCGCCGCGACTTCACGTACGTCGACGACATCATCGAGGGCGTCATCCGCACGCTCGATCACGTGGCCCAGCCGAATCCCGGCTGGAACAGCGACGCCCCCGACCCGGGCACCAGCCGCGCACCGTATCGCGTCTACAACATCGGTGCCAACAACCCGGTGCACCTCATGCACTTCATCGAGGTGCTGGAGGGATGCCTCGGCCGCAAGGCGGAGAAGAACATGCTGCCGTTGCAGCCCGGCGACGTGCCCGACACCTATGCCGACGTCAAGGACCTCGCCTCCGACGTGGGCTACCGGCCGCAGACGACGGTGGAGACCGGTATCGCCAAATTCGTGGAATGGTATCTGGACTACTACAAGGTGAAAGCATGAGTCACAAGAGGAAGATCTCGGTCGTCGGCCTGGGGTACGTCGGACTGCCGGTGGCAGTGGAGTTCGGCAAGAACGAGCGCGTCATCGGCTTCGACATCAACGCCAAGCGGGTTGCGGAGCTGAAGAAGGGCGTCGACCACACCGGGGAGGTGAGCGGTCGCGATCTGAAGGCGGCGGACGTGCACTACACCTGCGACCCGAAGGATCTGAAGCAGGCCGATTTCCACATCGTCGCCGTGCCCACGCCCGTCGACGACGCCAAGCGCCCGGATCTCACGCCCGTCATCAGGGCCTCCGAGACGGTAGGCCGGATCCTCAAGAAGGGCGACATCGTGGTTTACGAATCCACCGTGTACCCGGGCGCGACCGAGGAGGACTGCGTGCCGGTCCTGGAGCGCGAGTCGCGGCTGAAGTGCGGCAAGGACTTCTTCGTCGGCTACTCCCCCGAGCGCATCAACCCCGGCGACAAGGTCCACACCTTCAAGACCATCACCAAGGTGGTCTCCGGCCAGAACCCCACCATACTCGAGATCGTCGCTGCCGTTTACAGCTCGGTGGTGACGGCCGGCGTGCACAAGGCGCCGTCGATCAAGGCGGCCGAGGCGGCCAAGGTGATCGAGAACACGCAGCGGGATCTGAACATCGCGCTCATGAACGAGCTGGCGCTCATTTTCCGCAAGATGGGTATCGATACCCGCGACGTGCTCGAGGCCGCCGGCACCAAGTGGAACTTCCTGAAGTTCGAGCCGGGCCTGGTCGGCGGCCATTGCATCGGCGTCGATCCGTATTACCTGACGCACAAGGCGGCGATCATGGGCTACATCCCGCAGGTCATCCTCGCCGGGCGCCGCATCAACGACGACATGGGGCAGTACGTCGCCAGCGAGGTGGTCAAGGAGCTCATTCACCAGGGCAAGGGCATCAAGGGCAGCACGGTGACCGTGCTGGGCCTCACCTTCAAGGAAAACGTTCCCGACCTGCGCAACACCCGTGTCGTCGACATCGTGAAGGAGCTGAAGGACTACTCCATCAACGTACAGGTGCACGATCCCATGGTGGAGCCGGAGGAGGCGGTGGAGGAGTACGGCATCCACGTCGTGCCGCGCAACAAGCTCAAGCCAGCCGATGCGGTGGTGTTCGCCGTCGCCCACCAGGACTTCGTCGACGAGGGCTGGCCGCTCGTCAAGTCGCTGCTGAAGGGCGGCAAGGGCGTGGTAGCGGACGTCAAGGGCAGGCTGCCGCGCGCGCGCGTGCCGGCGGGGATCTCGCTCTGGCGGCTGTGACAGTGGCGTGATTCGTTGTTTGTGATTGGTGAGGCGGGGCCTGGGGGCCCCGCGATTGGAGACAGGGAACGTCAAGCACGCAGACGCACAGGGACTTGCGGCCATGGCGGTTCTCGATTCAACCGGCGCACCGGATCTGCTTGCCGACTTCCGAGTAGGCGCCCGACGAGCGGTTCCGACTGCGCTTTCAAGCGGAGAATCGACGTATAATCGCGCAAGTGATGCGCCCCTCCGTCGTATTGCGCGGCATGTCGAACCACAAATCACCAATCACCAATCACGAGCCTAAGGTATGAATGTCGTGATGATCGGGGCCGGATATGTCGGTCTGGTCTCCGGGGCATGCTTTTCTGAATTCGGCGCCACTGTCACCTGCGTGGACGTGGATCAGGGCAAGATCGATCGCCTCAAGGCGGGCCAGATCCCCATCTACGAACCCGGACTCGACGCCCTTGTCGAGAAGAACGTACGCGGACGGCGGTTGCACTTCAGCACGGATCTGGCGGGCGCCGTCGGCGACGCCGACATCGTCTTCATCGCCGTCGGCACTCCCAGCCGTCGCGGCGAGGGTTACGCCGATCTGACGTACGTCTACGAGGCCGCGCGCCAGATCGCTGCGGCCCTGAAGGGTTACACCGTGATCGTCGACAAGTCGACGGTGCCGGTCGGCACGGCGCGCAACGTCGCGCGCATCGTCCGCGAGACCAATCCGAACGCCGAATTCGACGTGGCCTCCAACCCCGAGTTTCTGCGCGAGGGCGCCGCGATCTCCGACTTCATGCGTCCCGATCGCGTCGTAATAGGCGTCGAGAGCGGCCGCGCCGAGGCGCTGCTGAGGGAACTCTATCGCCCGCTCAACCTCATCGAGGCGCCCATCCTCAAGACCAGCATCGAGAGCGCCGAGCTCATCAAGTACGCGAGCAACGCCTTTCTGGCCACCAAGATAAGCTTCATCAACGAGATCTCCATGCTCTGCGAGGCCGTGGGCGCCGACGTGCACGCGGTGGCCAAGGGCATGGGCCTGGATGGCCGCATCGGCCGCAAGTTCCTGCACGCCGGGCCGGGCTACGGCGGCTCGTGCTTCCCGAAAGACACGCAGGCGCTGGTCCGCATCGCGCAGGAACACGGCGTGTCCAGCCGCATCGTCGAGGCCGTCATCGAGGTCAACGCGGCGCAGAAGGCGCGCATGGTGAAGAAGATCCGCGACGCGCTGGGCGGCGTCGAGGCGGGCAAGACCATCGCCGCGCTGGGCTTGACGTTCAAGCCCGAGACCGACGACATGCGCGACGCGCCGTCGCTGTCGATCCTGCCGCCATTGATGGAGAAAGGAGCCAGGATCCGCGCGCACGATCCGCACGGCATGGAAGAGGCGAAGAAGCTGCTGCCGGCGGGAATCGTCTATTGCCAGGACGTCTACGAGGCGTCCGAGGGTGCGGATGCGGTCGTGCTGCTGACGGAGTGGAACGTCTATCGCGGCCTCGACCTCGACCGGATCAAGGCCAGAATGATCGGCAACGTCTTCTGCGATCTGCGCAACGTCTATGAGCCCGGCGCCATGCGCGCCGCGGGTTTTGAATATCACTGCGTCGGGCGATGAGCCCTTGCCGCTGCGCCATTCAAGGTCATGACAGCGCAGGCGCGGACGGTCGATCGCGTGCGGGATCGGCTCCCGACGGCGCGACTGTCGTCGACGTGCGCTGCGCGGCCATCGCCGCGACCAGCAGAAACAGCGGCAGGTAGATCACGAACTGCTTGGACAAGTACGAGTAGCTGAAAAAAGCGTTCGCCATGATGGCGAAGGACGCCGAAAGCAGGACTCCGGCCTGCGCCTTTTCTTCGCCAAGGCTATGCCGCCAGGTGCTCAGCGCCCGATGCAGCAGGACGCCGAGCCAGATCAGCAGGGCGCCGAGACCGATTACGCCGGTTTCATACCAGCAGTCGAGCAGGAAGTTGTGGAGATGTTTCGACGCCCGCTGCTCCTTTTGTTGGATGACTACCGAGAAGACCTTGCTGCTGGAAGCTGCGTTGCCGATCCCGACTCCGATCCAGATGTTCTCAGGCGGATTGGCCAGCGCGTTGCGCCACATTGCGGTGCGCGTACTGCTCAGAGTGTCTATGCGCTCCTCGATGGTCGTTGCCTCGCGCAACCGTTCAATGAGTTGTTCGCCCCTGGCGAATACCGCCAAGGAGAGCAGCGCGGCGGCGACCAGGAATATTCGTCGCAGCGGCTGCCCCAGCACGAAGTATGCGTACGCCGCCATGCCCACGATCAGGCCTACCAGCGCGGCGCGGCCATGCGACATCAGCACGTAAGCCAGCATGCTCGCGGCCGCGGCCCCGGCAAGCCACCAGCCTTTTGGACCGGTGCACAGGCGCCGAAGCCCGTATATGAGAAATGGCGCCAGAAACGGCAGATTGTCCTCGCGCATGAAGTGCTCCGGCACGAACTTCGGCTGCGACACCCCGCGGGCGAGCAGGGCGTACAGGAGGACGACGGCGAGGGCCGCTACCCAGGCATAGACGTCGATGAGCCGGCGTTGGCCGGTCTCGACGTATGCGAGGGACGCCAGGGTGAAAAACGGAACGATGCTGAAAACGACGAAGATCGCGTAGTCCTCGAGCAGCCGGAGTGGTTCTGCGGCAATGGGGACCGCCAGGACGTACGCCAGAACCAGCAAGAAGTAGGCGACCATGATGGGCCGGTCGAACGAGAATCTGCGGTCACACAGCGCCGTCGCCGCCCAAACGATGTAAACAACGCCGAGTATGGTGAAAGCGGCGCGGCCTACGATCTGCGCCAGCGGCAGCGCGGCGGGCAGCGCCCAGCCGTACTTGAAGAACAGTTGTTGCGAATACCTGACCAATCGCTATCCTTCCGAGACCGTAAATCAATCCCGACGCGCTGGCCGGTGTCCGGCGAGGTCGGCAGTATATCAAAGACGCAGAAAATCGAGGTTCGTTTGCGCGAGTGGTTTCTCATCTACTGCAAGCCGCGTCAGGAGGGGCTGGCCGCGAAGAACCTCGAGCGGCAGGGCTACGAGGTCTATCTGCCCATGCTGCGGCAGCGCCGCCGGAGTCGGAAAACTGCCGGCTGGTTTGTGGTACCCATGTTCCCCCGTTATCTGTTCATCCACCTCGACCAGGGAAGCGACAACTGGAAGCCGATTCGCTCGACGATCGGGGTGTCGCGGCTGGTTGTTTTCGGTGACGTTCCGGCGCGGGTGCCGGACGCCTTCATCGCTGCGCTGAGGGCGCAAGCGGGCGAAAATGGCATCCACGAGTCCGGCCCGGGCGGATTCGAGCCCGGTGAGACAGTGATGATCGTAGGCGGACCAATGGCGGGCTACGAGGCGGTATTCAAGGCGACAACCGCGAAAGAGCGGGTCCTGTTGCTCCTGAGGATCGCGGGTCGTACAGTCTCGGTAAGCCTGCGATCCGAGGATGTTGCACGTCTTGAGTGATCATAGATGACCGTCGGGCGACGGAGGTGCGGTTTCCCGTGGTCGTGACCGGATTGGGGCGAATACCATGACAATTACTCCCGTTATCCTGGCCGGAGGAGGCGGTACGCGGCTGTGGCCACTGTCGAGAGAGCACTATCCCAAGCAGTTCCTGAAACTGGGCGGCGAGGACACCCTGCTGCAGCAGACCATGCGTCGGCTCGACGGACTCGCCGGGACCGCGACCGTGGCTGCCCCGTTTATCGTCTGCAACGAGGAGCACCGCTTCCTGGTCGCCGAGCAGGCCAGGCAGCTCGGAATAGTGCCGGGCAGGATCATCCTCGAGCCCGCCGGCCGCAGCACCGCGCCGGCCCTCACGATTGCGGCATTGGTATGCCGCGACGGCGATGCCGATCCAATTCTGCTCATGATGCCCGCCGACCATGTGATACGCGATACGGCCGCCTTCGCGCGAGCGGCGCAGGCCGGGTTGCGGCACGCGCGAGACGGGGCGCTCGTGACCTTCGGCGTGGTACCGGACAGGCCCGAGACGGGATATGGCTATATCAGCGCGGGCCCGCGCACGGACGCTGAGGGAACCGCGCTGTCTATAGTCGGTTTCGAGGAGAAACCCGACCTGGAGACCGCCCGAAGATACGTGGAATCGGGCACTCACCTGTGGAACAGCGGAATCTTCATGATGAGCGCATCGACGTGGATGTCGGCGATAGGCCGCTATCGCCGGGATATCCACGACGCCTGTGTCAGGGCGAGCGCGGCGGCGCGGCTCGACGGCGATTTCCTCCGTCCCGACGCATCCGAGTTTCTCCGATGCCCAAGCGATTCCGTCGACTATGCCGTCATGGAGAAGGTGGCCAGGGACGCGAGCATGAAGGCCGTGGTGGTGCCGCTGGCCGCGGGTTGGTCCGACGTGGGCGCGTGGTCCAGCCTCTGGGAGATTTCCGAGCACGATTCCGCCGGCAACGTTTGCGTCGGCGACGTGTGCGTCATCGACTCGCGCGATTGCATGGTGATATCGGAGCATCGGCTCGTGGCGGTGCTGGGCTGCACGGATCTCGTGGCGATCGAGACGGCCGACGCGATGCTCGTCGCGCCCCGGAACAGGGCGCAGGACGTCAGGCACGTGGTCGACTGGCTGAAGCGGCAGGAACGAACGGAGCGTCTTTCCCATCGGCGCGTCTACCGGCCATGGGGTAGCTACGAGGGCGTGGACGCCGGCGAGCGCTTTCAGGTCAAGCGCATTGTCGTGAATCCCTCCGGCAAGCTCTCCCTGCAGATGCATCATCATCGCGCCGAGCACTGGATCGTCGTGCGCGGCACGGCGCGCGTCACGCGCGGCGAAGAGGTCTTCCTGCTCACCGAGAATCAGTCGACCTACATACCGCTGGGCGTGGTCCACCGTCTGGAGAATCCGGGAACGATACCGCTGGAGCTCATCGAGGTTCAGTCCGGACCCTACCTGGGCGAGGACGACATAGTGCGGTTCGACGACGCCTACGATCGGCACTGATCCGCGCATTGCTTGACGCTGGATATCACGGGTCCTATAGTGTTCATTTAATGAACACGCAGGACCGCGAGGACGCAGTCACGCTCGAGATTCTCGAGACCATCGATTCGCGAAGCGACGTGTCGCAGAGGCACCTCGCCGAGCGTCTGGACGTAGCCCTGGGACTGACCAATCTCTATTTGAAGCGGTGCATACGCAAGGGATTGGTGAAGATCAAGCAGGCGCCGGCGAACCGCTATCTGTACTACCTCACTCCCAAGGGCTTTTCCGAGAAAAGCCGTCTCACCGCGAAGTACCTGTCGATCTCCTTCGATTTCTACCGGCGCGCGTCCGAGTCCTGCGCGGCCGCCCTGCGTGCCTGTCGCGGCGACGGGCACGGCCGCATCCTGCTGTGCGGTGTATCGGAACTCGCCGAGATCGCGTCGCTGCGCGCGGAGGAGGAGGGGCTCGAGGTCGTGGGAACCTACGACCCGTCGAGCACCCGCGCGCGCTTCGTCGGCCGGCCGGTGTGGCGGGAGTACTCGGACGTCCCCGCGTTCGACAGCTGCATCCTGACTGCGCTCGACGAGTCGGGCGATTTGTATCGCGAGATCGCGGACCGGCTGGGGCCGGGTCGCATCCGCGTCCCGGACGTTCTCGGCCGGGCGCGCACTCTCGGGGCCGCGGGGCCGCGGACGACGGGGCAGGCGAGGCAGAGGTAGGCGAGACCGCGGTCTCCGCGCCCGCCGCGGAGAATGTCCGCGCGAAGCTGCATCGACGGAGATACTGGGTCGTGTCCGACGCGGTAGGGCGGTAGCGTGCCTGCCGATCGGTGCCGGCGCCATCGGGCCTAAAGGGGACAACAAGACAATGTTGAATCAGTTCAAGCCGCCCATCACGGACAGAAGGATCCGGTTCGCCCTGGCCGGCTGCGGCCGGATCGCGCGCAATCACTTCGAGGCGATGCGGCAGCACGGGGCCAGCGCCGAACTAGTGGGGGTATGCGACATCGATCCCGCTGCGCTCGGGAACGCCGAGAAGCTCACCGGCGCAAGACCGTTCTCCCGATACGAGGACATGCTCGCCAAGGTCGACGCCGACGTCGTGGTGCTGGCCACGCCGAGCGGACTCCATCCCAGGCAGACGATCCAGGCCGCCGAGGCCGGATTCAACGTCATGACGGAGAAGCCGATGGCGACCCACTGGCACGACGGCCAGCGCATGGTCGATGCCTGCGATCACGCCGGAGTGCGACTGTTCGTCGTCAAGCAGAACCGGCGCAACGCGACCCTGCAGCTGCTGAAGCGCGCCGTCGAGCGCAAGCGCTTCGGACGGATTTACATGGTTACCGTCAACGTGTTCTGGTCTCGGCCGCAGGAATACTACGACAGCGCCAAGTGGCGTGGCACCTGGGAGTTCGATGGCGGCGCTTTCATGAACCAGGCCAGCCACTACATCGATCTGCTCGACTGGCTGATCGGGCCGGTCGAGAGCGTCCACGCCTACACCGCGACGTTGGCGCGCAACATCCAGGTCGAGGACACCGGCGTGATGAACGTCAAGTGGCGTACCGGAACGCTGGGCACGGTCGCCGTGACGATGCTGACCTACCCGCGCAATCTCGAGGGCTCGATCACCATCATCGGGGAGAAGGGTACCGTGCGCGTCGGCGGCGTAGCCGTCAACGAAATCCAGCACTGGGAGTTCGCGGAGGCGGACGAGGACGATGCCAAGGTCAAGGACGCCAGTTACCTGACGACCTCCGTGTACGGTTTCGGGCATCCGCTCTATTACGACAACGTGCTGAGGGTGCTGAGAGGCGAGGCAGAGCCGGAGACCGACGGCCGCGAGGGACTTCGGTCGCTCGAGATACTGATCGCCGCGTACCTTTCGGCCCGTGACGGCCGGCGCGTCTGCCTGCCTCTGGATCACTGATCCACGACCATGACCTATACGGCGCATCCCAGCGCGATCATCGACGACGGAGCCCGCATCGGCGCGGGAACGCGGATCTGGCACTGGGTGCACGTGTGCGCCGGCGCCCGCATCGGCGAGGGATGCGTGCTCGGTCAGAACGTGTACATCGGCAATCGTGTGGTGATCGGCAATAACGTCCGGATCCAGAACAACGTCTCGGTCTTTGACAACGTCACGCTCGAGGATGACGTGTTCTGCGGCCCCAGCATGGTGTTCACCAACGTGATCAATCCGCGTGCGTTCCTCTCGCGCAAGGACGAGTATCGCGACACGCTGGTCCGCCGGGGGGCGACGCTCGGCGCCAACTGCACCATCGTTTGCGGCGTCAGCATCGGCGAGTACGCGTTCGTCGGGGCCGGTGCGCTCGTACGCCACGACGTACCCGGCCATGCGCTGGTGCTGGGCGTGCCGGCGCGCCAGCACGGGTGGGTGAGCCGCGCCGGCGAGCGGCTGGCGTTTGCGGCCGACGGCGCGGGCGAGGCTGTCTGCCCACGCACCGGGGAGCGCTACCGGCTCCAGGCCGGGCAATGCTTAAGGATCGAGTGAACGCGAACCCAATGACTGGGAGGCACATGGAATTCATAGATCTCAAGGCGCAGTACGCGCAGCTTCGCGCGCCGGTCATGCAGCGCATCCAGGCCGTGCTCGATCACGGCGCCTACGTCATGGGGCCGGAGATCAGGGAGCTCGAGGAAAAGCTGGCGGCGTACGTCGGCGTCAGGCACTGTCTGGCGGTCTCGAGCGGAACGGACGCTTTGCTCATCGCCATGATGGCGCTGGACATACGGCCGGGCGAGGAGGTGATCACGACACCGTTCACGTTCATCGCCACGGGGGAGATGATTGCGCTGCTCGGCGCGAAGCCGGTCTTCGTGGACATCGACCCGGAGACGCTGAACCTCGATCCGGCGCTGATCGAACGCGCCATTACGTCCCGTACCAGGGCGATCATGCCCGTCAGTCTCTACGGGCAATGCGCCGACTTCGACGCAATCAACGCCATTGCCGCCGCACACGGTCTGGCCGTCATCGAGGATGGCGCGCAGAGCTTCGGCGCGACGTACCAGGGCCGGCGCTCGTGCGGCCTGTCGACCATCGGCTGCACGAGCTTCTTCCCGTCGAAGCCGCTCGGCTGCTACGGCGACGGCGGCGCCGTGTTCACCGATGACGACGCGCTCGCCTCGGCGATGCGGGAGATTCGCGTGCACGGGCAGGATCGCCGCTACCATCATCCGCGTATCGGCATCAACGCCCGCATGGACACCCTCCAGGCCGCGATCCTGCTGGCGAAGCTGGAGATCTTCCCGGATGAGGTCGTGGCGCGCGGGCGCATCGGCGCGCGGTACACGCAGCGCATCGCCTCGCGGTGCCCGTCCGTCGTCACGCCGACGGTGCTGCCGACGAACACGAGCGTCTACGCCCAGTACACGGTGCAGATCGAGAATCGCGCCGAGGTATCGCAGCACCTGAACTCGCGCGGCGTCCCGACCGCCGTCCATTACCCGATGCCGTTGCATCAGCAGCCGGCGTTCGCGTTCCTCCGATTGGGACCGGGGAGCTTCCCGGTCGCGGAGCGGGCCGCGGGCAGGGTGCTCAGCCTGCCGATGCATCCGAATCTCGATGAGGCGACGCAGGATCTGGTCGTCGAAGCCCTGCGCGACGCGGTTCAGGCATGCCGAGAGCCGGCGCCGGCGCAATGATGCGGAACCGGATGCCGCCGCTCGCGTGCACCGGCCGCGAAACGTGGAAGCGGGCCGCACATGGCTAGCCTGCGGCTGATCGCGCGCCTCGACATCAAGGCGCCTAACCTCATCAAGGGCATACACCTCGAGGGGCTGCGCAAGATCGGCAACCCCGCGGAATATGCCAGGCGATACTACGAGGCGGGCATCGACGAGATCATCTACATGGACATCGTCGCGACGCTCTACCAGCGCAACAACCTCGGCGACATCCTCCGCGACACGACCGAGAGCGTGTTCATTCCGATCACCGCGGGCGGCGGCGTGCGCACGCTGCAGGACGTCGAGACGATGATGCGGTGCGGAGCCGACAAGGTCGCGATCAACACCGCGGCGGTGAAGCGTCCGCGGTTCATCGAGGAAGTCGCAACGCGGTTCGGATCGCAGTGCTGCGTGCTCTCGGTCGAGGCCAAGCAGAGCGGTCCGTCGCGCTGGGAGGCGTATACCGACAACGGCCGCGAGCACACGGGGCTCGACGTCGTGGAGTGGGTGCGACAGGCGGCCGAACTCGGTGCCGGCGAGGTGCTGCTGACGTCCGTGGACCGCGAGGGAACGCGCAAGGGCTTCGATGTGGCCTTAACGCGCGCGGTCGCCGAGGCGGTCAGCATTCCGGTGATCGCCAGCGGCGGCATGGGAGCGGGCCAACACCTCATCGAGGTCGTGCGCGAGGGCCATGCCGACGCGGTCGCCATGGCCGACGTGCTTCACTACAACCGTATGCCGCTGGCGGAGATCCGCGAGTTGGCGGCCGGCGCCGGCATCCCGGTGCGATCCCTGTGAGCCGCGATACGGTCATCGTCGACTACGGCGTCGGCAACCTCCGAAGCGTGGCGCGCGCGGTCAGTCATTGCGGCGCCGAGCCGGTTCTGAGTTCCGATCCCGCGCGCATCGAAGCGGCGCGACACCTCGTATTGCCGGGAGTCGGTGCTTTCGGCAGCTGTATCGGCGCCCTCAGGTCACACGGTCTGCTCGAGTCGGTGCTGAAGGTCATCGACTCCGGGCGCCCGGTGCTCGGCATCTGCGTCGGGATGCAGATGCTGCTCGACGTCGGCGAGGAGTTCGGCGAGCACGCCGGTCTGGCGCGGATTGCCGGACGGGTGCAGGCGGTGCCGGCCACCGGTGCCGACGGCGCGCCGCACAAGATCCCGCACGTGGGCTGGAGCGCCATCTTCCCGGCGGCAAAGCCGTGGGCAGGCACGATCTTCGAAGGGATAGCGCCCGGAAGCGCCTGCTACTTCGTGCACTCCTACGCGGCGGTTCCGGAGCGGCCCGAGAGCACGATCGCCGTCTGCGACTATGACGGCCGGACGATCTGCGCGGCCGTCAATCGGGGGCGTCTCTACGGCGTGCAGTTCCATCCGGAGAAGAGTGGCCCGGTGGGACTGCGGATATTCGACAACTTTCTGAGGATGTCGGCCGACTGAGCGTCGGCCGCTGCATCGAGTTCGAGAAGGGGGAGCGGTCAGGTGCAATCGAATCACGGCTGGAAGTCCGCGGTATTGATCGGCGCGGGGCGAATGGGGCGTTCCCATGCGCTGGCATTGAAGGAGATGGGAGTGCCGCTGCGCGCGGTGTGCGATGTCAATGCCGAGGCGCGCGCGCGCGTCGGCGAGGAATTCGGCGTCGCCGAGGGCAATCGCGTGTCGCGTCCCGAGGAACTCGCCGAAGCCATCCGCGGCGCCGACGTCGTGGCAATCGCGACCACCGCCGACAGTCACCGTGCGCTGGTGACGCTGGCGGCGGAGTACGGGGCGCGGAACATACTCTGCGAGAAGCCCCTGGCGACATCGGTCGCGGATTGCGACGCGATGATCCGCGCCTGCGAGAAGTCGGGGACGCGCCTTGCCGTCAATCACCAGATGCGTTTCATGGATCAGTATCTGCTCGTCAGGGACGTGCTGGCGGACGGCGAGATCGGAAGACTGGCCAGCATGACCGTCGTGGCCGGCTGCTTCGGCCTGGCGATGAACGGTTCGCACTACATCGAGGCGTTCGCCTTCCTGACCGGCAGCGCGCCGGCGCAGGCCGCCGGGTGGTTCAGCGGCGCTGCGTTCCAGAACCCGCGCGGTCCGCAATTCTTCGACCAGGCAGGGGAGTTTCGCATCGTTTCGGAGAGCGGACAGCGGTTGATGATGGTGATCGGCGCCGACCAGGGCCACGGCATGACTACCATGTATGCCGGCGAGTTCGGTCACGTGTTCGTGGACGAGCTCGAGGGGGAGGCCATCGTCACCGCGCGCAAGCCCGAGCACCGTGGGCAGCCGATGACGCGGTACGGCATGCCGTGGGATCGCCGGTCGGTCCGCTTCCCGCAGGCCGACAACGTCAGGCCCACGCGCGCCGTATACGAGGCGCTCGCGGCGGGCGCGGGATACCCGTGCGGCGCCGACGGCCGGCGCGTCATCGCGGCGCTCGCGGCATGCTACGCATCCGCAGAGAACGGCGGCGGAACCGTCGCGGTGGAGTCAATCGCCAACGCCGCGGCGCGCCGCTTCCCGTGGGCGTGAGCGCCGGCGGAGCCCGAGGAGACCTTCGAACGTGAAAGTGCTGGTGACCGGAGCCGACGGATTCATCGGGTCGCATCTGACCGAACTGCTCGCCGCCGAGGGCTACGAGGTGCGGGCCATGGTGCTCTACAACAGCTTTGACGCTCGCGGCTGGCTCGACCACATCGATGCGGCCACGCGCCGTCAGCTCGAGATCGTTGCGGGCGACATCCGCGATCCGCATTTCGTGCGCGGGGCGGTTTCCGGATGCGACGCGGTCATGAATCTTGCCGCCCTGATCGCGATACCGTTCTCCTACGTCGCGCCGGAGAGCTACCTGCAGACCAACGCCCTCGGTGCGATCAACGTCGCGCAGGCCGCCCGGGACCAGGGCAATGTCAAAGTCGTGCACGTGTCGACCAGCGAGGTCTACGGTACCGCGCAGTTCGTTCCCATCACCGAGGAGCATCCGCTGGTCGCGCAGTCCCCGTACGCGGCGACCAAGATCGCCGCCGACCAGTTGATGCTGTCGTACTGGCGGTCCTTCGGGACGCCGGTTGCCGTCGCCCGGCCGTTCAACACCTACGGGCCGAGACAGTCGACCCGCGCGGTGATCCCGACCATCATCACGCAGATGGTCGCCGGCAACCGGCGGATCGAGCTCGGCGCGACCCATCCGACTCGCGACTTCAACTACGTCAAGGACACCGCCCGGGGCATGCTGGCGGTCCTGCGCAGCGACGCGGCGATTGGCGAGGTGATCAACATCGGCAGCGGATTCGAGATCTCCGTCGGCGATACGGCGGAGCTGATCGCGGAGATCCTCGGCGTGGAGGTCGAGATTGAGCAGAAGGAACAGCGCAAGCGGCCCGAGTTGAGCGAGGTGGAACGCCTGTTCGCGGCCAACGAGAAGGCACGGCGCATCCTCGGGTGGACGCCGCAATACGGGGGCCTCGAGGGCTTCCGCCGAGGCCTGACCGAGACCATCGACTGGTTCCGCGTCCCCGAAAACCTGGCGCGGTACCGCGTGGGCGGATATACCCTGTGAGCGCGATCGTCCAGGCATCGGCCGCCGCCTCGGAGATCGTGGAGATCCTCCGCAACCTGCTGCCGCCGGGGTACGGGCCGTATCAGTTGCACGAGCCGGAGCTCTCGGCGCGTGAAAAGGAACTGGTCAACGAGGCCATCTCGGAGGGCTTCGTCTCCTACGCCGGGCGTCACGTGGGCCTCTTCGAGCAGGCGCTCGCCCGCGCCTGCGGGACGCGCGAGGCCGTGGCCGTGGTCAGCGGCACCGCGGCCCTGCACGTGATCCTGCACACGCTGGGGATCGGCAATGGCGACGAGGTCCTTTGCCCGTCGCTGACCTTCGTCGCGACGGCGAACGCGATCGTCCATGCCGGAGCGGTGCCGCACTTCGCCGACAGTCATCCGGATCATCTCGGCCTGGACAGCGAGCGGCTTCGGACGTATCTCGGGCGGATCGGCGAACGCCGGGACGGCGCCCTGCGCAACCGCCGGACCGGGCGCCGCATCGCGGCAATCATGCCCGTACATGTCTTCGGCCACGTCGGCAGGCCGCACGAGCTGCGCGAGGTGGCGGCGGAGTTCGCGTTGCCGATCGTCGAGGACGCCACCGAGGCACTCGGTTCGGCGTCGGACTCCTATCCGGTGATGCGGATGGGGGTCGCGGCGGCGCTGAGCTTCAACGGCAACAAGATCGTCACCACGGGCGGAGGCGGGGCGATCGTCACGGACGACGCCGCACTGGCCGCGCGCCTGCGGCACGTGACGACCACGGCCAAGCGGCCGCACCCCTGGCGTTTCGATCATGACGAGGTCGGCTTCAACTACCGGCTGCCGAACCTCAACGCGGCGCTCGGCCTGGCGCAGCTGGAGCGGATCGAGGACTTCCTGAGGCGCAAGCGCAGGCTCGCGCTCGCCTACAGGGATGCGTTCGCGCGCAACGGCCGCTGGGAATTCATCGAGGAACCCGCCGGGTGCCGCAGCAACTACTGGCTCAACGCGGTCAAGGCACCTGCCGCGGACCGCGTGCTGCTCGAGGAGGCGCTCGAATCCCTGCACGCGGCGGGCTACAGGTGCCGCCCGTGCTGGACCCCGATGCACCAGCTCGCGATCCATGCGGCGCATCCGCGCGATGCCCTGCCGGTTGCCGAGGATCTCGCCCAGCGGATCATCTGCCTGCCGAGCAGTCCGCGGCTGAGCGAGTACCTGCAATGAACGACCGGCGACGGCTGCTCTTCGTGACCGGGACCCGGGCGGAGTACGGCCTGCTGTACTGGACAATGAAGCGCGTGCTCGAGAGCGGGCGCTCGCAGCTGCAGATCGTCGCCACCGGTGCGCACCTGTCGCCGGCCTTCGGACGCACGGTCGACGTCATACGCAGCGACGGCTTCCACGTCGATGCCGAGGTCGACATGCTGGTCGACAGCGATTCCAACTGGGGCACCGCCTGCGCAATCGGGCTCGGCATAATCGGAATGGCCAACGCTCTGCGTGCCCTCGCGCCGGACCTGATGGTCGTGCTCGGCGATCGGTACGAGGTACTCGCCGCGGTGCAGGCCGCCTACGTCGGCCGCGTGCCGATCGCGCACATACACGGCGGCGAGGTGACGCGGGGATCTCTCGACGAGGGATTCCGGCACGCCGTAACCAAGTTCGCGAGCCTGCATTTCGTCTCCAGCGAGGAGCACCGGCGCCGCGTCGTCCAGCTGGGCGAGCACCCGCAGAGGGTCCACAACGTCGGCGCCGTCGGTCTGGAAAACATCGCCCGGCTCGAGCTCGACGGCCGCGAGGGATTCGAGCGCCGCATCGGCCGCAAACTCGGCCGGCCGGCGATACTGATGACCTATCATCCGGCGACGGCATGCGACGAGGATCCCGTCGCCACCGTCGATGCCATCGCGTCGGCGCTCGACGCATTTCCCGGGGCGACGATCATCGCCACCGGCAGCAACGCCGATCCCGGCGCTCGGGCTATCGATGCCCGACTGCGCGAGCTCGAGCAGCGTTTTCCGGAACGGCTGTACTTCAGCACCTCTCTGGGGCAACGCGGGTATCTGAGCGCGATGCGTCACTGCGATCTCGTTCTCGGCAACTCCTCGAGCGGTCTGATCGAGGCTCCGTCGATGGGCAAGCCGACCGTGAACATCGGCCAGCGCCAGGCGGGCCGGCAACGCGCGCCGTCCGTGATCGACTGTGCGGCCGATGCGAGTGCAATCCGCGCTGCCGTCGAGCGCGCGCTCTCGCCGGCGTTCGTGCAGCTGGCGTCCCGGCGCGAGAACCCCTACGCGAGCGCCGGCCTGGACGTCAGCAGGCACATCCTCGGCGTCCTCGAGGGCATCGATCCCGCGGAGCTCGAGCGTCCGAAGGGATTCTTCGACGTGTCATTCAGTCTGCCGGATGCCGGGAGGAGGGGATGACCGCTGCCTCAACCTTCGTCATCGCCGAGGCCGGGGTGAACCACAACGGCTCGCTCGCACTGGCCGGTGAGCTGGTCGATGCGGCCGTGGAGGCCGGTGCCGATGCCGTCAAGTTCCAGACCTTCAAGGCGGATCGGCTGGTCGAGAAGTCGGCGCCGCGGGCCGCCTACCAGCAGCGCAATACCGGCTCCAACGCCAGCCAGTACGAGATGCTCAAGGCGCTGGAGCTGGATGCGGAGTCACATCGGGTGCTGCGTGACCAGTGCCGACGGCGCGGCATCGAATTCATGTCCACAGCCTTCGATCTGGAGAGTCTCGCATTCCTGGTCGGCGAGATAGGCATACGGCGGGTGAAGATCCCCTCGGGCGAGGCTGTCAACGCGCCCTTGCTGCTGGCGGCCATACGGACCGGTCTGCCGGTCATCCTGTCTACCGGGATGTGCACCCGGGCGGAGGTCATGGAGAGCCTCGCCGTGCTGGCATGGGGCGAGGAGCACCCCGAGGGCAACCCGGTGTCGCGGGCCGCGCTCGCCGAACTGGCCCGGCGCCCGGAATTCTGCCGGCCGCTGCAATCGCGGGTGTCGCTGTTGCAGTGCGTGACCCAGTATCCGGCGCCGGCTGCCGAGAGCAATCTGCGCGCGATGCAGGCGATGGGAGCGCAGACCGGCCTGCGGGTGGGACTGTCGGACCACACCGAGGGCTGGCACGTGGCCGTCGCCGCCGTGGCGGCCGGCGCGACGATCATCGAAAAGCATTTCACGATGTCGCGCAGCCTGCCCGGACCGGATCACGCCGCGTCGCTGGAGCCGCGCGAGCTGGCGCGGATGATCCGCGAGATCCGCGACGTCGAAGCGGCCATGGGAACCGGCGTCAAGGAGCCCGGCGCGCTGGAGATCGCCAACCGCATCCCCGCTCGGGGCAGCCTCGTGGCGGCCGTTCCCATCCGCAAGGGCGATGCCTACACGGCCTTCAACCTCACGATAAAACGCCCGGGGAACGGCGTGTCGCCGATGGCGTATTGGGACTACGTGTCGGGACGCCGTGCCGGCCGCGATTATGGCCAGGACGAGCAGATCGATCCGTGACCGCCATAACCAGACAGACAGCCTTGGTGCCAACGTGAAACAGCAAATCCTCAATGCGATCACCGTTCCGCCGACGGCGAGAATCCGTCAGGCGGCGAGAATCATCCAGGAGAACCCCGTCAAGATTGTCCTGGTCTGCGACGAGACCCGGCGGCTGCTCGGCACCGTCACCGACGGCGACATCCGGCGCGCCGTGCTGCAGTCGGCCGACCTCGACGGCACGGTCGAAACGATCATGAACCGGCATCCCAAGGTCGCCCGCCGCTCGGACAACCGGCGGGCCCTCCGGGAGTACATGCGCACGGCGATCATCCGCCACCTCCCGTGCGTCGACGAGGACATGCGGATCATCGATCTGATCCTGCTCGACGAGGTCGAGGACGTCAGACCCCAGGCCGCGGCCGTCGTGCTGATGGCCGGAGGGCGCGGGCAGAGGTTGATGCCGCTGACGGAGAGGACGCCGAAGCCGCTGCTGAAGGTGGGCGAGAAACCCGTCCTCGAGCGCCAGATCGAGCAGCTGGCGGGACACGGGTTCACCCGCTTCTACATCTCCATCAACTACCTCGGCCACATGATCGAGGAGTACTTCGGAAATGGGGAGCGTCTGGGCGTGGACATCCGCTACGTGCGCGAGACCGTGCCCCTCGGCACCGCGGGCGCGCTGTCGCTGCTGGAACCGCAGCAGGATCCGATCGTGGTGATGAACGGCGACATCATCACCAAGGCGGACTTCGCCACGATGGTGAATTACTTCGAGGAAGAGAAGGTGGACGCGACGATGGGGGTTCGCGAGTACTTCTACACCGTGCCGTACGGCTGCGTCAACGTCAACGGCAGCTCGATCATCGATCTCGAGGAGAAACCGACGTTCCGTCATCTCATCAGCGCGGGCATCAACGTGCTCAATCCGCGCGCGCTGGAGTTCATCCCCAAGGGGCAGTACTTCGACATGCCGCAGCTGTTCGCGAAGTTGATCGAGAGCGGCTGCAGGACCAACACCTTCCAGATCACCGAGGAGTGGATCGACATCGGCCACAAGGAGGATCTGACCTGGGCACAGAAGGTGTTCGCCATCGAGGACAAGTTTTGATCGCATCGCTTCCAGTCGTCGCGCTGATCCCGGCGCGGGGGGGCAGCAAGACGGTCCCGCGCAAGAACCTGCGCCTGCTCGGAGGCCGGCCGCTGCTGGCGTGGCCGATCGAGACGGCGTCGAAGACGCCGGAGGTCGATCGGGTGTTCGTCTCCACGGACGACGCCGAGATCGCGGCGGTCGCGCGCGGCTTCGGGGCGGAAGTGCACGAGCGTCCACCGGAGCTCGCGGGGGATGCGTCGCTGGTGATCGACACCGTGCGTCATCTGCAGTCCGAACTGCGGGCAGCAGGGCGTCCAGCCGCCATCATGGTGCTGCTGGAGGCGACGTCGCCGTTCCGCACGGTGCAGATGGTCTCCAATTGCATACGCCGCCTCGTCGGCGAGCAGCTCGACTCGATCGCGACCTTCAGCCCGGCCGCGATCAATCCGGAGCGCACGTGGCGGGTGGAGAACGGGATACCGCGCCCGTTCATCGATGGCGCGGTGGCGTGGCGCCCCCGGCAGCAGCTGACGCCGGCCTACCAGTTGAACGGGGCCGTGTACGCGTTTCGGGTTGACCGCCTGCCGGCGGCGGGGCCCAGCATCCTCTTCGGCCGCATGGGGGCCGAGGTCGTTTCCTCAGACGATGTCATCGATATCGATGACGAACGGGACTTCGTGATAGCCAATGCCATACTCGAATCCGGATCAGGCCGCTAGTCTCTCCGATCTGTTCTCGCTGAAGGGGCGCGCCGCCGTCGTGGTCGGCGGCTCGGGCCTCCTGGGGGGAGAGATCTCCTTCGCGCTCGCCGAGCTGGGCGCGTCGCTGATCATCGCCAGCCGCGACGAGGCCAAGTGCGAGGACTTCGCACGGCGCGTGACGAGGCGCTTTCCGCATGCCCGGGCGACGGGAATGGCCGTAGACATCACCGACCCGGCCTCGATTCGCGCCCTGTTCGAGCGGGCCGGCGCGCACTGCGGCGGCTCGCTGGACATCCTGGTGAACAGCGGCTGGTCCGGCCGCAAGAATACATTCGAGTCGATCTCCGACGAGGACTGGAACCGCGACATCGAGGTGTGCCTGAACGGCGTCTTCCGGACGATCAAGGCCGCGTTCCCGCTGATGCGCGAGAAGGGCGGGGTCATCCTGAACATCTCGTCGATGTACGGGCACGTCGCTCCCGACTATCGCATGTACGACAGCGAGCGCTTCGCCAACCCGCCGAGCTATGGGGCGGCGAAGGCGGGCATCATCCAGCTGACCAAGTACCTCGCGAGCTTCCTCTCGCCGTATCGCATCCGCGCCAACTGCATCAGTCCGGGACCGTTCCCGTTCGAATCGACGCAGAAGGCCAATCCCGACTTCATCGAGCGGCTGGCGGCCAAGAATCCGCTCAATCGCATCGGCCAGCCGCACGATCTGAAGGGCGCGGCCGCGCTGCTGTGCTCCGATGCCAGCGCCTACATGACCGGGCAGAACATCTGCGTCGACGGCGGCTGGGGGGTCTGGTGATTCGTCTCGGGATCGTCGGAGTGAGCGAGGGCAACGGGCACCCGTTCTCGTTCTCGGCGATCGTCAACGGCTACGACGCCGACGGCTTTCGCGCGGCCGGCTGGCCGGTCATCCTCGATTACCTGCAGCGGCGCACGCCGGAGGAGTTCGGCTTCCCGGGCGTGCAGGTCACTCACGCGTGGACTCAGGACGCGGCGACGACGGAAAGGCTGTGTCGCGCGTGCCGGATCGAGCATGGCGTCGCCGACCCGGGCGAGATGCTCGGCCAGATCGACGCGCTGGTCATCGGTCGAGACGACTGGGAGACGCATGCGGCGCTGGCCATGCCCTTCCTCGAGCGCGGCACGCCGGTGTTCTGCGACAAGCCGCTGACCCTTGCCCCCGCGGAGCTCGATCGCTTCGCCCCCTACCTGCGGCGGGGGCTGCTCATGAGCACCTCCGGACTGCGCTACGCGCGCGAGCTCGACGAGATGCGCGCCGACCCGCGACGCCTGGGAGACCTGCGGCTGGTGTCGGCGACCGTGCTCAATAATATGGAGCGCTACGGAATTCACATGCTCGACGCGGTCGCGGGGCTGGGCCTCGGCCCGGTGACACGCGTCACCCGGCTGGACGTGCCGCACGAGGCCTTCCTCCTCCGCATCGGCGCGGCGTTGCCGTTCCTGCTGAACTGTCTGGGCAATGTCGCCAGGACCTTTCACGTCAGCCTGTTCGGCGACAATGGGCACACGCACGTCGACCTGCACGACAATTTCTCGGCCTTCCGGCGCACGCTGGCGCAGTTCATCGAGATGGTGCGCACGGGCCGGCCGCCTATCCCGCCGGACGAGACCATGCGGACGATGCGATTGATCGCGGGCGCCCGCGCACTGGCGCCGGGGGACACGCTGGAGGTGCCGTCATGACGGCCGTATCGTTCGATCTCCATGGCAAGACCGCGATCGTCACCGGCGGCGCCGGCATCCTGGGGCGCGGCTTCTGCCGGGCGCTGGCCGAGCATGGCGCCAACGTGGCGGTCGCCGACCTCGGGCAGCGGGCCGTCGAGGAGGCCGTCGAGGAGCTTGCGGCAGCGGGTATCCCGCCGGGACGCCTGCTCGCGCAGGTCTGCGACGTCACCGACCGAGACAGCTGCGAGGCGATGGTCAGGGCCGTGGTCGCACGCTTCGGCGGAGTGGATGTCCTGCACAACAACGCGGCGTCGAAGTCCGACGATCTGCGCGCGTTCTTCGCACCGTTCGAGGATTACGATCTTGCGACCTGGCGCAAGGTGAGCGCCGTCAACGTCGACGGCATGTTCCTCGTCGCGCAGGCGGTCGGAAGACAGATGATCAGCCAGGGCTGGGGCGGCAGCATCATTCACACCTCCTCGATCTACGGCGTCGTCGGCCCCGACCAGCGCATCTACGAGGGCTCCGAGTACCTCGGCATGCCGATCAACACCCCGGCCGTGTACTCCACGACCAAGGCCGCCGTCATCGGGCTGGCGCGGTACCTGGCGACGTACTGGGCGAGGCACGGCATACGTGTGAACGTGCTGACGCCCGGCGGGGTCGAGAGCGGCCAGAACGACACCTTCAACAGACTGTACAGCGCGCGCGTGCCGTTGGGGCGCATGGCCCGGGCCAGCGAGCTGCATGGTGCGCTGCTGTTTCTCGCGTCCGACGCATCATCTTACGTCACCGGTCAGAACATCATCGTCGATGGCGGCCTGACGTGCTGGTAATTGAACATCTTCGGGAGGACTTCAAATGGACGTAATCCGATATCCGCAGGCCGTCGATCTCTCAAAGTACTCGCCGAACGCCGCCAACCCGGAGCGTTACTACGGACTGCCGGCCGACGTCGTGTTCTGCGCGCGGTGCACCTACAGCAACCAGAAGCCGAACTCCGACAAGGAGTACAAGCACACGCGCGAGTCGAAGAAGCCGACGGTCGCCTTCGACGAGGAGGGCGTGTGCTCGGCCTGCCGCATCGCGGAGCGCAAGCAGCAGATTGACTGGGCGGCGCGCGAACGGGAGTTGCGGGCGCTTTGCGACCGGTACCGGCGGCACGACGGCGGCTACGACTGCCTGGTGCCCGGCTCCGGCGGCAAGGACAGCTTCTTCGCCGCGCACAAGCTGAAGTACGAGTACGGCATGAATCCCCTGACGGTGACCTGGGCGCCGCATATCTACACAGACTGGGGATGGCGCAACTTCCAGTCGTGGATACACGCCGGTTTCGACAATTATCTGTTCACGCCGAACGGGCGCGTGCATCGGCTGCTGACCCGCCTGGCGCTCGAGCAGATGTTCCATCCGTTCCAGCCGTTCATCATGGGGCAGATGTACTTTCCGCCCAAGATGGCGGCGCAGATGGGCATCCCGCTGGTGTTCTACGGAGAGAATCCCACCGAGTACGGCAACGCCGCCGCCGCCGACGACAAGGCGACCAAGGACTGGGAGTACTTCACCAGTCCCGATCAATCGCAGATCTACATTGCCGGCACGGCCGTCTCCGATCTCAAGCAGTACTTCGGCCTGTCGGACCACGACCTGCTCCCGTACATGCCGCCCAACCCGGACGACCTGCGGAAGGCGAAGGTCGACGTGCACTACCTCGGCTACTACCTGCCCTGGCATCCGCAGGAGTGCTACTACTACGCCGTCGAACACGGCGGCTTCCAGGCGGCGCCCGAGCGCACCGCCGGCACCTACAGCAAGTACAGCTCCATCGACGACAAGATCGACGACCTGCACTACTACACCACTTTCATCAAGTTCGGCATTGGCCGCGCCACCTACGACGCGGCGCAGGAGATCCGCAACGGCGAGCTGACGCGCGAGGAGGCACTGCGCCTGGTCCGGCGGTTCGACGGCGAGTACTCGGAGCGGTTCGAGAAGGCCAATTTCGACTATCTGTCGCTGCCGCCCCAGCAGTTTCCGCAGGCGTCGCGGATGTTCGAGCAGCCGATGATGGATCGCGAATACTTCGAGCGTCTCACCGACCGGTTCCGCTCGCCGCACCTGTGGGCGCACGACGGCCGGCAGTGGTTCCTGCGGGCGACGTCGTTCGCGGAGCTGGATGCGACCGAGAAGGCGGTGTCGGCGTTGTGACATTGCCGATCAAGGCTCGCCTCTCACCGGCGGCCCGGCGCTTCATTGCCGGGGAGATGCGGAACCGCCGATGGAAGCTGGCGGCGTTCCTCGGGCTGGGACTGGTGGCCGGCGTCATCGAGCTGGTCGGCGTCGGCCTCGTCTATCCTCTGCTCATCATCGCCCTGAGTCCGGAGAGTCTCGCCAGCCATCCGTTTTTCGCCAGGCTGTTCGGTACCGTCGAGCCCGGCGGATCCCATCGTTTCTTCGTGATCATGGCGGCCATCGTCGCCGGCATCATGGTCATGAAGAACGTCTACATGGGATTCTTCAACTGGCTGCAGCAACGTACGCTGGCGCGCTGGAAGACGCGTCTGAGCGCCCGGCTGATGCGACTCTACCTCTTCTCGGACTACCGGCTGTTCCTGGAGAAGACCAGCTCCGAGATGATACTGAACATCGCGCTGACCGGGCTGGTCTACGACCAGTTCGTCGCCGGCATGATCAACCTGATCGTCAGCAGTACGATACTCGCGGCGCTCGGTGTGTTGCTGCTGCTCACGTTGCCGCTGAAGGTGTTCGCGAGCCTGCTGTGCGTCTGCCTCGCCGCGGCGCTCCTCTACGCGACGACGCGCAAGACGTTCGAGCGGATAGGCAGGGACCTGAACGACATCTTCAAGGCCAGGCAGAGCGTGCTGCGGCAGGCGATAGGCCTGATCAAGGAGACCAAGATCATGTCGAAGGAGCGCTTCTTCCTCGACATGTTCGCCCGCATCGAGGAGCGCAACTTCATCCGCAACGCGCACTACAATTTTTTGTCGACTCTGCCGCCGCTGATGATCGAGAGCGCGTCGATCATCACGATCATCGCGCTGGTGAGCTACATCCTGTTCGTCAGTGGCCAGGAACCCTTCGGCGTGGCGACCCTCGGCCTGCTGGTCGTCGCGCTGTTCCGCGCCGCACCCCTGCTCAACAAGATCCTGAGCGCGCTGCGACTGATCAATATCAGCAGGAATTCCGTGGAGACGGTGGCGCGCGAGATCGAGGGATTCGAGCACGCCGTCGTCGGCGCGCCGAGAGAGGAGGCGGTGCGCCTGCCGTTCACCGACAGGGTCAGGCTGGAGAAGGTGGCGTTTGCGTACCCGTCGAGTCACGGCCAGGCGCTGCGAAACGTCAGCCTCGACATCCGCCGCAACGAGTTCCTCGGCATTACCGGCATGTCCGGCGCCGGCAAGACGACGCTGACCGCCGTCATCATGGGCCTGATCCAGCCGACGGCGGGCGCCGTCAGCGTCGACGGCGTGAAGCTGGATACGCCCCAGCTGGTTCGTTCATGGCAGAAGAACCTCGGCTACGTGGCGCAGCACATCCTGCTGATCGAAGATACCGTGGCGGCCAACATCGCGTTCGGAGAGGCTGCCGGGAATATCGACCGGCAGCGCGTGTGGCAGGTGCTGGAGACCGTGCAGATGAAGACCTTCGTCGAGGGATTGCCGGGGGGGATCGACTATTTCCTGGGCGAGGACGGCATACGCCTCTCGGGCGGACAGCGCCAGCGCATCGGCATCGCCAGGGCCCTGTATCACGACCCGACCGTGCTGGTGCTGGACGAGGCGACGGCGGCACTCGACGTTGCGACGGAGCAGGCCTTCGCGGCAAGCCTGGAGGCCATGCGCGGAAGCCGGACGCTGATCGTGATCGCGCACCGGCTGAGCACGCTGCGGCACTGCGACCGCATCGTCATGATGGCCGACGGCGGCGTGATCGGCATCGATTCGTTCGACGGCCTGGAGAAGTCGTGTCCGGAGTTCAGGCGCCTAGTCGAGTTGTCCCGCCTGGAGGACGTGGCCTGATGACCGTCGTCGCCCTGATCCCGGCGCGCGGGGGGTCGAAGGGGATCCCGCGCAAGAACCTTCGGGAGCTACGCGGCGTACCCCTGATCGTGCATTCGATCAGGGCGGCTCGCGGCGCAAGCTCCGTCGACGAGGTGTTCGTGTCCACGGAGGACGACGAGATTGCGGCCGTGGCCGGGAGCAACGGCGCAACCGTCATACGCCGGCCGCCGGAGCTTGCGACGGACCAGGCCCAGAACGATGCCGTAGCCGTGCACATGCTGCAGGAGGTCTCGGCGGCAGGCCTGGATCCCAGCGTCCTAGTCCTGCTGCAGCCGACCTCGCCCCTGCGCAGCGCGGCGGATATCGATGGTTGCATGGCGCTCTTTCGTTCCAGCGGCGCGCGCAGCGCGATGACGATCTGCGAGGTCGAGCATCATCCCGGAAAGTGCGTGCGATTGAATGGCCGCTTCATCGACCCTTACACCTGCGAGCAGGACATGGAGGCGCGCCGACAGGAGCTGCCGACGGTCTATCGGCAAAACGGCGCGGTCTACGTCGTCGGTGTTCCCGAGTTCCTGGAACGGCGGCGCTTTTTCATTCCCCCAAGTGTCGGTTACACGATGTCCCGCCAAACGAGTATCGATATCGACGAGGAGGTCGATCTGCAGCTCGCGGAGCTGGTCGCTCGCTCACTTACCGTATAGGGAGACCTGGCAATGACCGACATCGCCTACCGGAATCACCGGCACTACATATCCGAGGGATGGAGCGCGGAGCCGAAGGAGATGTTCAAACGGCTCGCCGAGATACTCGGCAAGGAGTGGCTGTCGAAGTCGCGCGACGTGCTGGACGTCGGTTGCGCCACGGGCGAACTGCTCGGTTTCCTCCGAAGGATAGTGCCTGGCGGCCGGTTCGTCGGAGTCGACGTGAGTGAGGACCTTCTGGAAGTTGGCAGGCGGCTTCTGCCGGAGGCCGAGTTCGTGAATGCGAGCGCCCTCGACCTGCCGGATCCACTGGCGGGCGGGTTCGATCTGGTCACGGCGTTCGGTTGCATGTCGATATTCGACGAGGTCGAACTGGAGACCTTCTGGGATCAGTTGCTTACAGCCGCGCGCCCCGGCGGGAGGGTGATCGTGCTGTCGCCATTGAATGAGTTCGGCTGCGACATGGTCATACGGCATCGGAAGCGATCGGACGGGAAGGTCGGTTCATGGGAGCGCGGCTGGAACATATTTGCCATCGAGACCGTCGCCGATATCCTGGCCTCTCGCGGCATCACGATTTCCTTGCAGCGATTTGCCATAAGCATCGATCTCGCGCCCAGGCCGGACCCTGTTCGAACCTGGACCATTGCCACAAGGGATCGAGAGCGGCAGCTCACCAACGGACTCAAGCTGCTGATCGACCACTATTTCATCATTGCCACTAAGCCCTGAATCCTTAGTCGTTCTGAGGCCACCACTACGTGCCACCTCGCGTGCGGCTACGCATACTTCTTCCATTTCGAAATGTTTCCGCCCTCCGGCTGCAGGCGCGGCTCGGCCGGCTCATCCGCGAAGCGGGCCATGAGGTCGGCTTTCTTAACCTGGGGGGGATGACGGACGCGCTCGCGGTGCGAGAGGAGGCGCGCAGGTCGGATGCCCGCGTTTACGACCTTTTCTCCGAGGAGTCTCAGCCGGCGCATGAGCCGCACGTCCGGCTCCGGAGCGCGAGATCGATACGGGCAAGAAGCATAGCATGCAGCGCGCGAGCGGTCGCTGGGAAGGCATATGGGATCCATCTGCGCAACCATCGTGCGGAGATGTCTGCGGCCAGGAAGATACTCAGGGAGTTCAAGCCGACCACTCTCATCGTCAACGAGGACGGCGTCTCGGGCCCTCTGCACCTCATCGCCGTGGCGCGGGACGAGGGAGTTGGAGTGCTCGACGTGCCTTTCGGCTATTTCTCGGCGGCCGAGTTCGACGGTGATCTGGCTCGCAAGAAGGCGGAAGGCGACCTCAGGACCGCGGATGGCGCCGCCGGTTGCGTTCTCCGGCTGTTCGCATCGCAGTGGATAAGGCGGGACGGCCCGTTCGCCGGAGCAGTGATGTTCGACACCGATTATCTTCTCGCGCTGGAGGCTGCCGGTATAACGCTTCGCGATGCGTGGACGGTGCACGGGGGGGTGTCCGACAGACTCTGTGCTGAATCGAGCCGCGCAATGCGCATGTACGTGCAGGAAGGGATACCCCCGGGCAAGATCGCGCTGACGGGCTCTCCCTACTGCGATTTCATGGTGCGCGCGGCGGCCGACAGCGGCGACGCCCGGCCGGACCTGCTCGCGCCCGGGCCGATCGAGCCGGGCGGCCCGATCCGGGTCCTGGTTTCGTGGCCTCCCAGTTACCACGAAAGCCTGCCGGGCCGCAGCGAGTTCGATTCCTACGAAGAGATGACACGAACGATACTGGGCTTCCTCCGCGACCTTCCCGGTTGCACGTTGACCGTATCGCTGCATCCGGCAGTGGGGTCCGGGATCAGGGGGATGCTGCACGGGGCAGGAGTTCCCGTCAGCGATGAGTATGTCATCGATCTGATACCCAGGAACGACGTCTTCGTCACCTATTTCTCCAGTACGATTCGATGGGCGACCGCGGCGGGCAAGCCGGTGGTCAACTATGACGCCTACCGGATCGGGCTCAGGATATTCGACTCGGGCGGCTTCGTCAGTGTGCGGACCTTTTCGGATTTCCGTGACGTGATCTCGGAGCTCGTTTCCTCGGCGGAAACGTATCGCGCTTACAACGAGCGACAGCTCGCGGAGGCTCCCGAGTGGGGAATTCTGGATGGCAAATGCACCGCGAGGATTTTGACGCTCGCACGGGGGTTGTCGTCGTGATGCCGGCGCAGACACAGAGACGGAGACAAGAGAGATGGTCCGGACTTTCAAGATTGGGCGATACGATGTGGGCAGCGAGTACGCACCGATTTTCTTTGCCGAGATAGGCAGCTACTTCAATGGGGACGTGGCGCTCGCGAGCCAAATGATTTCGAGCGTCATCGAATCCGGGCGCCAGGTGCCTGAGCAACCGCTGGTCCTCAAGACGGAGATACTCGATGATGCGGAGATCTGTCTGCCCGGCAATGCGATCGAAACGTACGCCGCCAAGGACGGCCGCACCCGAACGGAGAACTATCGGGAGCTCATCGAGCGCAAGGTGGTGCCGTTGCACCGATACGCCGAGCTGTTCAAGCTCTGCGTGGACGCGGATGTGCCTTTCGTCGTTTCAGTGTATGACTTCAAGGCCGTGGACTTTGCGACATCGCACGGCGCGTCCGCCCTGAAGATCCCCTCGTCGAATGTCGTTCATGTTCCGCTGATACGTTATGCCGCAGGCAAGGGCCTGCCCATGGTGATCGACACGGGACGCACGAGCATTGCCGAGGTTCATCGCGCCGTCGCCATCGCCCGCGCGGCCGGATGTCAGGACATCGTGATTCAGCACAGTCCGGATGGACATCCGGCGCCGCTCAGGGCGCACAACCTCCGAATTCTCCAGACCTATCTGCAGGCCTTCGGCCTGCCCGTGGGACTGTCGGATCATCACGTGGGTCTCGAGGCGCTGTTCATGTCGATCGCGCTCGGCGCGGCGGTGCTCGAAAAGGGCGTACACGTCGATGCCGACGAGCTCGACCAGGACATCTCCCACAGCATGGACATCGGCCGCCTGCCCGCGGTGCTGCGACTGGTGCACGACTGCTGGCGGGCCATGGGGAAGCCTGCGCGCGATCCTAACGCCGAGATCAGCTGGGTCATCGGCACATCGCAGCGTCAATGTCTGGTCGCCAAACAGGACATCGCCGCGGGGGAGAAGCTTTCGCTTGAGAATACCCGCTTCGCGTTTCCATGCCTGGGCATCCCGGTTGAGTACTGGGACCTGGTGGCGGGCTGGACCTTGACCAACTCCATCAAGTCGGGCAAGCCGGTGCAGTGGTCAGATGTCCAGCGCCGACCTGATTAGAGAGCCTGCCTGGCAGGGGCTGACACCGGGATTGCCCGAGTGGACGGAGGTTCCGGGCATTCGGGCGCAGTCCATCCTCGCGTCGGCAGGCCTTTCCGGCACTCTGCTGGAGAGGAGCGATGACGCGACGGGGACGCATTTCAAGGTAACGAAGGGCGGCGAAATGGACCTGTTCCTGAAGCACGTCCCGGCGGCAAGGTCGGACAGCGAGGAGCGGGCCCAGTCGATTGCCAGGTGGCTCGCCGGCAGGGGCGTGCCGGTCGCGGCGCCCTGTGCGGGCTATCCTCGAACAGTGGCCGACGGCAGCCTTTTCGTGGCAATGCCGTACGTACACGGAAAGCGGCTCGATCCGGAGCCGGAACAGCTTCGGGCCTTGGGGCGGATCATCGCGGAGTTGCATGCGGCGCTCGCGGAGCACCCGGATGTCGGATCGTGGTCGATGTCTACGAAGCAGCGTATGGCCTCCTTGGCAAGCACACGACAGGCTCTCGCGACGCGAAGGATCTCGTGCGGTCCATTGAAGGAGAGGCTGGCCGAGCTTGCCGCCGGAGAGGAGCTGGATTTCGTCCTGCCATCCTCGAAAGCAGCCGCCCTGCACGGGGACCTCAATCCCGGCAATGTGCTTCTGGACGCTGAAAACGGCCTCCCGCGACTGCTGGATTTCGAGGACGTGTTTCACAGCCTGTTGCCGCCGGCGTTCGAGATGATGCTCGTTATCGAACGGTTCGTCCTGGCGCGGGTATCCGATGAGGAGTCGGTTCGCGGTTGCACGGCCGCATTGCTCACCGGGTATCGCGAGGCGGGCGGTCACCGACTCGAGTTCGGCATCAGACCGGCCGACGTGCTTCGTTCTCTCGCCTTGCGCTCGCTGTGCGTGTTGTGCCAGGGGGCGCAGCGCGGGGTCGACGTAAGCGCTTCCGAGTGGAGCAAGTTCTTCCTTCTGGAAGATGCGGCGCGCCAGTCCGCCGACATGATCAATGGCATGGTCGAAGAGATCGTCGCATGAGGCGGCGACTGCTGATCACGGCGCGTGACGCGGCCGCGGCCTTGCACCTCATCGAGATCAGTCGGTACGCCGTCCAGCACGGCGATCTCGATCTCGCGGTCGTCACACAGATGCCGGCCGCTCGGTATTTCCAGCGAGCCGGAATAGGATCGGCGACGGTGAATCTCGGCGCCGCGCACAGGCCGGACGACGCCACCGGCTCGGCCCTCCTGGAGGAAGCCCGTCGTGTGCTGGACCGTTATCGACCGGATGCGATCCTCTGCGGTCTGTCGACGCCGTTCGATGGCGGGATCGACGAGGCCGTCCAGGCAGTGCATGGCGGTCCCACGGCGGTCATGCAGGATTTTTGGGGAGAAGCGAATACCTTCTTTGGCGGCAAAGCGGACGTATACCTCGCGCTGGACGAGGAGGGAGTCAATCTCACCCGGTCCCGGTTCGATCTGAATGCGGTGGCAATCGGCTCCCCGCGCCACGCCGCATACGCGCACATTGACATAATCAGCGCGCGAAACGAGGCGCGCGCGTCGGTCGGCCTTGCCGCGGACTCCCAGGTCATAGGTTTTTTCGGACAGGCGCTGCACAATCTCGAGGGCTATATCCGAACCCTGCGCGCCTGGGTGGCGGCCACGAACGGACTGCCCAGGAGCGTTCACCGGGCGTTTCGGCCGCATCCGCGGCAATCCGAAAAAGAGCGCGAGCTGACGATTTCGCTCCTGCGTGATTTCGGCCTCGACTGCATTCTGCTGGATCACCCGGATGTCGAAAGGTCCCTGCTGGTCTGTGACGTGGTATGCAGCGCCTTTTCGAATTGCACCTATGACGTTGCTTATCTCAATTACTTCTCTCCGTATCCAATCATCACGCCGGTATCATTGTTTTTCGATGCGGAGATCGTCGATTACTTCCGAAAGATGGTCCGGCTCGACGAGTTTCCATATCTGAAGGCCGGACTCGTGCTTTCGGTAGATCACGCTCACGATCTGGAGGAGGTCCTGTCGCTCGCGCTGACCGACGACGTGAAGACGCGCTATTGGAGCGCCGCCAAGCATCTCGCGAATCCGGCCGAGGCTCCACGACGCGCGTTGGAGGTTATTGACGGACTCGTCAAAGGGCAGTCGGTCTGACCACGCGTATTGTGTCCGCAGACTACTCCTACCCGGGCCTCAAGGCGCGGTTTGTCGCGCTGGATGTGACACGGGAGGTTCTCGATCCGAGCATCGATGGCTGGCTGGCCTGGCCGGCCGTGAAGCGCAGGGTCTGGAACGCCGTCCGGCGCCACCACGAGGGTGCCACCGGGACCGGCCCCGCGGCACCGGGCAAGGTCGCCGTCCGATTCCTCGCGGGCCTGGCTGAGATCCTGCGTCACCTTTTACTGCCGGCCCGGCGTACGGTCGCCGTGCTGTACTCGCCACGGCAGTCCCGCCGTGCCGACGGCACGATGGTCCATCCTCATCTCGACACGCTGGTTCACCATGAACGATCGGTGCTGCATTGCGCCTATGGCTGGGGCGGCAGTCGCGCCTCGGTTGGCAGGGGATACGTCGCGGAGCACGGTATCGCCGCGGTCGTGGCGATTGCCGCCCGCGTGGTTGCAAGAAGCCCGTCCGTCCGGGGCACCGCGGCGAAGCTGGCGCTATCCATTGCGGCGACGTTCCCCGGGGCCGCCGGTGCGGCCGGGCGCGAGGTCATTGCCGATCAGCTGGCGCGATTTCTCGTTCGGAAATGGCTATACAAGTTGCTGTTCGCGCGCAGTGGCGTGCGCGCCGTGGCGGTGACCGACGCGGGCGGCAAGACCGGCGAGATCGCCGCGGCGAAGTCCCTCGGGCTGCCGGTCGTCGAGGTGCAGCACGGTATGTTCAGTCACGACGAGCCGGATTACGCCTGGGTCCGCGCGCATCGCGACCTTGGCAGGGCGATGCCGCTGCCCGATGCGATCATCGTCTTCGGCCCGTTGTGGAAGCGCGAGCTCGTGCGCAACGGCTATTGGCGTGACGAGGAGTTACTGCTCGCGGACAATCCGGTCCTGGCATCGTATCGCCGCAGCCCACCCGTGCGGCGGCGGGAGCCGGAATCCCCGCTGATCGTCCTGTTCGCCACCCAGTGGTACGTGCGGTCCGATGCCGTCGCGTTTCTGAACGCGGCGCTCGATCTGCAGCGGAGGAGCGGATCGCGGGTGTTCCAGTTGCGCATCAAGCTGCATCCCGCCGAGCTTACAGCGGAGCGCGACTATGCCGCGCTCTCGGAGACGTTTCCTGAGGATTGCATGCTCGCGCCCGCCGCGACGGAGGCCTTTGCCGAGATCCTGCAGGCCGACCTCGTCGCCGGGTACACATCGATGATGCTGCTGGAGGCGATCGGCCTGGGGGTGCCGGCGCTGAGCATCGCCGGGGGCGCTGGCAAGGAGGGCTTCTGCACGGCATTCGGCATCGACGAGCTTCGGGACGTTGTGCCCGAGGTCGACACGCCGGCACGATTCCTCGAACATCTCCGCGCCATGTCGCAGGCGGAGGCGTGGCGCGCGGCGCGCGCGGCCGCGGAGAGAGCCGCCGTGACGATCTACACCCTGGGCGGACGCACCGTCGAACAGACCTTCATCGATGCGACCGGTGTCCGCCCCTAAGTTGCCGGTGATGGTGGTCGCCCAGCGCCCCTCGGACTACGTCGAGATGCGCCGCTGCGCCCTCGCGCTGGCCGCGCGCGGGCATCGCATCGAATTCGTCTACAAGAGGTTGCGGCGCGGATCCGAGGACGAGGACAGGATCCTCGCCGAGGGCCGGGGATACGCCGCGGCCGGCACCTTCGAGCGGTTTCTCGTACTGGGCGAGGAGCCGCCGCGCGCCATTGCCGCGGCGCCGGCGAACGCGGCGGACGCGGGAGTGACGCGGCGCATCGGCCCGTTCAAGCTCGCGGTGCGGGCGATCTTCCGGATCCCGATCGTCTACGACCTGAGGCATGCGATCCGCTCGCTGATGGGCACGCTCCGGCTGTACCTGCGGTCGATGAGGGAGTTCGAACGGATGATCGCCGAGTCCGGCGCGCGGCTGCTGATCCTGCCCGAGGACGTCGTCGGCGCGTTCTCGCCGCTGCTCATCAAGGCGGCGCATCGCCGCGGCGTCCCGAGCCTGATCCTGCCCTATACCATCGCCAACCAGCAGGAGGCGTTCAAGAGCCTCATGGGTCAGCGGCATTACCAGCGCGACTTCCTGCCGAACCGCATCGCCGCGGCGCTCTTTCCCCGCTGGGTCATGACGCAGGACGGGATCTCGCTCGTCCGCCTGCCGGCCTGGCACATCCTCGGCCAGGAGATCACGCGCACCACGCCGCCGGACCCGTGGATGATGAACAGCGGCTACGCGAACGTCATCGCGGTAGAGAGCGAGGCGATGCAGGACTACTACCGCGCGGCCGGCATACCGCAGTCGAAGCTGCGTGTCGTCGGGGCGATCTATGACGATGAGCTCGCGGCCTACAAGGCGAACCGGGCTGCGGAACGCGCGCGCCTTCTTCAGCAGTTCTCGCTGGACAGCGAAAGACCGATCCTGCTGGTGGGCGGTTGCCCGGATCAGACCCGATCGTGTCCGCCCGGCTTCGAGTTCGCGGACATCGACGATTTCATCGACCGGCTCTTCGACGCGGTGTCGGCGCTGGCGTCCGACTACACGATCGTGTTCCGCCCGCATCCCAACTACGGTCGCATGGGCGAGCGGCTGGCCGCGAAGGGGTGGGCGGTGTCCACCATGGACACCGCACGCCTGGTCGCGCTTGCCGACGCCTACGTGGCATTCGCCTCGGCGACGATACGCTGGGCCATCGCCTGCGCGATCCCGGTCGTCAACTATGACGTCTTTCGCTATGCCTACGGCGATTTCGAGCGCGTCGAGGGCGTCGTCAACGTACAGTCGTACGCGGACTTCGTGCGCGCCCTGCAGGACCTGCATACCGGGTCCGATCGCCTGGCTAATTGGCAGCGGCGGGCGGAGGCGGGCGCGGGGCGCTGGGGCAAACTCGACGGCGGGTCGGTGAACCGCATCGAGGCCCTGATTGGGGAGCTGGCGTCGCTGAACCCCGTGCCGCGGGCCACCCATTGAGCATCCACGTCAGAATCTGGAAACGAGCAGAGGAGTCAGCATGAAGACCAAGGTCGCCATCGTCGGAGCCGGTTCGATGGCCCGCGAGCACATCCGGGCGTTCAGGGGCATCGAGGGAGTCGAGGTCGCCGGCATACACAGCCGGACGCGCAAGCGCGCCGAGGACCTGGCCGCGGAGTTCGGGATCCCGTGTGTCGCGGACGATATCGCCGCATTGAAGCGGGAAAGCGATGCCGATCTGGTCGTGGTCGCCGTGCCCGAGCTGGCCGCCAACAGCGTCAGCAAGGCCTGCTTTGCCCAGCCCTGGGCCGTGCTGCTGGAGAAGCCGGCGGGCTATCATCTCGGCGACGCGCGCGACATCGCCGCCGCCGCGGCCGGCCGCACCCAGCCCGTGATGGTGGGGTTCAACCGGCGATTCTATTCGAGCAGCCTGGCCGTCGCCGCCGACATCGGCAGCCGCGACGAGCGACGCTTCATCCACGTGCAGGACCAGCAGAGCTTCGCGGAGGCCCGCCGATACCACCACCCGGAAGAGGTGGTGCGCAAGTTCATGTATGCGAACTCCATCCACGTCATCGATCTGATCCTGTACTTCGGCCGTGGCAGGCCGGTCGAGGTCAACCCGATCATGCCGTGGCGGGGCGAGGCCACCGAGGTCATGCTGACGCATATCCGATTCGACAGCGGCGACGCGGCGCTGTACGAAGGCCTGTGGCAGGGGCCGGGACCCTGGGCATGCACGGTCTCCACGCCCAGCCGCCGCTGGGTCATGCAGCCGCTGGAGCGGGCGATGTTCCAGAACGCCGGCGAGCGCAAACAGAATCCGGTCGATCCGGATCCGGTCGACACCGAGTTCAAGGCGGGTTTCCGCCGCCAGGCGCAGGAGGTCATCCGCCGGGTGCGCGGCGAGCCGAGTGCGGCCATCGGCATCGACGAGAGCCTGCGTACGATGGAGCTCATCCATCGGATGTTCGGCGAGTGACGGGCCGCGGGCCGGGGACCGCGCGTGCAGCCGCCGCCGCTGGGTGTGGAAACGGTCGCGGGGCGCACCGTCGTGTCCGGTTTCGGGCGTCCGATGGGCCTGGCGGCCGGCACCGATGGCAGCATTTACGTCGCCGACATGGACCTGCACGCGATCGCGCGCCTTACTCCGGATCTCGGCAGGTGCACGTGGCTGGGCCTCGAGGGGGATGGATGGCGCGACGGTGCGCCGTTGACGAGAGGCACGCTGCAGCGGGCGGCGGCGCGAGAGCCGGCGATGCTCGACGGTCCGCATTCGGTCGCGGTGCTGCCCGACGGTGCCTGCTGGATCGTCACCTATTACCGGCCATCGCTGGCGCTGTACGATGCCGGCGGCGTCCGCCGCGCATGCCACACGTCCATCGCGGATCTCGGCCCGCTCCAGGGGCCTGCAACGGCGCGGTTCGACAGTCGCGGAAGGCTGCTGCTGACCGAGTACAGGATGAATGTCGTCGCGGTGATCGGTGCGGATGCGGTACCCTTCGTGACCATGGGCGGCGCCGACCCGGTTCGGCCGGGTACGCTGTTCGACCGACCACACATGACCACGGAACTGGGGGATGGGAGCCTGGTCGTCGCGGATACGTGGAATCATCGGCTGCAGCGCTTCGACGCGCAGGGGCGGCGACAGGCGGTGCTCGAGAGTAGGGAAGGATGGCGCGCCGACGGCGGCATCGAGACCGACGAAGGATTCATGACGCCGGTTGCGGTGGCAGCGAGCGGTGACGGCCGCCTGCTGGTGACCGACTGGGGCGGGTCGCGGCTGATGTGGTTCGACAAGCGTGGTGAGTTGCTGGAGGTTCGCGACGACCTCCGGCTCGATAAACCGTACGACGCGCAGTTCCTGCACGACCGGCTCGTCGTCGCCGATTCCCACCACGGTCGGATAATCATCCTGAGGGACTACTGAATGGCGGTGCCGCTGGTCGTCCTTGGTGCCTCGGGGCACGCCCGCGTCGTCATCGACGCCGCGCGGCGCTCCGCGGCATTCGATCTGCTCGGGGTCGTCGATCCCAACACGCCGGCGGGCACCACGCTCGATGGCCTGCGCAGCCTCGGGGGCGAGGAATGCCTGCCGGAGATCGCGGCCAGGGTCGACGGACTGGCGGCGATCATCGCCATCGGCGACAACGCCGTCCGTGCCCGGGTGGAGGACAAGGTCCTCGGCCTGGTACCGCGGATCCGGTTTGCCGCCGTGATGCATCCGGCGGCCGTGATCGCCGAGGACGTCACGATCGCCGACGGCAGCTTCATCGCCGCGGGCGTGACGATCAATTGCGGCGCGAGAGTCGGTCGCCATGCCGTGATCAATACCAACGCGTCGGTCGATCACGACACCTTCATCGGCGATTTCGCCTTCGTCGGGCCCAATGCGGCCCTTGCCGGCGGTGTGAGCGTCGGCCGCATGAGCCTGATCGGGATAGGGGCCAGCGTCATACAGGGCATACGCATCGGAGACCGGGCGATCATCGGCGCGGGCGCCGCCGTCGTCGACGACATCGGCGGCGACTGCCTCGCGGTCGGGGTGCCGGCCAGGGTGGTGAAGAGCCGGGCGGACCTGCCGATCGCTCCGGGCCGCTGAGCGGCGCTTCGTGCTGCACCGGGTTCCGGTGCACGACAAATGAACGTGAACAAGGGGCTGAAGAAGGCACTACTGATCGGTGTGGCGGCGATTGCCGTGGTCGTCATCGCGACGGCGGCGATACGACAGCAGCGTGCGGTCCGGGCATGGAGCGCGGAGCACGAGTGCCATGTCATCGACGGCGCCAACACCACCATCGACCAACCAGGAGTCTATTGTCTGTTGTCCGACGTCGAGATCGGCAAGGCGGGCATCGACATCGACGCCTCCAACGTCTTGCTGGATCTTCACGGCCACAGGCTGGCTCGCGATGCGAGTCAATCGGCTGCAGAGCCGGCAATCACGATTGGCGACGTTGCCGATGTGCGGATAAGAAACGGCACGATCGAGGACGTCCATATCGGGATCACGGCGCGCAGGGCCGAGAAGCTCACCATCGAGTCGATGCGATTCGCGAACATAGGCTATATCGCGGCGATCGTTGCGGACGGTAAGCAGGTGGCGCTGCTGAACAACGTCGTCGAGCGGGTCGGCTACGACGATGTCTCCATGCTGCCGGAGGATTCCGGCGCCTATGCCATAGGGTTCAACGTTCGGGCAGAGGACGCCCTGATCCGGGGCAACACATTCCAGGACATCCGGCGGCAGCCTGTTTCCGAGCGATCCGTGGGGGAAGGGGTCGCGGTGATCGTCAGCAGCGGTTCAAGGGCGATCCGCATCGAGAATAACACCGTGGATCTCGTGCCCGAGGCGGTGCCGGGGAGTATCGGGATCTGGGTGGGTGTCGACTCCTCCAGCGAGATTCGCGCCAACCTCTTTCGAAACGTGGAGCGAGGGATAGCCGGCCGCGAGGCGAGCGCTCGGATCGAGGCCAATCGCTTCGTCTTCGATGCGAAGCCGGCCAGCGCGGAGACGTATGGTGTCTACCTCGTCCATGCCGATGGGACCTCGCGCATCGCCGACAACGTCATCTCGGGCTATGCTCGGCCGGTCACGGGCACGGGCCGCGACGGAAAGACGCCGCTCGAGATGCCCAACAACTCGATTCAATAACCGGCCGGCGGCGAGTTCGGAGACGTCACGGCGGTATTCGACCATATCGTGAGCAGTTCGCCTTGCATCAAGAGAGGGATGGACGTTGCCGCCGCGGCGGTCGGTCTGGTGCTGTTCGCCGTTCCGATGCTCGCGGTCGCGGCCGCGATACGCGTCAGCATGGGCAGCCCGGTCCTCTTCCGGCAGCAGCGGCCCGGGCGGGGCGGCGCGTCGTTCGAGCTGCTGAAATTCCGTACGATGCGGCCGCCGCTGTCGAGCGATCGGGCCACGGACGACGACGGGGTGCGGGTCACGGCGCTCGGCGCGTTCCTGCGCCGTACCAGCCTCGATGAGCTGCCGACCCTGTGGAACGTGCTGCGGGGCGACATGAGCCTGGTCGGACCGAGGCCGCTGCTGATGGAGTATCTGCCGCTGTACTCGCCCGAGCAGGCGCGACGGCATGAGGTCAGGCCCGGACTGACGGGCTGGGCGCAGATCCACGGCCGCAACGACCAGACCTGGGAGGAGCGGCTGGCCATGGACGTGTGGTATGTCGATCACCAGAGCCTGCTGCTGGACCTCCGCATCATCATTGCGACCGTCGGCAAGGTCCTGAGCGGTGCCGGCGTCACCAGCCCGGGCCATGCGACCATGCCGAAGTTCCGGGGCGGCAAGACATGAGACGGCTGCTTGTACTCGGCGCCGGCGGCCACGGCAAAGTCGTTGCGGACGCGGCATCCGCGGCTCGGAAATGGGCAGTGATCGAGTTTCTCGACGATCGCCACCCCGAACATGGAGGGCTCGAGGACTGGAAGGTGATCGCGCGTCCCGCCGACATCGCCGGCGTGGCCGGGGCGGACGATGACGTGATAGTCGCGATCGGAGACAACGCGCGACGTCTCGCGGTCATCGAGGAATTGCAGAGCCGCGGTATCGGCGTCACGGTGGTCACGCATCCCGCGGCGGTGATAAGTTCCCGCGCCACGTTGGCCCCGGGATGCGTCGTGTTCGCGGGCGCGGTGATCAACGCGGGCGCGAGCATCGGCCGCGGGTGCATCGTCAATACCGGCGCGATCGTCGATCACGACTGCCATCTGGACGATGCGGTCCACGTCGCCCCGCAAGCGGCACTGGGCGGCAACGTGCGTGTGGGGCGGCGCAGCTGGGTCGGCATTGGGGCGAGCGTTCGCCATGGCGTCAGCATCGGCGCCGACGCCATGATAGGCGCCGGCGCTGCGGTCGTGGCCGACATCGGCGACAATGTCGTGGCGATGGGCGTGCCCGCGCGCGTTTCGACTCGCCGGGATTCGGACAGGGCAGGGGAATGACGCGTGTAAACGAGATGTCGGAGAGCGGCCAGGACGTGTCGTCGCTCACGCAGCAATGGCCGCATTACGGCGAGGACGAGATCGAGGCGGTCGCCCGCGTCCTCCGATCGGGCCGCGCCAACAGCTGGTTCGGCACGGAGTGCCGGGAGTTCGAGCACGAGTTCGCCGACTACTGCGGCGCGAGGCACGCCATCGCGCTGGCCAACGGCACGGTCGCGCTGGAGCTCGCGCTGCGCGCGTTGGGGATCGGCCCCGGCGACGAGGTCGTCGTGACGCCGCGCTCGTTTGTCGCCTCGGCAACCTGCGCCAGCCTCTGCGGCGCGCGGCCGGTGTTCGCCGACGTCGATGCCGACAGCCAGGGGATCACCGCGGAGTCGATACGTGCGGTGCTGACGCCGCGCACGCGCGCGATCGTCGTCGTGCACCTCGCCGGGCGGCCGTGCGAGATGACGCCGATCATGGCGCTGGCAGAGGCCCACGACCTGAAGGTGATCGAGGACTGCGCCCAGGCCCACGGCGCCCGCTACCGGGGGCGCGTCGTCGGCAGCATCGGTCACGTCGGGACGTTTTCCTTCTGCCAGGACAAGATCATGAGCACCGGCGGCGAGGGCGGCATGCTCGTCACCAGTATCCGCGAGGTGTGGGAACGGGCATGGATGTACAAGGATCACGGCAAGAACCTGTCGGCGCTGCAGCCGGCCGTGGAGTCGTGGAAGTACCGCTGGCTGCACGACACGATCGGGACGAACATGCGGATGACCGAGATGCAGGCGGCGATCGGCCGCGTGCAGCTCCGCAAGCTGGATCGCTGGCTGGAGCGGCGCGCGGAGAACGCCCGGGCATTCGAGACGGCGTTCGGCGATCTGGCCGCCCTGCGCCTGACACCGCCACCGCCGCACGTCCGCCACGCCTATTACAAGTACTATGCGTTCGTCCGACCCGAGCACCTGAAGAGCGGGTGGGATCGCGATCGCATCCTGCAGGTGGCGCAGTCCCAGGGTCTGCCATGCTTCAGCGGCAGCTGCGGCGAGATCTACCGCGAGCGCTGCTTTGCCGACAATGCACAGGCGCCGTCGCGGCCGTTGCCGCACGCGCGCGCGCTGGGCGAGACGAGTCTGATGACGCTGGTGCACCCGACGCTCGCCATCGACCAGGTCCACCGAACCGCCGCAGGGATAGCGGCAGTCATACGATCCGCGACCGCCTGACGGTCGGCCGCACGGCGCGCGTCCGACGTCGCGGCGATGGTGCGCCGTCGCGGCCGGATCGACAGCCGTCGTGACTTCCATCGAACTTCGTAAACATGTGCTGACGATGGGCGCGGGGACGGCCGTGGCGCAGGCCATCCCCCTGGCGGCCGGACCTCTGCTGACGCGCCTGTACGATCCGTACGAATTCGGTCTGATGACGTCGACCGTGGCATTGGCGCTGCTCCTCTCCGTCGTCGCCACGGCCCGCTACGAGCTCGCGATAGTGTTGCCCGAGTCCGACCGGGACGCGCAAACGGTTGCTGGCGCGGCGGCGGTCCTTGCGACCATCGTCTGCGCCGCGGCGATGGCGTTCGTCGCGCTGGCGGAGATGGCGGCGCCGGCGATGGCCGGCAGCAGCCGGCTTGGCCCGTGGATCATGGCCGTTCCCGTGATGGCCTGGTTGATGGCCTGCGGTCAGATCGGCAACTGCATCGCGAACCGCGCCCGCGATTATCCACGGATGGCCGCCGCCGCGATCGCGCAGCAGGCCGTCACGGCAGCGATCGCCTGCCTGCTCGGCGTCGTGTCAGCGCCGTTCAACGGCCTGATCGCGGGACGCATGGCCGGGAACGCCGCCTACGCCTTGGCCTTCCGGCAGCGCCTGCGTCGGCTGATTGTCGAGCGCACTCGAACGTGGTCGCTGCCCGAGTGCAGGGACGTCTGCCGGCGGTACCGCCAGTTTCCACAGTACAATCTGCCGTATTCCCTCGTCGGCAGCTTTTCGAGGGATTTCATCGTGCTGGCCCTGACCTACAGGCATTATGTCGAGGCCGCGGGCCTGTACGGCGTCGCCCGCATGGTCGTCTCCGCACCGGTGTTCTTCGTCTCTTCGACGCTGACCCAGGTGTTCTTCCGCGAGGCCTCCGAGCGGATCGGGACGCCGATTTTTTCCGCACTGGTCGCTCGCATGCTGCGCACCGTCGCATCTGCCGGCGCGCCACTGCTGGCCTGGCTCGCCTACTGGGGGCCTGAGCTGTTCGGCGGCATATTCGGGCCGGGATGGCGGCAGGCTGGGGTCTACGCCGCCGCCCTCTGTGTGCCGGCGTCGCTTCATCTGCTGTCGTCCTGGACGACGCGGACCTTCGAGGTCTGCCAGCAGCAGCGGACGTCGTTCCGGCTGCAGATTGCGTCCGACGCCCTGTCCATCGTCGCCGTGCTCCTGCTGCTGCTCGCCGGCAGACCGCCGCTCGATGCCGTCGTCGGATACGTTGCCTGCCAGGTCGCGTTTCACGTGATCTGCCTGTCACTGATACTCGGACTGCTGAAAATGGGCGGGGCCGTGCTTTGGCGTCTTCTCGCCTCCATCCTCGGCATGTGGGCGGTCGCCTGGATCGCCGGGGCGTGCGTGGCCGCGGTGCTCGACGGCCTTGCCGCCATACTCGCTCACCTCGCGGTTGCCGTCGCCATCGCGGCGACGATGCTGCGGCTGAGCGCGGGCGTTCCGGGGCCTGGCGTCGCCCGGGGAGCCGGGTGACGGCCCTGCAGGATCCCGTTACCATAGCGCGCCTCGTATGCACCGGCGATTCCTGAGCGCGCGACAGCCGCGAAGTCACCTTCGATGCCGATAACCTGGCTCTACTCGCAACACGGGATGACCTGGTTTCAGCTGGGCAACGTGTTTGCCACGCTGCTCGCGCTCGGCGTCCTCGCGTGCCTCTTCGTGCGGCGACCACAGGTCTTCGTTCGCCCCAGCATGCAGGTGCTCGCCTTTTACCACCTGTTGATCCAGTGGCCGGTGACCTACCTTTCCCGATTCATCGAGAGCTGGGTGCACGATCCGTGGCAAGTCTTCGTTCTCGTGCACGGATTCGTGCTGATCGGCATCCCGCTGGCGCTTGCAGGCAGCCGCCGGACGGTGAGCGGGATCTGGTCGAACCTTTGCGGCGACGCGGCGGGCGCCTCCGATCACCGCTGGGCGGTGAACGCCCTGTTCGTGGCCGCGATCGGCTGCGCCGCCGTGTACCTGACCGCCGTGGACATCAGGGACACCGGCCTGTACGTCCTGCTGACCGATCCCGTGCACGCGTCGGAGGCACGCGTGGAATCGCTGAAGGCGCTGGATTCGCTGCAGCCGAAATACGCGCTCAACGTCCTCAGTTCGACGATCGCGCCGCTGTTCACCGCCTTCGCAGTGCTCGCATGGTTGCATCGCACGACCGTACGGCGATGGAACGGCCTCTACCCCATGCTGCTGCTGCCCATCGTCTGGACGCTGGCCCTGCTCAGCGGCGCGAAGGGTATCGCCGTCTTCCTGGTCATGGTGGTCGTGGCGACCTACCTCTGGGATCGCCGCCTCAGCCTGCCGCCCGCCGCAGCGGTGCTGGCCATCCCGGTCATGCTCGTTCCCGCCGTGGCCTACGTCGTCGTGATCGCCAACGCCCATTACGAGGTCGGCGCGGTGGCTTTGATGGACAGGCTGGCAGAGGCGATACTGAAGCGCGCCTTCCTGGTGCCTGCGACGACGGGGATCTGGCACATCGATTACGCCCAGACCGAGGGTGTGGTCGGCATCGCCGGGCAGCTGAAGCTGGCGAGCGCGCTCGGCGCAGAGTCCATGAGGCTGCCGATGGTGATCGGGCAGCACTATGGCCCCGCATACTACGGAAACGAGGTCGCGCCGCACTTCAGCGCGAACACGGGATTCCTCTTCACCGCCTACGCCTGCTTCGGTCTCTGCGGACTGCCGCTGGCGCTGGCGATGCTGCTGTGCTGCGACCTGCCGCTCCTCCTGCTGCGGCTCTTGCCGCGGTCGTGGCTGGTGCCGACCATGGGGGCCACCTCCGTGGCCGTCCTGAAATTCATTCAGAGCGACTACACCACCGTGTGGCTGACGCATGGCTTCGGCCTCATCGTCCTGGTCGCCTGGGCGCTGTGGGCGATGCGCGAGCTCCGGCAAGTGATGTCATCGCGATCGCCAGGGGAGAGCGCCGCTGGTAAGGCCGGCGTCCGCGGAGGGCTGTCGGTTTGACGGAGAAGTCGAAAATACGGCGGCCGAGGGTCGCCCACCTCACCTCCGTGCATCGCCCCTTCGACATACGGATCTTCCAGAAGGAACTCCGATCGCTGGCGCGCGACGGTTGGCCGGTCACCCTCATCGCCTGTCATACGCACGACGAGAAGGTCGACGGCGTGGAGATCAAGGCAATCCGCGGCTGCGCCGGCCGATTGCGGCGGATGACCCTTACGGTCTCCGCGGTCCTACGGGAGGCCATCCGCTCCAGGGCGGAGATCTGCCACTTTCACGATCCGGAGCTGATCGTCGTCGGGATCATCCTGAAGCTGCTCGGCCGCAAGGTGATCTACGACGTGCACGAAGACCTGCCCAGGCAGATCGAATCGAAGCACTGGATCGCCCCCTTGCTCAAGTATCCGATCGCCTTGCTCGCCGAGGCGGTCGAATGGGTGGCAGGAAGGATCTTCGATGGCATCGTCGTCGTGACGCCGGTGATCGCGCGGCGTTTCCCGGCCCGCAAGACGGTCGTCGTGCAGAATTATCCCATGCCGGAGGAGCTTTACGGCGCCATGGGAACACCGTACGCGCAGCGGCCGCCGGTCATCTGCTATGCCGGCGGCATCTCGGAGGCGCGCGGCGCGTACGAGATGGTGGATGCGATCGCCGAGGTCGACGGCCGGCTGAACCCACGACTGCATCTCGCGGGCGAGTTCGTCCCTGCCTCGTTGCGCCAGGAGCTCGAGAAGCGTCGCGGCTGGGCCCGCACCTCGGCGCTTGGCGTTCTGGACCGCGCCGGGATACGCGATCTGCTCGGCTCCAGCCGGGCGGGCCTGGTTCTGCTGCATCCGCACCCGAACCACCTGAACGCGCAGCCCATCAAGCTGTACGAATACATGGCGGCGGGACTGCCCGTCATCGCCTCGGATTTCCCGCTGTGGCAGGAGATCGTCGGCCGCAACGGGGCAGGTCTGCTCATCGATCCGATGGATCCACGGGCGATTGCCCGGGCGATCGAATGGGTGCTGGACAATCCGGAGCAGGCCGCGGCCATGGGCTCGAAGGGTCGCGCGGCGGTCACCGAGAGGCTCAACTGGTCGGAAGAGGAGAAGAAGCTCCTCGCGATGTATGAAGATCTGAGATGAAGAAGATAATCACAGTCATCGGGGCGCGTCCCCAGTTCGTCAAGGCGGCCGTCGTCTCCAGAGAGTTCCGTCATCGCGGCGGCGTACGGGAGATACTGGTGCACACCGGCCAACACTACGACGATGCCATGTCCGAGGTCTTCTTTCGCGAGCTGGAGATCGAGAAGCCCCGGTACAATCTCGGCATCGGCAGCCTGGGGCACGGAGCCATGACCGGCCGCCAGCTCGAGGCGCTGGAGCGGGTCTTCGTCGATGAAGGCCCCGACGTCGTACTGGTGTACGGGGACACGAACTCGACGCTCGCCGGCGCCCTGGCGGCCGTGAAGCTGCACATTCCGGTGGCGCACGTGGAGGCGGGACTGCGCTCCTTCAATCGCCGGATGCCCGAGGAGATCAACCGGGTGGTCGTCGATCACGTCTCCACGACACTGTTTGCGCCGACCGAGGCGGCGGTGGCGAACCTGCGCCGGGAGGGGATCGCGGACAGTCTGATCCACAGGACCGGCGATGTGATGTACGACGTGGCGCTGTACTTCGGCGAGCGCGCCGCGAAGGAGAGCAGGGTGTTGGAGACCCTCGGCGCCACGCCTGGGCAGTACGTGCTCGCGACGATCCATCGCCAGGAGAACGTCGACGACCCCTCCACGCTGCAGGTCATCATGGACGGTTTCGGCGGCTGCGGCATGCGGGTCGTCCTGCCCATGCACCCCCGGACCCGCAAGCAGATCGCGGAGGCCGGGACCGCCGTTCCCGGCAATCTCACCATCGTCGACCCCGTCGGGTACATCGACATGTCGCGCCTGGAGCAGTGCGCCGCGCTGATCGCGACCGACAGCGGCGGCGTGCAGAAAGAGGCGTTCTTCGCGCAGGTCCCCTGCGTCACCCTGCGCGAAGAGACGGAATGGGTGGAGCTCGTCGAACTGGGATGGAATTGCGTCGTGCCGCCGCGCTCGGCGGAGGCCATCGCCTCCGCCATCCGGGAGCGCGTGGGGTCGCGGGGCGTGCCGGCATCGCCGTACGGGGATGGACATGCCGCCGGCGCCATCGTCGGGCGGCTGATCGGCCAGGGATAGTGACCGTTCCCGTGCTTGCATAGAATGCGAGGGATCATGGCGGAAAGCGCCCGACAGAGCGGCATCGTGCCCAGGCTCGCGACGTGGTTGCGCAGGGTGCAGCCGTTCGGTGCACGCGACGCGCGCGTCGTGCTCGCGGCAGTTGTCGTCGGTGCGGCGGCCGGGATCGCCGCCGGCATCGTGATAAAGCCGCGGTGGGAGGCGACCGCCTTGTACGAGACCGCGCTCATCGGCGGGGGCAACCTGGAGAGCGTTCCCGAGATGGTCGAGCAGTTCCGCTCGACGGCATTCATCGAATCTGTCGTGACCGCCGCGAGAGCGAACGGCATCACCGACGAGGACGAGATCGAGCTGCTGCGCGAGTCGCTGCGCAAGACGCGGTCGCACGCACTGGTCGGTTTCGTGGACGTCCGCGTCCGGGCGTATAGCCAGGCGCACGCGCTGCAGTTGATGGATCTCGTCATACGGCGCATGCAGGAGATCCAGGCCGACCGAAAGGCGCCCATCGTCGATGACTACCGGAAGACGCTGGCGGAATTGCAGAAGACCATCGAGCAAGTCCGAAAGGACGCATCCAGGCTGCTGGAGCGCGCCGAGGAGATCTCCGGGGACAAGGCGCTGCTCGCATGGGTCATGGAGTACACGTCGCGACAGGGGCTGTTGGCCGAGCTGTATCGCAGCGAGCAACAGTTGCGAGAGAAGGTCCTGGACTCGGCGAACCGGCCGGGGCGGCTGCTCGTGCCGGTCGAGGTCACCAGCGAGCCGATCAATCCGAGGATGTTCGCGCTGGCCGTGATAGGAATGATCGCAGGCCTGGCGCTCGGGCTGGCGTTGCTGCAGTTTCGACACTGACCTCCGTGGACGCGGGGACCGTGGGCGACGCCAGCGCAGGGACGTCGCGGGTCGAGACCACCCGCGCCGGGAGAGGGCTGTCGCACCGGTCCGGATCGGCGAACGACCGGATGCCGACCGTCTGGGTCTTGAATCACTACGCGCAGGAGCCCGGCGGACCGGGCGGCGTGCGGCACTTCGCGTTGGCGAGGCACCTGCGGGCCCTGGGCTGGAATGCCTGCATCATCGCCGCCAGCGTGGAACTCAACACCGGCAGGCAACGTCTCCTGCCCGGCGAGCAGCGCAGGCTCGAGAGCCACGACGGGGTGCCGTTCCTTTGGCTCAAGGTGCCGGTGTACGCCGGCAACGGCCCCGGCCGGATGGTGAACATGCTCGCGTATGCGCTGCGTGCATTGATGCGATGGAACCTGCGCGGGCTGCCGCGCCCGCAGGTGGTCATCGGCTCGAGCGTGCACCCGTTTGCCGCCTGGGCCGGCGCGCGGCTGGCCCGCCGGCACCGCGTCCCGTTCGTGTTCGAGGTGCGCGACCTATGGCCGCAGACCCTGATCGATCTCGGACGGCTGCGCGAGGGCAGCCTGGTCGCGCGCGCGCTGCGCCTCCTCGAGCGGCATCTCTATCGTTGCGCCGATCGCATCCTCATCCTCATGCCGGGCGCGACCGAATATATCCGGACTCTGGGCGTATCGCGCGACAAGATCGTCTGGCTTCCGAACGGCGTGGATATCGGCGAGTTTCCATACCATCCGAGGTCCGACCGACGCGAGGAGCCATTCACGTTGATGTACTTCGGCGCGCACGGAACCGCCAACGGTCTCGAGAACCTGATCCGGGCGATGGCGATTCTTAAAGAGCGTCGCGCGAGCCCGGCGCCATTGCTGCGCCTGATCGGTGACGGGCCGATGAAGCCGTCGCTGCGGCGGCTCGCGGTCGAGATGCAGCTCGACAACGTGCGTTTCGAGGACCCCGTACCCAAGGCGGACATTCCCGCCGTTGCCGCGCAGGCCGATGCATTCGTGTTCAACCTGGTGGCCTCGCCGGTATTTCGTTACGGGATCAGCTCCAACAAGCTGTTCGATTTCATGGCCGCCGGCCGGCCGGTGATATTCAGCTGCGAGTCCGTGAACAATCCGGTCGCCGAGGCGCATGCCGGGATCACGGTACCGCCGGATCGGCCGGAGCGCCTCGCGGATGCCATCGAGACCATCGCCGCGCTGAGCGCAGCGCAGCGCGAAACGATGGGATTGAATGCGCGCCGATACGTCGAGCGGAATCACGACTATCGTTCGCTCGCCGCGCGTCTTGCCGGAGTCCTGAACGAGCTTTCGGGCCGTACGAAGGATTGACGCTATTGCAGCAATTCAATCGCTGGACCGCGCCGTACCGCGTGGGGACAGGCCCTTTTCGCGGTGCTGCGTCAGTAATTTGTCGCGCGGCGAGGCGCGCTTTGACGACTCCGGTCGAGCTGGCATACTGGGGCCAAGGGAGAGGTTTCACAAGCATCGTGTATCGCCTGCTTGATGCCGATGCGCCAGGGAAAGGAGGAACATCATGAGCATTCTTCGGTACGTGCTGTTTCGAACGCTGAGGGGGTCCATTTCGATCGCCGTCGGGGCTTTCATGCTGATGGCGTCGGGAGCCGCGGTCGCCCTCACGATCCCGCTGCAGTCGTATGGCACCGGCGTTCCCGGCGATGGGAATGCCTGGACTCTGAACGTCGGGCTCGGTGCCCCCGGGGAAAATCTTGCGAGATTCACCTTCACTAAGGTGGCAAGCGACAGCACGCAGGGTGAGTTCGGTCTGAACCAGATACTCTTCGAGGTGGGGTTGGGATCGATACTCACCGGTCCTCCCGCCTTCTCCTTCAGCAGCAGCGACGTGTCATTCTTCTCGGTGCCGCCTACGAACGTGGCGCTGCCGGACGAGCCGACGCTCGTACCCTCGAATCCGTGGGGCGACGACGATTACTCGGCCGGGGACCTGCTGGACGACAATTTTGCGCGCATCCTCGTCACGGGTAACAATTTCACCAACTCGCTCAAGGATCTCGACGACGCGTTGACCATCCGCTACGGTTACTCGGGGACGCTGGACGACCTGCTTGCGCTGCTCTTGGATTTCAACGGCAACAGTAGGATCGCCGTCCGTGTGGCGGGACCAGGAACAGTCTGCAATGGAGGCGCGTGCGGCCTGGCGGCGGCGCCGCTCGCCCCGGTCCCGCTCCCGGCGGCGGCGTGGCTGCTGCTCAGCGCGTTCCTCGGACTTGCCGCTTCCGCTCGCCGAAAACTTCACTAGTTCGGTCTGGCCTCGATGTATCCCGCATCGAGGTGAGTTTCCAGCCGGCCGCATGGCCGCCAAGGTGAATACCCCCCGGGCGCGACGGCGCGCCCGGGGATTCGCGAGTCCGCCAGCCTTTATTCGCCTTTCCCGCGTGGCGCGGACCGCGCCGCCCGGTCCCGCCCGGAATAGCTCCGGCGTCTATTCCCTCCGGTCGGCTCCATCCTGAAGGCCGACCTCTCGGGCCTCCTCAGTCCGACACGACCCGGCCATTCCACCGTCCGCCGACGTTCCGCGGACCGGCCTCACATCTTCCACCGCCCGGCCACAACCGCTCGAGCTGCACACTGCCCTGAGGAAGCGGCCGTGCGCGAGCGTCCGCGTGAGGCGAACCCCGTCCGCCCGGCCTGATCTTGCGCGACCGACCTGTTTTTTGCGTGCGGTTTGGCGCTATCCGGGCGCGGATCTCCTTCATGCTTCTGCCCGGCGACGGTCGAGGTTGGGACCCGTTCGGTGCTTGTGGGATAATGCCTGACTGAATTCGGCGCGGGAGAAGACGGTCATGCGCGTGGACACTGACCAGGGATTCAGTTTTTGAGAGCCGAGATTCAAAGGGCGATGACAATTTTTAACCGTCGAAACGCTGTCTACCTGCACGACCTCGTCATGGTGGTGCTGGCCTGGCAGGGGGCGTGGCTCGCCAGGTCGAACTTCTATTCTCCGGACTTCGTCTGGCGACCGACACTCACCAGCTTCATCATCGCCGTGGTCGCGCAGGCGATCGTCTTCCGGTATCTGGGCCTTTATCGCGGCCTGTGGCGTTTCGCCAGCCTCCCGGACCTCTGGAACATCCTCCGGTCGGCGGCGCTCGGCACGGTGACGATCGGGCTGGTGATGTTCGTGCACAACCGCCTGGCCGACGTGCCGCGTTCGATCCTGCTGCTCTACCCCGTTTTCCTCGTCGGTCTGCTGAGCGGGCCCCGCCTGGCCTACCGCTTCTGGAAGGACCACACCCTCAGCATACGCCTCACGGCCAACAGCAAGCGGGTGCTGGTGCTCGGCGTGGGCCGGGCGGCCGATACGCTGGTGCGCGACATGATCCGCGACGGCAGGTATTCGCCGGTCGGGATCCTGGATGACGAGTCGACGCTGCGGAACACCCAGCTGCACGGGGTGCCCGTGCTGGGCAGCCTGGAACGCCTGAAGGAGATTGCCGAGACCACCGAGGCGGAGATCCTGGTCATTGCCATGCCCTCGGCCACCAACGCCGAGATGCAGAGGGTGGTGGGGCTCTGCGAGAGCACGGGCCTGCCGTTCCGGACCCTGCCGCGGTTGATCGATCAGGTGCAGGGCGACCCGGGCGTCAGCGCGCTGCGCGAGGTCTCCATCGAGGACCTGCTCGGTCGCGATGCAGTGTCCTTCGAGCTGCCGGTGGTGCAGGCCAGCCTGACGGGCAAGGTGGTGCTGGTGAGCGGCGGCGGCGGCTCGATCGGGGCGGAGCTGTGCCGCCAGATCGCGCGCCTCGGACCGCACGAGCTGGTCATCTTCGAGCAGAGCGAATACAACCTCTACCGCATCGAGATGGAGCTGCGGCAGCGCTACCCGGAGCTGCGTGTCCACGCGGTCATCGGCGACGTCACCGACGAGGCCGCGGTGGACCACGTCCTCGGCAGGTACAAGCCGATGGTGGTATTCCACGCCGCGGCCTACAAGCACGTTCCCATGCTGCAGTACCAGGTGCGCCAGGCCGTGCGCAACAACGTGCTCGGCACCTGGCGCATGGCCAGCGGCGCCAGCCGCCACGGCGTGCGCAAGTTCGTGCTCATCTCCACCGACAAAGCCGTGAACCCGACCAGCCTCATGGGCGCGAGCAAGCGCATCGCGGAGATCGTCGCGGAATCCTTCAACCAGCTCGAAGGCACGCGTTTCACCACGGTGCGGTTCGGCAACGTGCTCGGTTCCGCCGGCAGCGTCGTGCCGCTGTTCCAGGAGCAGATCCGCAACGGCGGGCCGGTGACGGTGACGCACCCGGAGATGACGCGCTTCTTCATGACCATTCCGGAGGCCACGCAGCTCATCCTGCAGGCCGGCGCGATGGGACGGGGCGGGGAGATCTACGTGCTCGACATGGGCGAGCCCATCAAGATCGCGTTCCTCGCCCAGCAGCTCATCCGCCTCTCTGGCCTGGTGCCGGGCAAGGACATCCGCATCGAGTACACGGGGCTGCGCCCCGGCGAACGCCTGCACGAGGAGCTGTTCCACGAGGACGAGCGGCTGGAGAAGACGCAGCACCGCAAGATCTTCCTGGCCCGGCATCGCACCGTCGATCGCGGCGCCGTGGAGCAGGCCATCGGCGAGCTGACCGAGGCCTGCGAGCGTTTCGACGAGGAGCGCATCACCGCCCTGATCAAACGCCTGGTTCCCGAGATGACAGTCGCCGATGTTACGGCTAGCGAAAACGTCATCCCGTTCAAGAGAGGAGTGTCATGAAGCAGAAGGTAAGGAAGGCGGTGTTTCCCGCCGCCGGTCTCGGCACGCGGTTTCTCCCCGCGACGAAGGCCAATCCCAAGGAGATGCTGCCCATCGTCGACAAGCCCCTCATCCAGTACGCCGCCGAGGAGGCGGTTGCAGCAGGCATCACCGATCTGATCTTCATCATTGGCCGCACCAAGCGCTCGATCGCCGATCACTTCGACAAGGCCTACGAGCTGGAGGCGGAGCTGGAAAAGTACGGCAAGCACGAGATGCTCGAGACCGCGCGCTCGATCGTGCCGCCGCAGGTCAACTGCATCTACATTCGCCAGGCCGACCCCCTGGGCCTGGGCCACGCTGTCCTGTGTGCGCGCGCGGCCGTGGGACCGGAGCCGTTCGCGGTGCTGCTGGCCGACGACCTCATCGACGGCGCGGGCGGCGGCTGTCTGAAGCAGATGGTGGACGTCTTCGAGCAGCGCGGCGGCAGCGTCATCGCGGTGGAGACCGTGCCTCACGAGGAGACCAACCGCTACGGCATCGTGCAGATCAACAAGCTGAGCGACCGGGTGGGCCGCATCGAGACCATCGTCGAGAAACCGAAGCCCGAGAACGCGCCGTCCAACCTCGCGGTGGTCGGCCGCTACATCCTCACCCCGGCCATCTTCGACATGCTGGAGACCATCGAGCGCGGCGCCGGCGGGGAACTGCAGCTGACCGACGGCATCGCCAAGCTGCTCGACCGCGAGTACGTCTACTCCTACAACTTCGACGGCAAGCGCTACGACTGCGGCTCGAAGATCGGCTACCTGCAGGCCAACGTGGAGTATGCCCTCAAGCACCCCGAGGTGAAGGACGAGTTTGCGCGGTACCTCGCCACCCTGAACAGGGCTTAGCCAGGGCGACGGCCGGGCGCCGATGCGCCGCGCGGCCGCGGCGACGAACGGCGCCGGCGCGTCGTTTCGAAAGCCCTGTGAGGTCCGCCCTCTCGCGTGATGGCTCTAGGGCTGCGCCGGATGCAGGAGGCCGTCCTCCTGCATCCTGGCCAGAATGAGGGCGACGGACTCCTCGACACTGAGCTGGTCGGTCCGTAGCTGTATCTCCGGATCGACCGGCGGCTCGTAGGGGTCGTCGATACCCGTGAAGCCCTTTAACTCCCCCGCCCGTGCCTTCTTGTAGAGACCCTTGGGATCGCGCCGCTCGGCGATTTCGATGGGACAGGAAACGAACGTCTCGAGAAAGGGAATGCCCGCCTCGGCATGCGAGGCGCGTACCGATTCGCGATCGGCCCGGTAGGGACTGATGAAGCTGGCGATGGCGATGATGCCGGCGTCGGCGAACAGCTTGGCGACCTCGCCGATGCGACGGATGTTCTCGGCCCGGTCCTCGGCGCTGAAGCCCAGGTCGCGGCTCAGGCCGTGGCGAATGTTGTCGCCGTCGAGCCGGTAGGCATGGTGGCCGCGCTGCAGGAGCTCCCGCTCCAGGGCGGAGGCGATGGTGGACTTGCCGCTGGCCGAGAAGCCGGTCATCCAGATCGTGCAGCCCCGCTGCCGCAGCAGGGCCTCGCGCTGCGCGCGCGTGACCTCGCCGGCATGCCACCGGATGTTCGTTGCCTTGTGTTCCTGCATCGATGCCTCTGGAGGAGTTGCAATGCGCTCGCGATGAAGGCGGGTATCTTACTCGAATCCTTGCCCAAAACCCCGGTTCCGTCCGCGCGGCATCAATCTGCCGGTGCGCCGCGCGGCTCACATCCGTGGCAGCGATCGGGCGGGGCGCCTCGAGAGTATTGTCGGGTACCCCCGAGTTAGGTCGCTTCCAACCCCGCCGTGCCTGTCTGCCCCTCCTCACCAAAGTCACCTTTGACGTGCGAGGAGCCCGTCGAGGCGGCACGCCGGGGAGTTTCCGCTCACCGACGGCATCGGGCAGCTGGTCACCCGCATTGAATGGCATTCAACGAATGTTGAATGCCATGGTCCGGAGTCACCTCGGCGCACCTCTTCGGGGTCACGTTTTTTGAGACCTGGATCATCGCTGAAAAGAAGTTCGTGCGACGATTCAAAAAAAACAGCAATCGCATTTGCGCCGCGTGCGACGCGTACGTAGCGTGTGTGTCAGGGAATGCCCGGTGCAGGGTAGGCATCGGGAGCATGGAAGCAATGCCGTAACAGGAATGGAGTCCTGCATGGAAGCCACGACGCTCTCGCCGGAGAAGATGCTTTGGGCACTCGCGACGATGTGCACATCGCATCGCATTCCCTTCAATTCTTCTCTCGCCTTGGGGCAGCTTGCGCCGCCTTACTCCGAGTTGCGCCTCATCGAGGCCGCCAGGGCCTGCGGTCTGCGGGTGGCGCGCAAAGCGATGCCACCGCTACGGTTACGCCAAGTCCCTTTTCCCTGCCTGACGATTCTCGCTGCAGCCCCCGTCATTCATGCCGAGGATGCGTCCGCGCGTGGCGCAGCCGTGGAACTCGAGGTGGCAACCGGGGACCCGGGGGACGCCGGTGGGTCGCCTGAATCCGCAAAGCCTGATCCTAACGCGAGTCTGGATCCATCGGCGGTAACTGGCGATGCCGAGCCTGCCCTCATCATCGGCGCCGACGGCGAACGCGTCATCTATTTCGAATTTGACAGTCAGCAGTCCCGTACCATGCCTATCGCGAAGTTTGCGCGGCGCTATCCGGGATGGGTGCTGCTCTTCCGCCCCGAGCCGAGATTCCTCACGAACGACGGCGACGACGCCGTGCGTCGCCAGATGGCCTTCGGTTTTCGCTGGTTCCTCCCCGAACTGCTCAAGCACAAGGCCATCTGGCGCGACGTCCTGCTCGCCTCGCTCGCCATCCAGCTCATGGCGCTCGCCACGCCGCTCTGCACCCAGGTGGTCATCGACAAGGTGGTGGTGCACCGGACGCTGAGCACGCTCACCGTCATCGGCGTGGCACTGTTGGTTTTCATGCTGTTCACCGCGGCCATGTCCTGGGTGCGCCAGTACCTGGTGCTGCACACCGGAAACCGCGTGGACGCGGTGCTGGGGGCCAAGGTCTTCGCCCACCTCGTCGCGCTGCCGCCGCGCTACTTCGAGCAGCGCCCCACCGGGGTGATTGCCGCCCGGCTGCACGCCGTGGAGAGCATCCGCGAGTTCGTGGCCGGGGCGGCGGTGACGCTGCTGCTCGACGTGCCCTTCCTGCTCGTCTTCCTCGCCGTGATGGTGCACTACAGCGTGCCCTTGAGCGCCGTCAGCGTGGCGGTGCTCGCCGCCATCGTGGGGGTGAGCCTCCTCGTCACGCCGGTCTTCCGGCAGCGGCTGAACCGGCAGTTCCTGCTCGGGGCGCGCAACCAGGCCTTCGTGACGGAGTACGTGGCCGGGATCGAGACGGTGAAGTCACTGCAGATGGAGCCGCAGCTCAAGGAGAAGTTCGGCGAGCTCCTCGCGAGCTACCTGCACGCGGGCTTCCGCACCCGCAGTCTCGCCAACACCTACCACACGCTGGCCAACGGGCTCGAGCAGCTTATGACACTGCTCATCCTATGGCTCGGGGCGTACCTGGTGATGACGCGCACGGACTTCACCGTCGGCATGCTGGTGGCCTTCCAGATGTTCGCCGCGCGGCTGTCCCAGCCGCTGTTGCGGCTGGTCGGCCTCTGGCAGCAGTTCCAGGAGGCCAACATCGCGGTGGCCCGCCTGGGCGACATCCTCAACGTGCCGCCCGAGCCCTACGCGCTCACCCCGTCGCGCGAGAACGCCCGGCGCGGTCTCATCGAGTTCCGCAACGTGGCCTTCCGCCACGGCGAGCACCTCCCGTATCTGTACCGCAATCTCAATCTCACCCTGACGCCGGGCCGCTGCGTGGCCCTCATCGGCCCTAGCGGCTGCGGCAAGAGCACGCTCGCGCGCCTGATGCAGGGCTTCTACCTGCCGAGCGACGGGCAGATCCTGCTCGACGGCCGCGACATCCGCCACCTCTCGGCCAACGAGCTGCGGGGCGTCTTCGGCGTGGTGCCGCAGGAGACGGTGCTCTTCGCCGGAACGGTCTACGAGAACCTGGTCCTCGCCAATCCGCAGGCGAGCTTCGAGCAGGTGATCGCCGTGTGCAGGCTCGCTGGGATCCACGACACGATCGAGCGGTTGCCACAGGGCTACCAGACCGAGCTCGGGGAGCGCGGCACCGGGCTCTCCGGCGGGCAGAGGCAGCGGCTAGCGATCGCCCGGGCGTTGCTGAAAGGCCCGAAGGTGCTCATCTTCGACGAGGCCACCAGCGGGCTCGACGCGGCCACCGCCGAGGGTCTGGCGAAGACCATCAACGGCTTCAAGGGCCGGGTGAGCACGCTGTTCATCGCCCACCACCTGCCCAAGGGACTGGCCATCGACGAGGTCATACAGCTCGACGGCGGCGCGGCTCACGATAAGCACATGAGCGTGGTCTCATGAGCGCCCAAGCCTCAACCCGCCGTCCCGCCCCTTTCTCTCTTTCCTCTTGGCTTGGGGTTCAAGACGAGGCGATGGGGGATGCGCTCGACGTCGAGGTCGTGTCCTCCCTCTCCCCCGGTTCGGGGGAGAGGGTCGGGGTGATTGGGGACAGGAACCGTAGGGCAGCTTGGCTGACATGACCGCACTGAGCGAAAGACTCGATCCCGCGGCGCTGGACTTCGCGCCCAGTCTGCTCGCGCTGCAGGCGCGCCCGCCCTCGCCACTGCCGCGCACGATGGGGACGCTCATCGTGCTGCTGGTGGCCAGCCTCATCGCGTGGAGCGCATTGGGCCAGCTCGACATCATCGCGGTGGCGGACGGCAAACTGGTGCCGAAGACCTACGTGAAGATCGTGCAGCCGGCCGAGGGCGGGATCCTCAAGGACATCCTCGTCAACGAAGGCGACCACGTGCAGGCCGGGCAGGTGCTCATGCGCATGGACCGCCGGCTGGCCGAGGCCGACACCCGCATGCTCGATCAGGCCATCGCGCAGCGCACGCTGCAGCTCGCCCGCATCGACGCCGAGCTGGCCGATCGGCCGCTCGCGCTCACGCAGTCCACTGCCTCCCCCCTTGCCGGAGAGGGCCAGGGCGATGGGGAAATCGATACCAACCTCCTCCAGCAGGTCCAGGCCCAATACCAGGCCCGCCGCCGCGCCCACGAGGACGCGCTGGCAGAGGAGCAGGCCGCGCTGCGCAAGGCCCAGGAAGAGCTCGCCGCCGCCGGGCAGGTTCGGGAGAAGCTCGCCGCGCTGCTGCCGACCTACAGGCAGGAGGAGGCGGCGCTGGCCAGGCTCGGCGAGCGCCGCCTCGCCGCCGAGCTCGACGTGCTCGAGCGCACCCGCCGGCGCATCCAGACCGAGCAGGACCTGAAGACCCAGGAACGCACGCTCGCCGGCCTGAGGGCCGCCATCGCCCAGTCCGAGCGGCGCCTGAACCAGATCACCTCGCGCTACCGGGAGCAGCTGCAGAACGAGCGCGTCGAGGCGCAGGCCGAGCTCGACCGGCTCACCCAGGAGCGCGCCAAGCAGCAGCACCGCAACACGCTGCTGGAGCTGAGGGCGCCGCAGGATGGCATCGTCAAGGAGGTGGCCACGCACACTCCGGGGGCGGTGGTCAGTCCCGGCACCATCCTGCTGACCCTGGTGCCGCAGAACGAGCCGCTGCAGGCGGAGGTCATGGTCCGCAACGAGGACATCGGTTTCGTGCGAGTAGGGCAGAGGGCCAACGTGAAGCTGGCCGCCTATCCGTTCCAGAAGTACGGGCTGTTGCCGGGCACGGTTGTCCATGTCAGTGCCGATGCCGAAGAAGCGACCGACGCCGCCCCGAGCCACGGGGAGACGCCGACCAACAGGCCGATGCTCTCGGCGCTGCGCTACAAGGCGATCGTGCGGCTGGATGGTCAGTCACTGGAGAGGGACGGCCGGCGCTTCGAATTGAGCCCCGGCATGCAGGTGGTGGCCGAGATCGACCAGGGCAGGCGCACGCCGATGGAGTATCTGCTTTCGCCCATCCAGAAGACGCTGCTGGAAGCCGCGCGAGAATTATAGGGGTCGGAGTGAATTAAATCGGTGCAAACTATAGGGGTCGGAGTGAATTAAATCGGTGCAAGCAGTAAGGGAAAGCCAATCGTCGTCTATGACGAAAATGGCATTCTTCAGCGATGATCATGGATGATGAGGGAGGAAAGCATGCCAAGGCAGGCAAGGGTGAAGGCGGCTGGAATACCGCAACATGTCGTTCAGCGCGGCAACAACCATTCGGTCTGTTTCGTGACCGGGGACGATTACCGCTTCTATCTGTGCCACCTGAGGGATCTGGCCGATCGGCACGGTTGCGCGGTGCACGCCTACGTGCTGATGAGCGACCACGTGCATCTGCTGATCACACCGGAGCGCGCCGATGGGTTGTCCAGGCTGATGAAGCAGCTGAGCCAGCGCTACGTACAGTACTTCAATCGCGCGTACGGCCGCCGGGGCACGCTCTGGGACGGGCGGTTCCGCTCCGGACTGGTACAGGCGCAGGATCTGCTGCTGCGATGCTGTCGCTACGTCGAGCTGAATCCGGTCAGGGCGGGCATCGTGCGGCATCCCGGCGAGTACGAATGGTCGAGCTACCGGTGCAACGCGGACGGATCGCCGTCGGTCCTGGTGCGGCCGCACGCGGAGTATCTGGCGCTGGGGAGCACCGATGGGGAAAGACGGGAAGCCTATCGGGCGCTCTGCCGGACTGCGCCCGACGCGGCGGAGGTGGCCGCCATCAGCAGATGCGTGTATCGCGGACGTGCCTTGGACGGCGATCGGCTTCGGGAAGAGATGGCGCGAGCGCGGGCCAGACGCGCGACGGAGGGATGGCCGAGGCGCCGGCGGTCGGACGCGAGGCTGCCCACGGAGATGATGTCACAGCAGACAACGTGATGCGTCCGTATCTGATGAAAAAGGGAAGGAGGAGGGCATGGATGCGAAGGTCGTGGAGCTGTTCCGCCGCCAACATCATGGGCGGCACGCGTTCGAGGGTATCGGATGGCTGCTGTTGTTCGTGGCGGTCTCGTTCGTCTTGACCTGCGCAGGGCTCAGGGCCCTGCTCCGGCTATGCACGGAGTGGCTTCTCTAATCGCGACCGGCAGTGGGCGCGTACCGCGGCTTGATGGGGTGCAAGCGATACGATACGGTATTGGCACTCACCAGCAGCATTCACAGCCCGCTTCGAGCGCCACGAGGCGCCAGGCATGGAAAGATCGACAGGGATGTCTGAGCACGGTTCTGAATTTCACGCCGACCCCGGCCCCGGGTCACAGCGCTGCCGCCACGGCCCGACCGTAGTCCGTATCGACCGATCCGCAGACACCGCCCGTGTGAAGGTATTTCGCACGCGGCGGCCCGCCCATGTCCGCGTGCCGTGCGTACCGCACAGGGCATCGCCCCGTGAGCGGGATTTGGTCCGGCGCCTGGGGAGAGGCCGCCGCGGGCTATAACGCGATGAAGCGGATCCTTCTTGCGCTGCTGGGATTGTTCATTGTCTACCAGGTCGCGGGCCGGACCTGGGACGCGATCGCCTTCAGGTACTTCCGCCATCAGTGCAAGGTGCATGGCGGGGAGTTCATCTACCGCACGGTCGACAACGTCGAGGGGGTCTTTCAGATGCGCCTGCGCGATCCCCGTGATTACTTCGACCGCCTGCGCAAGGGCGACATCCCGGAGGATCCCTACGGCCACACCAACTGGGAGGCGCAGGAGCCGCAGACCATGTTCGTGGACCATCCGTTCCGAAACTATGAGTTCTTCGAGAATCCGCTTCCTGGCGATGTGAAGCCGATGGTGCCCGGCGCAAAGTATCGGCGATATTCGGGCTTAACGTACCGCCGTGGCGATTACATGCCAGTCAAACCGATGGTAGAAGAACATGTCACCGAGCTGAAGAGTAAGTATGGGTTCACCTGGAGGGAGGAGCGATCTCCTTTGGATCGAGCGCTCGGCATTAGAACTGGAATCATGGAGGTCGTGGATTTGATGAATGGTGAGATACTTGCGCGAAGAGTTGGGTTTTTCATCCGAACGCCGTTCAAACACAATATGGATTTGTGCCCCAAGGGTACCGACGAGGATTTTTCTTACGAACTGATTGTTAGGGTGTTGCAACCAAGAAATCATTAAGAATAGGAGGAGTCTGTCATGGATGACGGAATTAATGGGTGGTACAAGTTCATACTTGCTCAGATGGCGGCGGACAGCTATCTGGATCAACTTGATTTCGCAGATGAGCCAGAATTGCGAGTTCGGCTTCGAAATGGAGCGAACCATCGAGACCACATTGCAAAGCTGGAGCGCGAGGGCCGCCTAGGCGCCACGCGTATGACGGAGGTCATGATCGACGACTTCCTCGCCACCTGGGAGGTGATCGATCACATCCCCAACGACACCAGCGGGTTCTCCGCGACTCTCCTGAGGAACCGCCGTACCGGCAAGTACACGCTCTCCTTCCGCAGCACGGAGTCGAAACCGTGGGAGGATGGCGGCGACAACGAGCGCGACGGCGACGAGGGCGCCGACGGCGAGATATCCTACGACGGCTTTGCCTGGGCGCAACTGCATGGCATGGAGCAGTACTTCCAGCATCTCCTGCGCGGTGAGCTGTACACCGCGGGTTACGACTCGTCATCTGCGGGCGATCTGGTTCGCGAGGCCCTCCGGTCGGACCAGATCACGGTCACCGGCTATTCGCTCGGCTCGCACTTGGCCCAGCTCTTCACCCTGATGCACTACGACCAGGTCGAGCACGCCTACACCTTCAACGGTGCCGGCTTCGGCTGGCTCGAGGACGTCCAGACGGGCCTGTCGTACGGGCAGGCGGTCCTGAACAGGCTGGACCTGTACGACCGGATCATGGCCGACCCGGCCGCCTTCCTCGACCAGTTCACGTTGAGCGAACTGCAGACGCACTTCAATAACGTGGTGCCGAGTACGAAGGAAGAGATGCTCGCGTTCGTGCTCGACCAGCACAACAACAATAGCTACCAACGCATCTATGACGACCCGCTGTACGAGTACGCCACGCTCGTACTAAACCGCGGTACCAGCGGGGCGCTGTGGTCCAGCCTCGTGGAGCCGAACGAGATCCTGCCGCTACTTTCCATCTTCGGCCACGGCGAGGACCGTACCCCGGACGCCAAGGTCACCAACCTTTTCGGTCTGTCCACGCAGTTCGATCCGGAGTTCGTGGCCGGCGCCGGCCAGCTCGTGGGCAGCTTCGACGGCATCTTCATCGAGAATCAGCCCGTCCTCACCTACTCCAATCCCAAGACCTTCTTCGACGTGTTCGGCGACACGCACAGCATCACGCTTCTCGCCGATACGCTCGCGGTCATGGCCCTGTTCGAGCGGATCGATCCCCAAGTCGATCACCGTCTGCTGAACGGCATCTTCACTGCCGCGTCGGCGAACCGCGCACGATGGTACGCTGTCGAGCCGCTGCCGGTGGACAGCGTCGCGGAGGGCGACAGCCTGGAGCGGGTCCTCGATGCGCTCGGAGAGCTGCTATATCGTGAGGCGTGGCAGCCGACGCCATACTCCCGCGCCTTGGGCGCCTACGGCGATCTCGCCCTCAGGAACCAGTTCCACGACAACGTCAGGCGCGTGCGGGACGGCCTCGCCGGGCAAGCGGGTACGGTCCAAAGCCTGGTCGGCATGGACGCCTCCGAGATGTGGAGCAGAGCCAAGTCCGATGCGGCCTATCGATACGCCCTCCTGCATCTGAACCCGTTCGCAGTTACGGGAAACGCCTCGCTGTACGAGGCGCACGCGGAGGACCTCGCATTGTTCAATGCCGAGGACGGAACCGGTGCCGTCACCGAGGAGTATCTGCTCGACCGGGCTCAGTTGCTAGAGGCGACGCTGTGGTTCAACTTCCGCGATGTCGATTCGGCGGGCACCTACTACCACACCGCCACGCCGATGCCCGTCACGCACTACGTCGACCGGGAAACCGGCGTGGAAGCCACGACTTTCGGCGATCCGGCCACGGTGCGGCGGCAGTACGTCTTTGGCACGGGCAGCGACGATGCCGGTGACGGCGCGCTGCGTGGCGCGGAGTCGGAGGATCACCTCTACGGCGGCGACGGCAACGACGCGCTCGCCGGCGGCGCCGGCAGCGACTACCTCGAAGGCGGGCGGAATGACGACACCTATGAGGAGCTGGGCGACCGCGACGTGGTCTTCGACGTCCAGGGCGACGATGTCTACCGCGTCGTCGGCGACGCGAACGTCGCCATCACGGACCTGGACGGCATCGGATCGATTACCTGGGACGGCGAGACGCTTCCCGTCGCGACCCTGCTGTCGCCGGGTCTGTTCGGCGACGGGACTCCGCAGGACGGCGCGGTGTTTAGCAGTGACGACAAGGTCTTTACGTTCGCCATCGCCGGCAAGGATCTGGTGATCACGAGCACGCGGCACGTGGGCTCCACGATCACCATCCGGGATTACCGTGGACTCGCGGCGGGAAACCGTCTGGGGTTGGCGCTGCGCGACGCCGCCGCCAACGACGGCCCTGCGTTCACTGGGTCAGGCGGCAATGACACGATCGGGATGAGCCCGAACGAGCCCATTCCCTACACGCTGGTGGACGCCGGCGCCGGGCGGGACACCATCTATCTTGGAGAGCGTCAGAAGAACGGACCCCTGGACCATTTCGACCTCTCAGGGCTGAGGATCCACGGCGGCGATGGCGACGATCACGTGCTGACGTATTACTTCGATCGCTTCCCGAGCGGCAGCTACAACGACATTGCGGACACCAGCGGCTTCGGGCCGCGGGCGTTCGGTGACGCGGGCGACGACAACATGGAGGGCACCTCACTTGCGGACTACTTCGACGGTGGATCCGGACACGATGTCGTGCTCGGATTCGCCGCCGGGGACGCCGTTGCCGGCGGCATCGGCAACGACTGGATCGACGGCGGCGGAGGCGGCGATCTACTGCACGGCGGCGACGGCGACGACCGCCTGCTGGCCGGACATGCCGCGGACGTCCTGCACGGCGGAGAGGGGGCGGACTGGCTGTACGGTGACTCGGTGACCGGGGTTCCGATGCTGGTCAACGGCACCTCGGCGTGGGATGGAGTCAATGTCGTCGTGTTCGACGTGGGGCCGAACTTCTGGACGCGGGACTATTACTTCATCGAGGACGTCACTGCCGAGAGGGCGGGGAGAGACGAGATGCGGGGTGGTGGCGGGAACGACGTGCTCTTCGGTGGATTCGACAACGACGCCCTGGATGGTGAGGCAGGCGAGGACTACCTGGCCGGCGAGGCGGGCGACGATACGCTCGAGGGCGGTGATGGTGACGACGTCCTGTACGGCGACGTGGAGCCGGCGCGGTTCGAGTCGGACGGCCGAGTTCTCGCAACCATGCCCTCCTCGCCGCCCTACCTCTTGCGAAGCCGTCAATACGCAGACGGCCAGCTCGATGCGGGGCGTGACACGTTGCGAGGCGGGGCAGGACAGGATCGGCTGTTCGGGGGAGGCGGCGGCGACCTCCTGGAGGGCGGCGCCGGCGGGGACCTGCTGAAAGGGGAGGAAGGCGAGGATGTACTCGACGGCGGCAGCGGCGACGACATCCTCTACGGCATGGATGGCGACGACGCGCTGCGTGGTGGCGACGGCAAGGACACTCTGCACGGCGGCGACGGCAATGACGCCTACCTCGACGGGGCGGGCGAGGACATTCTCATCGATACCGGCGGCAACGATGTCTATCGCGCGTCCGGACAATGGGGCGCTGTCCTCATCGACGACGCCCAGGGCGATGATCGCCTGATACTGGATGCGATGTCCGGGGGCGTCGACGTTGCGCGCCTGGGCAGCGACCTGAAGATCGTCTCCGGCACGAACTCCGTTTCGATCCGGAACTGGTTTACGGGCAACCGGATCGAAACCGTCGAGTTTGCCGACGGAGTGGTGCGGACAGCATCCGAGCTGGTCGCGCCGCTGCTCACCCAGGACGGCACCTCGGGTGACGACACGCTCATCGGTCTCGACGAGGCCGACGATCGGATCCTTGCCGCCCTCGGGAACGACGAGCTCGCCGGCGGCTCGGGCAACGACACCCTCGATGGCGGCCCGGGCAACGATCGGATCGACGGCGGAGAAGGCGACGACATCCTTATCGGCGGTGGGGGAGACGATGCCCTGATAGGCGGACGCGGGGCGGACACCTATGCCCTGGGCGCCGGCAACACGTCCATCATCGAGGACTCCAGCGATGCGCAGGTCAACGTGCTGCGCCTGCCGGACGGCGTCGTCGCGAACGACATCGAGATCCGGCGCTTCGGCAACGATCTGCTGATGACCTACGGCGCGGACAGCACCGTCGTCACCGACTATTTCCAGGCGCCTCATCTCTGGGATATCCGGACAGAAGACGGGGCACCGGTCGATCTCGCCTCGCTCGTCTCGCCGGCCATGCACGACGAGACCTGGATACAGGGGGCCTGGAACGCCTTCTACGCCAGGGAACGTGCGCAGCTTGCCGCCGAAATCCAGGGCTACAACCGGGAATCGGGCCGGCAGCAGGGCGTTTTCGGCCGGATACGGCAATCGCAGCCCGTCGGCATGAGTGTGAGCGGCGGGGGCGAAACGGGTGCCTACCTGTGGACCTACCTCGCCACCGACGAGAACGGCGTACCGCTCGTCGACGAGGAGGGACACATGTATGTCCTGCAGTACTACTCGCCCGGGGCGCCGCAAGACGACGAGCCGCGGTTCAGCTATCCGCTGCTCTACCTCACCAATTACTCCATGGTGTCGAACGTGCAATCGGGCACCGCGGGCGCCGATAACGTGCTGCGGGAGACTCCGATCCCCGAATTCCTGGGTGCCGACACCGAGACCATGTGGGCCACGCTGGGCAGTGCGTACGACCGGCTGCAGTCGGGTGGTCGCGAATACTTCTACCGCGACATCGTTCGTCTGAGCGCGGATATCCCCGATTACGCGAATACGGAGCCTCTCGGCAGCATCGGGGGGAAGACCGGCAACCGTGACGGCTACATCGCGGACGTCGAGGTCACCGAGCTGGGATTGGGCGTGAAGGTCGTGACGACCGGTGGCGGCAGCGACGTGATCGGCGAGCAGGGCATCTGGAGCGAAGGCCTCCCCCACTGGGTGTGGGATACGACGCGTCGCAGCTATCAACCGGCCTGGGAGATCGGATTCCACCCCTCGGAATCGGGCTGGTATCGCGAGTTCTACGGGACGCCGGCCCCGGTGCTCATCGACGCGGGAGACGGTGACGACCGCGTGTACGGTGCCCCGAGGGAAGATTTCCTCAAGGGCGGGCAGGGCGAGGACGTCGTTGTCGGCTTCGCCGGTGCCGACGTCGTGGCGGGCGGCGCGCAAAGTGATCGCCTCGAGGGCGGTTTTGGCGCCGACATCTACATGATCGGTCAGCAGGACGGCGGCGTGGACGTCGTTCTCGATGACGGCTACGTCAATCCGAACGACGGCGGCGAAGAGGGCCTGCCCCCCGACGAGAACAACGACGTCGTGCAGGTCAACGCGGCTTTTCCGGAAGTGAGCGTGCACCGCATTGCGTACGGTGCCGACCGCGAGGCGCTGGTGCTGGCCTGGGGGGCGGCCGAAAATCGCGCCGGCGTGGTGTCCATACTCGGCGGCGGCAACGATCCCGACGGCTTCGGTGTGGAGCGCTACGGCTTCCTCGACGGCACCTACACGCGGGCGCAGTTGCTCGCGCTCGCAATCACGAATGCGGACCCGGGGATTTTCATCCCGCTGAGCGTGCGGGACATGAACGAGGCAGGGGTCATCCTCGGGACGAGCGCCAGCGACGAGCTCGTCCACGAACGCTGGCTGGCGCCTTACGACCCACGTACGGTCGAGGGTCTGCGCGTCGAGGCCGGCGCGGGTGACGATCGGATCCAGACCGGCGACGCCGACGACACCCTCGATGGCGGTCCCGGCGAGGACGTCCTGGGGGGTGGAGACGGAGGCGACACCTATTTGTTCGGCCGCGGCGACGGCCCCGATCTGGTCCTGGAGGACGACATTGCCGGCGACGCGCCGGATCGCTTGCTGTTCCGGGCGGACGTCACGGCTGCGGACGTACTGCCCGCGCGCAGCGGGAACGATCTCTCGCTGCGTATCGCCGGCACGGACGATGTGGTGACCGTGCCGGGCTATTTCGATGCGCCGGTGAGCGGGGCGAGGCTGGAGCGCGTCGTGTTCTCCGACGGCACCGAATGGGATTATGCCATGCTACTGTCGCTGACCGGCAATCACGCGCCTGAGGTCGGCCAAGCGATTGCACCGGCGGCGGTCGACGAGGATGCGCAACTCAATCTGGTCCTGCCCGAGGACGCCTTCATCGATGCAGATGGGGGCGACGCGCTCGTTTACAGCGCGAGCCTCGCAGGAGGCGGCGAACTGCCGGGCTGGCTGTCGTTCGACGCCGTGCAGCGGACCTTCCGCGGTGTGCCCACCAACGAGGACGTCGGCGAGCTGGAGGTGGTCGTCACGGCCACCGACGCGCACGGCGCGCAGGCGACACAATCTTTCGCGCTGACGGTGCGCAACGTGAACGACGCGCCGGTCCTGGCTGTGCCCCTGGCTGACGTGACCGTCCGCGAGGATCTTTCCTTCGAGATCGGTATTCCCGCGGACAGCTTCAGCGACATCGACGTCGGCGACGGCCTCACCTATACGGCCAGCTTGCAGGACGGGACCGCGCTGCCGTCATGGCTGCAGTTCGATCCGGCCGCGGGGCGGTTTCGAGGTGCGGCGCCATCCGGGGCGGCGGGAGACTACGCGGTTCGGCTCCAGGCCATCGACTCCGGAGGCCTCGCCGCCTCCGACGAGTTCCTGCTGACGGTGGAGGCGGCCGGCGTGCGGGTGGTGGGATCGTATGGAGCGGATCGTCTGTTCGGCGGCGCGGGCGACGACATGTTGCAGGGTCTGGCCGGAGCGGACCTCCTGAATGGATTGGGCGGCGAGGATCGGCTGGAGGGCGGCGCTGGTTCAGACCGCCTCGACGGCGACGGCGGTGCCGACGTCATGGCAGGCGGCAGCGGCAACGACACCTACGTTGCGGAGAATCCCGGCGACATCGTGCTGGAGCATCCGGATCAGGGCCTGGACACCGTGATCTCTACCATTAACTGGACGCTCGGCAGCAACACCGAGGTCTTGATACTGAGCGGAAACGACGCGATCAGCGGGGTCGGCAACGCGCGCCCGAACGTCATTACGGGAAACGCGAACGCCAACCTGCTCGACGGCGGTGGCGCAGCCGATGTCCTAATCGGTGGTGCGGGCGACGACACCTACGTGGTTGATGCCGCCGGCGACCTCACCATCGAGCTGGCGAGCGAGGGCGCGGACACCGTGATCTCCAGCGTCACGCGCACGCTCGGCGCGAATCTCGAGCACCTGTTCCTGAGCGGGCAGGCCGCCGTCAACGCGACGGGCAACTGGCTGAACAACTGGCTGCGCGGCAATGACGCGAGCAACCAGCTGACGGGCGGCGACGGCAACGACAGTCTTTGGGGTGCGAAGGGTAGCGATCAGCTGCTTGGCGGCCATGGAATTGACATCCTCCAGGGCGGAGAGGGCGACGACGCCCTGACGGATCTGACTGGCGCCGGACTGTTCGACGGCGGCGGCGGCGCGGATCGGCTTGACGCTGGAGGCGGACGGCAGTTTGTCATCGGCGGCAAGGGTAACGACGAGATTGGCACCGGCAGCGGTGTCGACATCATCGCCTTCAACCGCGGCGACGGTGCGGATGTCGTGCTGCCGAGCGTCAGTGCCGACAACACGTTGTCGCTGGGCGGCGGGATGGACTACGCCGACATGACGCTGGTGCGCAACGGCTACGATCTCATCCTTGGCCTGGGTGGGGATGACTCGATCACCTTCCGAGACTGGTATCAGGACTCCGGCACTGCGAGCTACGCAAGCGTCGCCAGTCTGCAGGTGATCGTCGAGGCGATGGCGCAGTTCGACGCCTCATCTTCCGACCCGCTCTTGAACCGTAAGGTCGTACAGTTCGACTTTGGCGCCATCGTGCAGCGTTTCGATCAGATGCGGGCCGCCGATGCGGGCGTGGGCGCCTGGTCGCTGGCCGATGCGCTGGCGGATTTTCACGTAGGCGGCAGCGATGCTGCCGCATTGGGCGGGGATCTCGCCTATCAATACGGCAGCGCCGGTACGCTGGCCGGGCTCGGCGCGACGCCGTTACAGGCGAGTCTCGCCAGCAGCCAATTCGGAGTTTCGCCGCAGACTCTTCAGTCCCTGGCAAGCCTGCAGACCGGCACGGTACGTCTTGCGTAGCTCACCGAAATTCCCAGGCCTCGGACATGGGATGCGGTGAGCGGCCGGGAGATCGGCGGTCACCGCTCCCTTTCCCAGGGGAATTCCTCTCGTTGTGACGCGGGTCACGCGTATGCGCTAAGGATCGGGCGTGATTCGGACCGATACTGCATCGGGAGCGATATGCGTCCGGGCTCTTTTCTTAGAACCGGATATTTCCTCCGGCGAGGGACGCGAACTGCTACAATTTGCACGCAGTTGAACCTTCCGGGAGCGGTTCGGGCATCCATACCAGCAGTCGCGGAGACCAACAGCAATGGGTAACAGAAAGCGGGCTGGCGAAGGCCGCGAGGGGCTGGCTCGCGCGCGTTGGCACGCCCCCGTGCAGCACTGGCGCATCGGCGGGTACAGCGGCGAGAGACTCAGAGTTTCCTTCGAACTTGTCCAACCCGACGGCGTTTCGGCCGATGCCGCGCTGCAGACAATCTGGCAGAGATTGCTGAGCGAGAATCCGAACCTCTACGCGCAGTACCAGTCGCCGGCCTGGTGGGATCATCTCGGCACGACGCCGGAGGCGGCGGATCGGCGGCTGCTGCTCATGAAGTACGGTTCTGGCATTGCCGGCGTGATACCCCTGCAGCTGGTCGTGCGAACGATCGACACCAATTTGCCAGCCGTGCTGCAGAAGTTGAGCGTGATACGCTGCGTGGAGCTGCTCGGCAGCCTGCCGCTCGTCCCTGCGGAGGCGGGTGTCGCCGGTGCGATGCTGGAGGCCGTGCTGCAGCACGTGCCGGAGGCGGAAGCGATCTATTTCAAGTCGATCCCCGAGACCAGCGCCTGGGCCGACATGATCATGCAGGTGGGCGGCGCATCCGCGAAGGCATTCGGATATGTCAGTCGCGCGACGGCCTTCCACAGCCTGGAGCTGCCGGAAAAGTTCGACGAGTACCTGGGGCAGTTCGGAAAGAAGAAGCGCTACAACCTGAAACGCCAGGTGCGGCTGATGGAGGAGGCCTATGGTGGCCAGATGCGCGTGGACTGTGTCACCGGCGATGACCAGATCGACCTCTTCCTCCAGACTTCGGACGCCGTGGCGGCGGACTCCTGGAAGGACGATCGTCATACCGGAGCGTTTGCGTGCACGCCGTCGAATCGTGCCCGCTATGCCGACCTTGCGCGCCGCGGCCTGCTGCGCGGTTACCTGATACGCGATGGCGAGCGTCCGGTCGCTGCCGTGATCGGCTATCAGTTCCGCGACACCTACCACTACGCCGACATCGCCTACAGCAACAGCGACATCCATCTTTCCCCGGGCAGCGTGCTGTTGTTCCTGATCATCCGCGATCTCATCGAGAACACCGCGGTCCGCAAAGTCAACTTCGGCATAGGGGACGCGGACTACAAGCGCCAGTTCGGCAACCGGCATGGCCGCGATCGAGCAGTCTGGGTAATGCGCGCGACGGCACGCAACCGTGTCATTTGCGCGGCGCATGGCTCCGCAAAGCGGCTCTCTCAGCGCCTCAAGGCCCTGCGTGCAAGGTACGCCGGCGGCGAGTCGCAGGAGGCCGAAGAGGCCTCCTGAGCATGCGCCAGCAGCGCGGGCAATGGTCATGCAATGGACCCGGCCGTACGGGGCCGCGCGGTCGCGCCCAGGGAGACGCGCGAGCGCGGCGGCCGTCCCGCTGCTCTCCGGCGATACCGAAATCTGCATCACATATCGTCAGTCCACCGGCGGCACTTCGGACCCGCCGCCGTGATACTGGGCCGGGAGCCGCTGCGCACTGCGTGGCAATTCGCGTCGGAGGCGGGACAGCGGTGGTCGGAGCGACGAGTCGGAAAGCAGGAAAGTGAAATGAAGGTCTTGGTGGGACTGGTAATGGCCGCGGTCGTGAGCGTTGGGACAGCTGGCGCTCAACCCGCCTACGACGAATCGGCAGATGCCGCCTCGGATCTCAAGGCCGCTCTAGGGAGCGCGGCCAAATCCGGCCGGCACGTCATCGCCATCTTTGGCGCGAACTGGTGTTCCGAGTGCCGCGCGTTGAGCAAGGCCCTGCAGGGCGAGGCTGGCCGGATGCTGGAAGGGGAGTTCGTCATCGTCAAGATCGATATCGGCCACTTCGAGAAGAATCTGGACATTGCCAAGTCGTATGGCAATCCGATCGCGGACGGCATCCCCGGCGCCGTGGTGCTGACCGCCGACGAGAAGGCCATCGGCGTGCTCGACGCGGGGGATCTGAGCAATGCCGTGGAGGATGGAGACGAAGATCTCTATGAATTGTTTCACGATGTGGTCCACTGCGGCAGCGTGATGTGCAAGGTCCGCAGGATGTTCGGCAGCTGATCAAACGGCAGGTTGGATTCCACGGCGGCGGCCAGGTATCGACGAGGGCTGGATAGAGGTCGTCGAGCGGCGATGGATCGGACGCCGCGGGTCACAGGCCGGTTCGAGAGAATGCCGGCCACAGGCAGCTCGAGTGCCCAGGAAGCTGAAGCGTTTTCAACGGACCGTATTGATGACCACCGAAAGTCTTGGCGTTCCGGGAAGTGCAAGCAGCGGCGCCGTCGATTACCGAATCGAGTTCCTGACTCAGGCCGACCTTGCCGGCGCCCCCGACGTCGAGGCGGCATGGCGCACGCTCGCGGCGCGGAATGACCATCTCACCGCGGTCTTCCAGACCCCCGAGTATTGGGAGTTTCACGTCGCGCGCCAGCCCACCCACACATATCTGGTGGGCGTGGTGTACGGTCCGGGGCGGCAGGTGGCCGGCGTGTTGCCGACGATAATCAGGCCGTCCCCGCTGGTCATGGACGCGGCGGGGCGCCATCTGGGCACGTTTCGCCTGCGTAGCGCCCAGATGCTCGGAGGCCCATTGCTCATGCCGCAGGACGAGGGCCTTTATGCCTCCGTGGTCGAAAGGCTGATGGGCAGCCGTCCGGACATCGATGCAGTCTTCCTGAACTACGTCCGCCCTGACGACCCGGTGTGGAAGTTCGTCACCGATGCGAACGGGAAAATCAGGCGCAACTGGATCGTCCACTTTCCGGAGGGTGCGCGCGAGCTGCACACCATCGCGTTGTCCGGCGATTTCGATGCCTACCTGCGAAAGTTCAGCGGCAAGACTCGCAGCACCCTCAAGCGCAAGCTTCGTCAGATGAAGGAGCGCAGCAACGGGGCGCTCGAGCTGTTGCGTGTCGATCGCGAGGATCAGGTCCAGGATTTCCTCGCCCGTGCCGAGGGTGTCTCGCGGCATTCCTGGCAATTCCGTCAGCACGGCACACAGGTCTTCACGACGCCGGTGGAGGTCGCCGCCTTCAAGCTGCTCGCCAAGCGCGGCCTGTTGCGCTCCTACCTGCTTCGCTCTGGAGAAAGCGACTGCGCGTTCTGCATCGGGTGGCAGCACAACGGCGTCTTTCATTACGTGCGGCCGGCGTTCGATGAGCGCTTTGCGGACCTTTCTCCCGGCACCATCCTGCTTTACCTGATGATCGAGGATCTCTGCCGGCACCATCCGGTGAAGCGCTTCAATTTTTTCCAGAATCCCAATCCGTACAAGCGTCAGTTCGGCACCGATTTCGGATACGACGCCGCGGTGCTGATCTGCCGCAAGACGCTGCCGAACAGGGCCAGGATTGCCACGCACGCGGGACTCCGCGGCCTTATCCGCCGCGCCAAGGATCTTCTGCGCAAACCGCGCGACCGGGAATGGTGGGAGGCGGCGCTGACGGTGCATACCGTCGATGAGCCCAAGTAGAGGAAATCCGGGCGGCGCCGGCTGCGGCGCACGTGTTCACCCCACAAGGCGAGCACGGGCGGCCCGCCGCGGAAAAATTGGAGTGTCGATTCGATAACTGAAAATGGCTCCCGGGGAGGGACTCGAACCCCCGACCCAGCGGTTAACAGCCGCTTGCTCTACCGGCTGAGCTACCCGGGAATGGTTTTGAGGCCGCGTATGGTAATGGGCGCGCAAGGGCCGGTCAATTCATCCACCCTTGCGCTTCCACGCCTGGGCGCCTCTGCGGTTGCCTGCCCCGGACTTACTTTGAACCCAGCGCGTTGTGCATGCGATTCATGGCATCCGCCAGCACGTCCATGCTGGTGGCGAAGGAGATGCGCATGCACCCCGGCGCCCCGAATGCGGAACCGGGCACCATCGCGCAACCGGTCTTCTCCAGGAACCACTCGGCCAGGGCGATGTCGTCTTTGAGGCCGAGGTTCTTCATGGCACCGTTCATGTCCGGAAAGATGTAGAAGGTGCCCTGCGCTCTCACGCAGGTCACGCCCTTCATCCGGACCAGCCGCTCGTAGCAAAAGTCGTGGCGCTGCTTGAAGACCTTGCACTGCTCCCGCACGAAGCTCTGGTCGCCCTCCAGCGCCGCCTGCGCCGCCACCTGGGCGATCGAGGTCGGGTTGGAAGTGCTCTGGGATTGGATCTTGTTCATCGCCGCGATGATGGTTTTTGGCCCCGCCGCGTAGCCGATGCGCCAGCCGGTCATCGAATATGCCTTCGACACGCCGTTCAGGACGATGGTCCGATCCTTGAGCGAGGGGCAGACGTTGACGATGTTCTTGAAGCCGTCGCCCTCCCAAAGGATGTGCTCGTAGATGTCGTCGGAGGCTATGAGGACGTGGGGATGATTCTCGAGGACTTCGCCCAATGCCTGCAGCTCGGCAGGGCTGTAGCTGACGCCGGTGGGATTCGAAGGGCTGTTGATGACGAAGATCCTGCTTTTCGGCGTGATGGCCGCGGCCAGCTTGGCAGGGGTGATCTTGAAGCCGTCGTCAATGTCGGAATCGATGATGACCGGCCGGGCGCCGGCGAGCAGGGCCATGTCCGGGTAGGACACCCAGTAGGGCGCCGGGATGATCACCTCGTCGTCGTCGTTGAGCACAGCCTGGAACAGGTTGTAGATGCTGTGCTTGCAGCCGACCGACACGAGGATCTCCTCGGCTTTGTAGCTCAGGTCGTTCTCGCGCTCGAACTTGTTGATGATCGCCTTCTTCAGACCGGCCGTTCCGTCCACGGCGGTGTATTTGGTGAAGCCGTCTTTCAGCGCCTTGATGGCCGCCTCCTTGATGAAATCGGGAGTGTCGAAGTCCGGCTCGCCGGCGGCGAGGCTCAGTATGTCCTTGCCCTCTGCCTTCATGGCATTGGCACGCGCGGTCACGGCCAGGGTGGGGGAGGGCTTCACGCGTTGCGCCCGAAGTGACGGTTGCATTTCAACGACCTCGTGGTTTTACAGGGGGTTAAGGCCGGACAGGGGAGTCCGAAACGGGGGTGTAATATACTTGAATTTTGTGCATTGCAGAACCCGCTAGCCATGTCGTCATTCCTCCTGAAAGCCCCTTACCAGCCCGCCGGCGGCCAGCCGGAGGCCATCGCCAAGCTGGTGCAGGGGATACGCGACGGGCTGACGCACCAGACGCTGCTGGGCGTGACCGGGTCCGGCAAGACCTACACCGTGGCCAACGTAATCGCCGCCGTGCAGCGGCCGACGCTGGTGCTGGCACCTAACAAGACCCTGGCGGCGCAGCTCTACGGGGAATTCCGCGAGTTCTTCCCGGACAACGCGGTCGAGTATTTCGTCTCTTACTACGACTATTACCAGCCCGAGGCCTACGTCCCCTCGTCGGACACCTACATCGAGAAAGACGCCTCCATCAACGATCACATCGAGCAGATGCGGCTGTCGGCCACCCGCGCGCTGCTGGAGCGCCGCGACGTTATCATCGTGGCCACGGTGTCGGCGATCTACGGTCTGGGCGATCCGAACGTTTACCACAGGATGGTGCTTCACCTAGTGCGCGGCGATCGCATCGACCAGCGCGACGTGCTGCGCCGGCTGGCGGAACTGCAGTACGAGCGCAACGACGTCGAGCTGCACCGCGGAACCTACCGGGTGCGCGGGGACGTCATCGACATCTTCCCGGCCGAGTCGGAACGCGAGGCGGTCAGGCTCGCGCTCTTCGACGACGAGGTTGAGGAGATTTTCTATTTCGATCCGCTGACCGGTGAGGTGCTTCGCAAGCTGCCGCGCGTGACGATCTACCCGGGCACGCATTACGTGACGGATCGCGAGACGCAGGTCAATGCGGTGGAGACGATCAAGGCCGAGCTGCGCGAGCGGCTGGAGCAGCTGCGTGCCAACAACAAGCTGGTCGAGGCACAGAGACTCGAGCAGCGCACCCGCTTCGATCTCGAGATGATGCTGGAGGTCGGCTACTGCTCCGGCATTGAGAATTACTCCCGCCACCTCACCGGCGCGAAGCCGGGCGAGCCGCCGCCGACGCTGTTCGATTATTTCCCCGCCGACGGTCTGCTCATCGTCGACGAGAGCCACGTCACCATCCCGCAGCTTGGTGGCATGTACCGCGGCGATCGCGCACGCAAGGAGAATCTGGTCGAGTACGGCTTCCGCCTGCCCTCGGCGCTCGACAATCGGCCGCTGAAGTTCGAGGAGTTCGAGCGGCTGGCGCCGCAGACCATCTTCGTGTCTGCCACGCCGGGGTCGTACGAGCACGAGCGTTCCGGACAGGTGGTGGAGCTTGTCGTCCGCCCGACCGGCCTGATCGACCCGGAGGTCGAGGTGCGGCCGGCGACCACACAGGTCGACGATCTGTTCTCCGAGATCAGCCTGCGCGTCGAGCGCAACGAGCGGGTGCTGGTCACGACTCTGACCAAGCGCATGGCCGAGGATCTTACGGACTATCTCGCGGAGCATGGCGTGCGCGTGCGCTACCTGCACTCGGACATAGAGACGGTCGAACGCGTGGAGATCCTGCGCGACCTGCGACTGGGCGCCTTCGACGTGCTCATTGGCATCAACCTGCTGCGCGAGGGGCTGGACCTGCCGGAGGTCTCGCTGGTTGCAATCCTGGACGCCGACAAGGAGGGCTTCCTGCGCTCGGAGCGATCGCTGATACAGACCGTCGGTCGCGCGGCCCGGAACCTTGGCGGCAAGGCGATCATGTATGCCGACACAGTTACCGACTCGATGCAGCGCGCGATAAACGAGATGAATCGGCGCCGCGCGACGCAGATCGCCTACAACGAACAGCACGGAATCACGCCCCGTGGCGTTCACAAGGCGGTGACGGATATCATGGAGGCATCGCACCCCCCGGATCAGCAACGCCTACCTCGCCGCGCCAAGGTTGCGGAGTCCGCCGCGCCCTACCGGCCAGCAACTACGGAGATGCTGGTGAAGAAGCTGAAGCAACTCGAGGAGCGCATGTACAGGCATGCGCGCGACCTCGAGTTCGAGGAGGCGGCGCGCCTGCGCGACGAGATTGAGAGATTGCGCGCCGAGGGTCTCGAACTGCCGTCGCGCCACGCGGGCTAAGCAAGAGCTCCCGGGTAGTCAGTAGCTCGCTGGCTGCGATGACGCTAACGGTGCAAGTTCTTCGGTTTGTCGCCAGAAAGTGACTTTGTGTTGTCTGCCAGCTCGGCGGACTCATTAAAGGCATCGGATAGTCGGTGTCACTGGCGCCCACTTTGTCGCACGAGTGTGGAGCACGTCAGCTTTTTGTTCCGCGTTTTGCGCAGTACCGCCTGTCTCCTTTCCAGTCCGCTCGCCTAAAATCGGCTATCGAGGTTCTGGGCGAGGCACAGGTATTGCATCCGGACTGCCGAACATGTGTGGAATTGCTGGCATAGCTGCGGTAGGGCAGGCGCGCGTCACCGAGGCGGAGGTTCGACGGATGCTTCCGGCCCTGAGACATCGCGGCCCCGATGGCAGCGGCGTCTATCTCGATCCACGGGCAGCCGTAGGGCTCGGACACACGCGCCTGAGTATCGTCGACCTTGCCGGCGGCGCCCAGCCGATGACCAACGAGGATCGGACCGTGTGGGTGTCCTTCAATGGGGAGATCTTCAACTACATAGAACTCCGAGAGACACTCATCAAGGCCGGGCACCGTTTTCGAACGCACAGCGACACCGAAGTCATCGTGCATGCGTACGAGGAGTACGGTGATGACTTTGTTCAGCAGCTCAACGGGCAGTTCGCGATCGCACTCTGGGACGTCATCAAACGACGGTTGCTGTTGATTCGCGATCGGGTCGGGATTCTTCCGCTGTTTTACACGGTTCAGAACGGGCGCTTGCTGTTCGCTTCTGAGATCAAGGCGATTCTTCCTTTGCTGCCGGTTGCGCCACGCCTGTCCGCGCCTGCGCTAGATCAAACATTCACCTTTTGGGCGCCACGTAGTCCGAACACCCTGTTCCAGGGCATCTTCGAGGTACCGCCGGGCAGAATGGCAGTGTTGGAAGGCGGGCGCCTGAGGGAAAGCACTTACTGGGATTGGCAGTTCCCCGCCGATGGGGACTATCTCAACGGGTCTCCCGAGGTACTCGCGGGGCAGCTCTATGAGTTGCTCGCCGACGCCACCCGCATTCGCCTTCGCGCTGACGTCCCCGTCGGCGCATATCTTTCGGGCGGGCTCGATTCCTCGGCACTGGTGGCGCTGATTCGCAGGCATTCAGACGCCCATTTGAAGACTTTTTCCATCGGCTTCGAGGAACAGTCGCTGGACGAGTCTGGATTTCAGCAGCAGATGGTGGATCATCTCGGTCTGGACCACAGCCGGGTGCTTTGTCGGACGAGCGACATCGCCGAGGATTTTCCCGGCACAATTCTGCACACCGAGACGCCCATCCTGCGCACCGCACCTACCCCGATGCAACGCCTGTCCGGTCTGGTTCGCGCGGCCGGCTACAAAGTCGTGCTTACTGGGGAAGGTTCTGACGAGGTGTTGGGCGGCTACGACTTGTTCAAGGAAGCGAAGATCCGCCAGTTCTGGGCACGCAGCCCGCAGTCCGAATGGAGGCCGGTGCTGCTCAAGAAACTGTATCCCTACTTGGACACCTCCGGATCGCAGGGCAAGGCCTATCTTCGCAATTTCTACGGCATCGGCCTTCACGATCCCGCCTACCCAGGCTTCAGCCATCTGACCAGGTGGTTCACTACCGCGCAGTGCAAGGTATTCTTCTCGCAGGAAATCGTCTCGGCGTTGCGGGAAGACGCGACCAACGGGCTGGTGGGAACGCTCCCCCCTGCCTTTGGTTCATGGCATCCATTCAATCGCGCGCAGTACATCGAATCCAAGACCCTGATGGGCAGTTACCTGCTGTGCTCCCAGGGGGATCGGATGTTGATGGCCAACTCGGTCGAAGGACGATTCCCGTTCCTCGACCATCGCGTGATCGAATTCGCCAACCGGCTCCATCCGGAACTCAAGATGCGCGCACTCAATGAGAAGTATCTGCTCAAGCGCGCGATGCAAGGCCATCTCCCGGCCGGCATACTGCAGCGGCACAAACAGCCTTATCGCGCACCAGACATTCCGGCCTTCTTTGCCGCCCGAACACCGGACTATGTTGAGGACATGCTGAGCGAGCATACGATCAAACAGTACGGGTATTTCGATCACAACAAGGTGCGTTTCCTGCTCAACAAGGCACGGCGTGGCAGCTCCATGGCCTACAAGGACAACATGGCCTTGGTCGGGATATTGTCCACGCAGTTATGGCATCATCATTTCATAGAGTCCTTCTCGCATGCCGCCTCTGCCGGCTCCGCCGCTTCGATAAACTAACTTGGAGTCATACCAAGGGGACAAAATGGACATCAGAAATACCATTCGGCACTACGTGTTGGAGAATTTTCTCTTCACCGACGACGAGTCGAAATTGAAGGACGATGACTCGTTTCTGGCTCGGGGAATCATCGACTCGGTAGGCGCACTCGAAATAGCGGCCTTCCTCGAGGAGAGCTTCGGGATCAAGGTGCACGACGACGAGTTGCTGCCGGAAAATCTGGATTCCGTCAGCAATCTGGTGGCCTACGTAGGGCGAAAGCAGCCACAGCCAGCCTGACGTGAAACGGGTCGGGACGCAGCGCATGCCGAATAATCGTCCAGTTCGATTGTTGCAGGACACGCTGCAACGCAGCGTTGAGCTATTCCCCGACAAGATTGCCATTGTCTCAGGGCCGGACCGAATAACCTTTGCGGAGTTATGGGAGCGGTGTGTTGCGATGGCGCATGCGCTAAGGCGTATCGGCGTCAACCGGGGAGACCGCGTAGCGATCTTTCTCGATAATACTTGGCACTGTCCGGTTGCCCTTTACGGGACCCTTCTTGCGGATGCCGTGTTCGTAATAATCAATCCGCAAACCAAGAGCGACAAGCTTTCCTACATCCTGAAGGATTGCAGTGCTAGCGCTCTAATTGCCGATCAGCACCTGCGCAGCGTGTTTGTGCCTTCCATCGCGGACTCGCAGGTCAAGGGGGTTATCGTAGCAGGGCAGGGTGCTGCGACGCCCGCCGAGCCCCGGTTGCTCGGGTGGGATGAGGTCCTCTCTGAATGCGCGGGCATGGAGGCGAAAACCCGCAGCATTACCGTCGATCTCTGTTCATTGATTTACACCTCGGGAAGCACCGGCGAACCGAAAGGCGTGATGCACACGCATCAGTCGATGGTATTTGCGCTGCAAAGCCTGGTCGAGTACCTGCGACTTGACGAGACAGATTGTCTGTTGTGCGTGTTGCCACTCGCATTCGATTACGGAATGTACCAACTGCTCATGGCGATGAGCACCGGCGCAACGCTGGTACTTGAGCGGTCCTTCACTTATCCGGCCCAGGTGTTCAAGTCCATGCAGGCCGAAGGGGTCACGGTATTCCCCGGCGTGCCAACCATCTTCGCGATGCTGCTGGCTGCGCACGAACGGCAGCCTCTCGAGTTTCCTAGCGTCAAGCGTGTCACGAATACGGCTGCAGCCTTGCCCTCCAGCTTTAACACCCGTTTACGCGAGATCTTTCCGAAGGCTGATCTGTATCGCATGTACGGGCTGACTGAATGCAAGCGCGTGAGCTATCTGCCACCTTCTGAGGTCGATCGCAAACCGGACTCGGTTGGCATAGCAATCCCCGGGACGGAGGTCATGGTGTTGGACGATGCGGGCCAGCCGGTCGCCCCGGGGCGGGTGGGTAAGCTGTATGTTCGTGGTGCACATGTCATGCTGGGTTATTGGAACCAGCCGGAAAAGAGCGCTCACATGCTCAAGCCCGGCCGATTCCCCGGAGAGCGAGTGCTCTGCACGCATGATTTGTTCACGGTCGACGAGGACGGGTATCTGTACTTTGTTGGTCGCAGCGATGACATCATCAAGTGTCGTGGGGAAAAGGTCAGTCCGATAGAGGTCGAAGCCGTGCTTTTCGGGATAGGCGGGATTCGGGAAGCCGCGGTAATCGGGGTTCCGCATCCGGTTCTGGGGCAGGCGGTCCATGCGTACGTCAACCTCGCGGACGGAAGTAAACTGGACGAACATGACGTGAAGCGAATTTGTGGAGAGAAACTTGAGGCATACATGGTGCCTCAGCGGGTCGTTTTCCTGCCTGAGCTGCCCAAGAGCGCGAACGGCAAGATCGACAAGAAGGCACTTGCTAGCGCCCACGTAGGATGATGGAGCATATGATGAAAATCGCGCATCGACTGCAGATTGACCCAGCGGAAGAGGTGGAGCGAATCGTCACCCGAATGCGGCAGATGCTGAGCCGTGACCTGAACCGCAGGGGGCTGATAGTGGCGATTTCCGGTGGCGTGGACAGCGCGGTGTGCGCTGCCCTGGCGGTGCGGGCCGTGGGACACGAGCGGGTCTTTGGTCTGCTGCTTCCGGAGCGCGATTCGTCCTCGGAAAGCACCGTCCGTGGCCGTTTGGTCGTCGAACAGCTTGGGATTCCTCATGAGCTGTTCGATATCGCGCCAGCACTCGAGGCCTTGGGCTGTTACCGCTGGCGCGATGATGCCATTCGCACTGTTTTCCCGGAGTATACCGGCGAGTGGAAGAGCAAGATAGTCATAGCCGGAGGGCACGCGGGCCGCTTCAATTACTTCAAGCTGGTGGTGCAGTCACCCGACGGGAAAGTCCTGGAGGAGAAACTCGACCGCAAAGCCTACCTGCAGATTGTCGCAGCCACGAATTTCAAACAGCGCGTACGCAAGACGGTCGAGTATTTTCACGCCGATCGGCTGCACTACGCGGTGGTCGGGACGCCAAACAGGCTCGAGTACGACCAGGGTTTCTTCGTGAAGAATGGAGATGGATCTGCTGACCTGAAACCCATTGCGCACTTGTACAAGACGCAGGTATACGCCTTGGCGCGATATTTGGACGTGCCGAATGTAATCCGCGAGGCGCCGCCCACGACGGACACGTACAGCTTGGTCCAAGGCCAGGACGAGTTCTATTTCGCCCTTCCCTACGACCGAATGGATGTTGCGCTTCTAGCGCACAACCTCGGCAGTACGCCCGCGGAACTGGCCGAGGAGCTGGGGATGACCGTGGAACAGGCCGAACTGGTCTACCGGGACATCGATGCCAAGCGCAAGACCACGGCGCCACTGCACTGGTCCGCGCTGACGATCGACGCGGTCAGCGGCCCGATGACCAGACCGCAGCAGACAGCTGCGTGATCGTGCCGAGGGGCACAGACGCAGAGTTCGCCATCTTTGAGGCATAAGAGGATTTGACAAGGTACGCCGGACCGATGGAGGGCATTCAGCATCAATCGCGCAGAAGACTGCTCGCACCGGTCGAAGCGGTATTTTCGCGCCATTCACCCCGGTATTGCCTGAAGTGTGTGGCAACGGCTGTCTGCCTGCTGATAACCGGTCCATTTGGAATCCTGAGCAGGGTGTGCCATCGTCGGCTGGGTTGGGAGGGCGCGTTCGATTTCTTCGCGAAGTTCTTCAGCCAGTTCCCGGGCAAGACTGGTCAGTTTCTGCGCACCTCGTTTTACTTGGTCACCCTGGATGAATGTCACTGTGACCTGGCAGTCGCATTCGGGTCGTTTTTCTCGCATCCCAATGCCCGCGTTGGTCGAGGCGTGGTCATCGGGGCCAATGCGATCATAGGTACCGCCGATATTGGCGATAACGTCTTGATCGGCAGCCGTGTGTCAGTGTTGAGCGGAAAGTATCAGCATGGCAGCGCGCTGCAAACAGGAGGCGTGGAAAGTCAGAGCCTGCCGCGATTCGAACGAGTGTCGATCGGCGACAGATGCTGGCTGGGCGAAGGATGTATCGTTATGGCCAGCATTGGGACGGCATCGGTGGTTTCCGCAGGCAGCGTGGTGAACAAGCCGCTCCCACCGGATAGCATTGCGATTGGAAATCCCGCCCGCGCGTTGAAGAGATCGGATTTCACCAACATCTAGGAGCGCCGCCAGGTTGATGTCGTAGTGCCCGGTCGCGTGCGAACTCCTGTGTGCGTGTCGCCTGGCCGCAGTGACGACCGACAAGGTAGCGGCTTCGGGAATGGACATCTTATACATTGAGGCATCGACGCTAAGACGGTGGAATCTCGATGAGTTCGCCCAACGCGTGGGCGACACCGCCCACATAATTGAATCGCGGTACGTCTATGATTTCGACAAGACCGCCGAGCTCGATCGGATTCTGGCGTCACGAGAGCGCGCCCCCGACGCAATCATCATCCAGGAGTGCTCGGCATTCTTCCCTGGCGATCTCGTGGCATATAGGAATCTCTACCGCGACTGGATTCGGCGCGTCAAGGATACCAACGCACTCCCGGTAATCGCTACGACGGTGCCGCCAGCGGCAGGTCGGACGCTTCGCGATCACGTGAAGGAGTTCCTCAAGCTTAAGCTGCTCGGCCGGGCGGATGGATACGAGCAGATTGTTCAGTTTAATCAGTGGCTGCGCGAACTTTCGGTAACCGAAAGGGTTCCGCTGTTCGACGTGGAAAGGGTAACGCGTAAGAGCTAATCCGATCGGCATATGCGTGACGAATTCGATTCTGGCGACGGCAGCCACCTCAATGCGCTTGCCTATGCCATGCTTGACCGAGAGTTTCTCAGTTTTCTCGAAACACTGACGCAATATCGGCGTCCCGGCGTTTTCAATCGCGCGGTAACTCGATAGGGGCCCGCTCACTGCCACACGGCCATCCGCGGATCACGGCATGATGGCGTTGACCCACTGACCACCGTCAAGAGCCCCCGTTGTGGTCCCCAGGTCATTTGATGACTTCCCCCCGAAAGTGATATAGAAGGGATAGGCGCGACTGGTACTGACCGGCCGGCGCGCAGTCGCCCCTAGGTGACGAGGACAGCGATTGATTTCGCAGCCGTGGTGCGGGGAGATCTGGCCCGGGAAGGGAACATGCCGGAGTATTGGAAGAGGGCGAGCGACGTGCGATTGCTCCGGAGTCTCCGCGCAATCGAGAATGCGCAAGGCCGATCCAGGCTCTGGATCTGCGCGTGCCTTGTAAGCTGGCTAACTACATCGAGCAGTCGCTCCGATAGGAGAAGCTATGTGTAAGCGAGTATTCGCCGCCCTCTTGCTGTGCTTCGCCGCGGCGGCCAGTGCAGAACAGATCGGTTTCGAGATGATCACTCTGGATTGGCCGGACGGATACCGGGCTCATGTGGGCGAAGACAGGATCCGCATGTCAGGTCCGGACGGCGAGGAGGTCACCGTGCTGCAGTTCAGTCTGGATGACACCCTGACCCCGGAGGAGGCCGCGGCCAAGACCGACACCCTGAGAGACTATGCGGAGACCGAGATGCCGAAATCGGCGAGCGAACAGGGCGCCACTGTCGTGCGCGAGCTCAAGAAGACGGATTTCGACGAACGCCACACCCTTTACTCGATGATCTCCCAGCGCGGCGAGCACGATGCGCAGCAGTATCTGATCGAATACTTTCTGGTGGGCGTCAGGGGCGGCGCCTACTTTTCCATCGTCGGCAACGGGGATGCGATGCCAGCCATTGCCACCTTCGACCCGGTGTTCGCGGCGGTGCAGTGGAAGGAGTAACCGCGGGTTCTGCGCCGATAGTCGCTAGTCCATAAGCGGGCCGGCCGCACCTCGCCGACCCCCCGGCGACCCGGGGACTGTCCCGCGGTCGCCCCCGTTTCCATGGTTTCCCCAGCAGGCCGGAAGTCGTCTACAGTCGCCGCCGAGGGCTCGATGTGTCGGAGGGTGAAAACTTCCGAAGCGGTGATGCGGTGAACAACGAATCCCGGCAGGGGAGGAGAAAGGTCACCCGTCGCAGCTTTGCCGATAGGCGCGCGTATCTCGAGACCCTTGCGCGGCAGAGGCTGCTGCTCGGCCGCGTGCTGACCGTCTGCGGCGAGCCGATTGCCAAAGAGGCAGACCTGCAATGTGACCGCTCCCGTGGCCATGTTGCGGCGGCCGAGGATAGGGACTCTTGCATGGCTGGTGGTCGCGTTGCACAGAGGGTGGTCCTTCGCCCAGGCCGCAGCCGGCGCGATGCTCAAACGGTTGAGCGTGAAGCAGGCTGGCTGCGCGCGGGGTCACGCGCGCCTGAATAGGGACAGACACTGCAAGCCGCACTGACCGTGCATCGGCCGCCCGAGCGCCGGAACCATCCCCCGCTTCAACACTAGGGCTTTTTCCGGTATCCTGCATGACCCTGTGACGACAGGCGCGTAGCTCAGCTGGTTAGAGCACCACCTTGACATGGTGGGGGTCGTTGGTTCGAGTCCAATCGCGCCTACCAATTCCACTACCGACACCGCGATGGCGGTGTTTTTGTTTGAGTATCCGATGAGGATGGCCGTTCGTGGAGGCCACTGAGGAGAGCAGCACGATGTCAGTTACCATCACCCTGCCTGACGGCAGTCAGCGTCACTACGACCACCCAGTTACCGCCGCCGATGTGGCCGTCTCCATAGGTCCGGGCTTGGCCAAGGCGGCGCTTGCCGCGCGGGTAGACGGCAAGCTCGTCGACACCTCCTATCTCATCGACCGGGATTCCCGGCTCGAGCTCGTCACGGCCAAAGATGCGGACGGCCTCGAAGTCATCCGTCACAGCTGTGCCCACCTGCTGGCGCAGGCGGTGAAGAGTCTCTATCCTGACGCGCAGGTCACGATCGGCCCGGTGATCGAAGACGGCTTCTACTACGACTTCTCCTACAAGCGCCCGTTCACGCCCGAGGACCTCGAAAGGATCGAGGCGAAGATGAAGGAGCTGGCCGCCGCGGATTATCGCGTCGAGCGCCGGGTGATGGAGCGTGACAAGGCGGTCGAGTTCTTCCGCGCCATGGGTGAGACGTACAAGGCCGAGATTATCGCCTCCATCCCCGCCAACGAGGACATCTCGCTTTATGGGCAGGGCGATTTTATCGACCTGTGCCGCGGGCCGCATGTTCCCAGCACCGGCAAGATCCCGGCGTTCAAGCTGATGAAAATTGCCGGGGCCTACTGGCGCGGCGACTCGCGCAACGAGATGCTCCAGCGCATCTACGGCACGGCGTGGCCGGACGAGAAGTCGCTGAGGCAGTACCTGCACCGACTCGAGGAGGCCGAGAAGCGCGACCACCGCAAACTGGGCAGATCGCTCGGGCTATTTCATCTGCAGGAAGAGGCCCCCGGCATGGTCTTCTGGCACCCCAAGGGCTGGGCAATCTGGCAGCAGATTGAGCAGTACCTGCGGCACCTGCTCTGGCAGCACGGCTACGAGGAGGTCCGGACCCCGACTGTCATGGACCGCGTGCTTTGGGAGCGTTCGGGGCACTGGGAGAACTACCACGAGCACATGTTCACCACCAGCTCCGAGAACCGCGACTACGCCGTCAAGCCGATGAACTGCCCGGGCCATGTACAGATCTACAACCAGGGCGTGAAGAGCTATCGGGACCTGCCCCTGCGGCTGGCGGAGTTCGGCTCCTGCCACCGGAACGAGCCCTCCGGGGCATTGCACGGGCTGATGCGGGTGCGCGGCTTCGTCCAGGATGACGCCCACATCTTCTGCACCGAGGACCAGATCCTGTCCGAGGCGAGCGCCTTCATCGACCTGCTGCGCCAGGTCTACGCCGACTTTGGCTTCTCGGAGATCCAGGTGCAACTCTCGACGCGGCCGCCCAAGCGCATCGGGACCGACGCGCAATGGGACAAGGCCGAGGCGGCCCTGGCCAAGGCCTTGGACGCCAAGTCATTGAAATGGGAGTTGAATCCGGGGGAGGGGGCTTTCTACGGACCCAAGATCGAGTTCTCTCTCAAGGACTGCCTGGGGCGGGTCTGGCAGTGCGGAACGATCCAGCTCGATTTCGCGCTTCCCGAGCGCTTGGATGCGGAATTCGTCGGCGAAGACGGTCAACGCCATCGCCCCGTCATGCTCCACCGCGCTGTGCTGGGCTCGCTGGAGCGGTTCATCGGCATCCTGATAGAGGAGTATGCGGGTATTTTCCCGCCTTGGCTGGCGCCGGTACAGGCCGTGACGATGAGCATCACCGATGCCCACGCGGAATATGCCGCGGGTGTGGCGGAAAAGCTGAAAAAACAAGGCTTCAGGGTCGAGGCTGACTTGAGAAACGAGAAGATCGGCCTTAAAATCCGCGAGCACACGCTACAGCGTGTCCCGTACCTGCTGGTCGCCGGCGGGCGGGAGGTGGAAAATCAGACCGTAGCCGTGCGGACGCGAAGCGGAGAAGACCTGGGCGCGATGACATTGGATCAATTCAGCGAGCGTCTGCGTACCGAGATCGCCAACCGCAGCCGCGCGCATTGAGAGGAGTCCGGTCATCAGCACCGACAAGAAGAATCGCGTCAACGAACAGATCACCGCACGCCAAGTGCGCCTGATTGGCCCCGATGGCGAGAATCTCGGGGTGGTATCGACGGAGCAGGCGCAGCGCATCGCCGAGGAAAGCCAACTCGATTTGGTGGAAATCGTGCCGACGGCCGACCCGCCCGTTTGCCGGGTGATGGACTTCGGCAAGTTCCTGTTCGAGCAGAACAAGAAGAAGCACGCGGCCAAGCGCAAGCAGAAGCAGATCCAGATCAAGGAGATGAAGATTCGGCCCGGCACGGAGGAGGGCGACTACCAGATCAAGCTGCGTAACATGACGCGGTTCCTGGAGGAGGGCGATAAGGTCAAGGTGACATTGCGGTTCCGTGGGCGCGAACTCATGCATCAGGATCTTGGAGCGAAGGTGTTGAAGCGCATCGAGGAAGACCTTTCGGCGCTAGGCGTGGTCGAGCAGTTTCCACGCCTTGAAGGCAAACAGATGGTCATGATGATTGCGCCGAAGCGGGCGCAGTAGCGATTATCGGATTCTAGGAAGTCTGGAGTAACGAGCAATGCCGAAACTCAAGAGTAACAGCGGTGCGAAGAAGCGCCTGAAGGTTGCGCCGTCGGGCACCGTAAAACACCGCAAGACCAACAAGCGGCACTTGCTCACCGGCAAGAGCGCCAAGCGCAAGCGCCGTCTGAGCGGCACCGTGGTCATCCACGGCGCCGATCACGGCCGCGTGCGCCCGCTGCTGCCGCATTCGTTGTAACCCGTTTTCTGAAGGAATTTCGAGATGGCACGAGTCAAGAGAGGCGTCACAGCGCGGGCGCGCCACAAGAAGATACTGGAGCAATCCAAGGGTTATCGCGGTTTCCGCCGCAACGTTGTGCGCATGGCCAAGCAAGCCGTGACGCGCGCGGGCCAGTATGCATACCGCGACCGCAAGGTTCGCAAGCGCGAGTTCCGCGCGCTGTGGATACAGCGAATCAACGCCGCCGCGCGTATGTTCGGGCTGTCGTACAGCAGGATGATCGACGGCCTGAACAAGGCGTCGATCGACATCGATCGCAAGGTGCTCGCGGACCTGGCCGTGTTCGACCAGCAGGCCTTTGGGCAGTTGGCGGAGAAGGCTAAGGCAGCACTGGCCCCGTAATTATTCGAACGCCCCGGTGCCAATTCGGCGCCGGCCTGACGAAAGCCGCAGGGGAAAGGTTGCCAAGCCTTTCCCCTGTTTTTTTTCTATGAACCAGACAACCGACCTGACTCAGATAGTTGTCCAGGCCCGGCAGGAGATCATGGATGCCCATGATCTCGCCGCAATCGAGGCCCTTCGGGTCCGCTACCTGGGCAGAAGGAGCGTGCTTAGCGAACAGATGAAGCGACTCGGCAGCCTGCCCGCGGAGGAGCGACCGGCGTTCGGCAAGGCGGTCAACGATGCCAAGGACGCGCTGTCGTCGCTGATCGAGGCGCGTCACGCCGAGCTCGAGCGGAACGCGATCGCCCTCAGGCTGGCGAAGGAGCGCGTGGATGTGACACTGCCGGGAAGGGGTGAAAGGCCCGGCGGCCTGCATCCGGTGACGTTGACGCTGAACCGCGTTATCGCCTTGTTCGGCCAACTGGGCTTCGAGGTGGCCGAGGGCCCGGAGATCGAGGACGAGTACCACAATTTCACGGCACTGAACATTCCGGCGCACCACCCGGCGCGCGCGATGCACGATACGTTCTATTTCGATGAGCAAACGCTGCTGCGCACGCACACCTCGCCGGTGCAGATCCGCGCGATGGAGCGGAGAAAGCCGCCTATGCGCATCATCGCGCCAGGGCGAGTCTACCGCTGCGACTACGATCAGACGCATTCCCCGATGTTCCATCAGGTGGAAGGCTTGCTGGTCGACGACAGGGTGAGCTTCGCGGATCTGAAGGGACTGCTGGCGGAGTTCCTGCGCGTGTTCTTCGAGGTCGAGGAACTCCAGATGCGGTTCCGCCCGTCTTACTTCCCTTTTACCGAGCCGTCCGCCGAGGTCGACATCAGGCTTCCGACCGAGCATGGCCACAGCGGTTGGCTGGAAGTCCTCGGATGCGGCATGGTGCATCCAAACGTGTTCGCCTCCGTGGGCATCGACAGCGAGCGGTACACGGGGCTCGCGTTCGGGCTCGGCGTCGAGCGCCTCGCGATGCTGCGCTATGGCGTCAACGATCTGCGGCTCTTTTTCGAAAACGATCTGCGATTCCTGGATCAATTCCGCTAAGCGTTACGATCGGCGGGCCGGGACTATCCGGGGTTTGAACGATGAAATTCAGCGAGCAGTGGCTGAGGGAGATGGTAGATCCGCCGGTTCCGACGGCCGAGCTGGCCGATCGCCTGACGATGTCCGGACTCGAGGTCGAGTCCGTGAGCGCGGTGGCGCCGGCGTTTTCGGGCGTATGCGTGGCTCTCATAGGCGACCTCCGCAAACATCCCGAGGCGGACCGGCTGCGCATTTGCACTGCTGACGTCGGCGGCGGTGAACGCCTGCAGATCGTCACGGGCGCGGCCAACGTCAGCGACGGCATGCGGGTGCCGTTGGCGCGCGTGGGCGCCATATTGCCCGGCGGGAAGAGCATCGCGCGCTCGAAGCTGCGCGGGGTGGAATCCGAGGGTATGCTCTGCTCGCTTGTAGAGCTGGGTCTGGCGGATACGGCCCAGGGGGTGCTCGAGCTGCCGCGCGACGCCCAGCCCGGCGTCGACATCCGCGAGTACCTGAAGCTCGATGACTGCAGCATCGAGCTGAACGTGACGCCGAATCGCGGCGACTGCCTGAGCGTGCTCGGCATCGCCCGCGAGGTTGGCGCGGAGTATGGCCTCGCGGCGGCGGGGCCGCGGATCGCGCCGGTTCCTGCGGCCATCGCAGAGTCGATGCCCGTGGTCGTATCCGACGCCGCGGCCTGCCCGCGCTACGCCGGGCGCATCGTGCGGCGTATCGATCCCGTGGCAGCCACGCCTCTGTGGATGGCCGAGAGGCTGCGCCGTTCCGGCCTGCGGCCAATCCATCCGGTCGTGGACATCACCAATTACGTCATGCTCGAGCTGGGGCAGCCGATGCATGCCTTCGATTTGCGCCTCCTTACTGGAGGCATCGACGTGCGCCGTGCCCGGCAGGGGGAGCGGATCACCCTGCTCGACGGGCAGGTGCTGGAACTGTCCGACGACACGCTAGTGATCGCGGACCAGAGGCATGCCCTGGCGCTGGCCGGCATCATGGGCGGGGCGGATTCGGCGGTCTCGCCGGAGACGACCGACATCTTCCTCGAGAGCGCGTACTTCTCACCCACCGCAATCGCGGGTCGCGGGCGCCGTTACAAGCTGCAGACCGACTCCTCGCAGCGCTTCGAACGGGGCGTCGATTTCGAGCTGCAGTCGGCGGCCATCGAGCGGGCCACGCGACTGATCCTCGAAGTCTGTGGCGGGGAGCCAGGGCCGATCACCGAAGTCCTGGAGCCGAACCAGCTACCGAGGCGCAGCCCGGTCAGGCTGCGCTACGAGCGGCTGCGACGCGTGCTGGGCTTTGCGCCAGAGCCTTCCACGGTCGCTGGCATCCTCGAACGGCTCGGCATGCAGGTGCGGGCCGAGGAGGAGGAATGGCAGGTGACGCCACCGCCGAGCCGGGCGGACATTGCTATCGAGGCCGACCTCATCGAAGAGGTGGTGCGCATCAACGGCTACGAACGCATTCCCGGGCGTATGCCGAGCGGTGTCATCAGCCTGAGCAATGTCGCCGAGGGCGGCGCCCCGCGCATCATCCGCGCCCGTGAGGCCCTGGTGCAGCGTGGTTACCAGGAGGCCGTGACCTACAGCTTCGTGTCCGCCAGACTGGATGCAATTGTCGGTGGCCGCGCAGAGAACGGCATCGTCCTGGCCAATCCGATCTCAGCAGACATGGCGGTGATGCGAACCAATCTTTGGACCGGCTTGCTGCAGGCGCTGAACTACAACCTCAGCCGTCAGCAGGCCCGGATCCGGCTGTTCGAAACCGGAAGGAGTTTCGAAAGACATGGCATTAAGACCAAGGAAATCAATAAGTTGTCTGGCGTTCTTTGTGGGGCTTCGTGGCCAGAGCAATGGGGCGCTCGCTCGCAGTCGGCTGATTTTTTTGACCTGAAGGGCGACGTGGCCGCCGTGCTGGACGTGCTGGCGCCGAAGGCGGAATGGGAGGAACGCATCACCACTCTCCCCGCACTGCATCCGGGTCAGTCCATGGAGGTCGGTTTCCAAGGCCGGAGGATAGCCGTGCTTGGCGCATTACATCCTGATTTACTTAAGGAATTCGATTTACGACCGCCAGTGTTCCTGTTCGAAATCGATCTGGACGGAGTACCGCCGGCAACCGCACCGCGTTACGAGCCTGTATCGCGTTTCCCGAGTGTTCGGCGCGACCTTAGCATCACGATCGCTCGCGAGATTCCTGCTGCCGAGATACTGCGGGCGGCCCAGCGGAAGGCCCCTCCGTATCTGCGTGACCTTCAGTTATTTGACGTATATGAGGGCGAAGGTATTGATTCAGGGAAAAAAAGCGTCGCCTTGGGCTTGATTTTTCAAGGCGTTTCTAGCACTCTAATAGATAAAGATATCGACGCACAGGTCGCTGTTATCGTCGAAGAACTCGAAACGCGGCTGGGGGCGGTGTTGAGGGATTCCTGATGGCGCTGACAAAAGCGGACATGGCCGAGAAGCTCTTCGAGGAGCTTGGCCTGAACAAACGCGAGGCGAAGGAGCTCGTGGAGCTCTTTTTCGAGGAGATCCGGGCGGCGCTGGAAAACGGTCAGCACGTCAAGCTGTCGGGCTTCGGAAACTTCGACCTGCGGGACAAGAACCAGCGTCCAGGAAGAAATCCCAAGACCGGCGAGGAGATCCCAATCTCCGCGCGACGGGTAGTGACCTTCAGGCCGGGACAAAAACTGAAAGCGAGAGTAGAGGCGTATGCTGGAAGCGTCGAACAATAACGAATTACCGGCAATACCTGGAAAACGCTACTTCACCATCGGTGAGGTGAGTGACCTGTGTGCGGTCAAGCCGCACGTCCTGCGCTACTGGGAGCAGGAATTTCCACAGCTCAAGCCCATCAAACGCCGAGGTAACCGGCGTTACTACCAGCGCCAGGACGTCATTCTGATAAGGCAGATCCGCAGCCTGTTGTACGAGCAGGGGTTCACCATCGGCGGCGCACGTCAGCGGCTCTCCGGGGACGAGATCAAGGCCGACTCCAATATCAGCCAGCAGATCATCCGGCAGCTTCGCACCGAGCTCGAGGAGGTACTCAATCTGCTGAAACGCTAGGCGCTCGCCGGCGCGTTCGAGTGACCCGCCCACCTCGCGATACGGACGTTGGCGTCGCGGGGATTATTCGTGTATCGTCAGCCGCTGTTCCTCCTTTCCTTTCGGGGCGTAGCGCAGCCTGGTAGCGCACCACCTTGGGGTGGTGGTGGTCGGAGGTTCAAATCCTCTCGCCCCGACCAATCCTTGTTCGACAGACGCGATGGCTTGGGCAGCCGTCGGTATCCCCCTGCTCGTCTGCAGAAGCGGTCGACCTCACGACCGGTTCGATACTCGTCGCACCTTGGCCCCCATTCGCGTGGTATCCGGCCGCTTCGGTATGTGCAACGCGGCAGGCAAGCGGTAGCCGACGCGGATTCCTCCCCATTTTCCCGGCCTGTCGCTTGATCGCGACATCTACTCGCCGCAGTATTGCGCAAAGGGGCCTCAACCCATCACGCAGGGTCCCATTAGGGACGTGTCTGGCACACCGCCATTCCGGATCGACGAATAAAGCTGGCATGAATATGACGGCAGCATTGCAGCATAAGGCACCGTTTTGGCTTGGACTTTGCTTTTTTTGCCTCATCGCTATCGGGGGGTGCGGTCAACCGAGCGCGGGCGCCGAGGCGGCGTTCAAACGCGGAGATTACGCCACCGCATTGGACATGTGGCGCGAGCGGGCCGCGGGCGGCGACGCCGTGGCGCAGAACTATCTGGGCGTTCACTACCAGCTTGGACTTGGGGTGCAACGTGACTACGCCGAGGCGGTGAAGTGGTACCAGCAGTCCGCGGAGAACGGCAACCCGGACGCTCAGCGCAATCTCGGCACCATGTATTACCAGGGCCACGGTGTGCCGCAGGACAATGGGCTTGCCTACGGCTGGTATTACGTGGCATCGAAGAACGGCAATTCCAAGGCGGAGGAGGCGCGCCAGTCGATGATGGATGAGATGACGCCCAATCACTGCAGACTTTCCGAAAAGCGCATCAAGGAGTACCTGGTTTCCAAGGGGATACTCAAGCGCGTGATGGCGAACGGTCAACTCGAAGAATAGGCGAGGGTCTCACAGATGTGTGGAATCGTCGGCGCAGTGGCGCAACGGGATGTCGCTCCGATACTTATCGAGGGTCTGCAGCGGCTGGAATATCGCGGATACGACTCTGCCGGTCTCGCCGTGCTCAACGGCTCGCGTCACATCGAGCGGCGGCGTGTGCTTGGCAAGGTTGCCGGCCTCAGGAAGTCCGTCGAAGAGAAACCGGTGCATGGCGCCAGCGGGATCGCTCATACACGCTGGGCGACTCACGGCGCGCCGGCAGAGCGTAATGCCCATCCGCACGTCTCGAACGACGTCGCTGTCGTACACAACGGCATCATCGAGAATCATGAGGAACTTCGCGCAGAGTTGAAGGCGAAGGGTTTCGAGTTTACATCGGATACTGATACCGAAGTCGTTGCCCATCTGGTGCAGTCGTTGATGCAGGAAGGTCTGAACCTGCGCGCCGCGATGCTGGCGGCCGTGAAGCGGATTAACGGTGCCTATGCGCTGGCAGTCATCAGCGCAGCCGAACCGAACCGGATCCTGCTGGCGCGACGCGGTTCGCCGCTTGCAATCGGCGTCGGCGTCGGCGAGATGTTCGCGGCTTCGGATGCCACGGCGCTGGTGAGCGTCACCAGTCGCGTCGTCTACCTCGACGAGGGCGATCTTGCCGAAATGACGACGGACGGATATGTCGTGTTCGACCGTGACGGACAGCCGGTGATTCGCAAGGAGCATCTCTCGGCACTCAGCGCCGGCGCCGTCGACAAGGGCGAATACCGGCACTTCATGGAGAAGGAGATCTTCGAGCAGCCGATTGCGCTCGCCAACACCTTGCAGGGGAGGACCGTGGATGGACGGGTGCTGGAGGCATGCCTGGGGCCCAGGGCGGCCGAGTTGCTCGCCCGTGTCAAGCGCGTGCGCATCGTCGCCTGCGGGACCTCGGCGCACGCCGGGATGGTCGCCCGCTACTGGTTCGAGCGGATCGCGAAAGTGCCCTGCGTAGTAGAGCTGGCCAGCGAATTTCGCTATCGAGAACCCGTCATTGAGCCGGATACCCTGTTCATCACGGTCTCCCAGTCCGGCGAGACCGCGGATACGCTCGAAGCGCTGCGTCATGCCAAGACCCAGTCGTTGGCGGCGTCGCTGGTGATCTGCAATGCACCGGAATCCAGCCTGGTGCGGGAATCCGACATCACGCTGATGACGCACGCCGGCCCGGAACGCAGCGTTGCCAGTACCAAGGCGTTCACGACCCAGCTCATGGCCCTGGCGCTCGTCATGCTCTTGCTGGCGCGCCGCAACGGTCTGCCGGAGGCCGAGGAGCGCCGCTACGTGCGCGGGCTCGAGGGAGCGGCGCGCGCGATTGATGCTGTGCTCAAGGAGGACGGTGCCCTGCAGAAGCTGGCGGAGTGCTTCATACACCGGGACCATGCGCTGTTTCTGGGGCGCGGGCCAATGTACCCCGTGGCGATGGAGGGAGCGCTGAAGCTCAAGGAGATCTCCTACATCCACGCGGAAGCTTACGCGGCGGGTGAATTGAAGCACGGCCCGTTGGCGCTCGTCGACGAGAACATGCCTGTTATTGCCGTTGCACCGAACGGGCATCTTCTCGAAAAGGTAAAGTCGAACCTGCAGGAAGTGAAGGCGCGTGGTGGCGAACTCTACGTGTTTGCCGACGGCCAAGCCGGCTTCGCCAGCGAACCAGGAGTCAACGTCATACCGATGCCGCATGGCGATGAGCTGACCGACCCGATGATATACACGGTACCCCTGCAGCTGCTCGCCTACCACGTCGCGGTGCTCAAGGGCACGGACGTTGACCAGCCGCGCAACCTGGCCAAGTCCGTCACAGTGGAGTGAGGCCGCACGCCGACAGCGCGGGGCGGAGGCGGCGAGCGACGATATCCAACGAAGAGTGAATGAACGGCATGGTTATATGATCTGACGCAATTGCTGACGAGCGTCTGGCAACTACAAGAACAAGCCGGATTATCGGGCCTTACAACGAGACAGGGAACTGGGCGTGGGAATCAACGACACCTCGACACCGTATCGCGTGCTGATCGTGGACGATGACAGCGACATGATTGCGCTGCTATCGACATGGCTAAAAGGGAGCGGATTCTCGGTAATAACGGCCACCTCGGGCGACGAGGCGTTGACTCGCCTCGGGATGTCCCGACCGCACTGCGTCCTGACCGACCTTTACATGGAAGGCATGGACGGAATGACCCTGCTCAGCCGTATTCATGCGACCAATCCTCTAATGCCTGTCATCATGCTCAGCGGACAGGCTGGGATCCCGGAGGCCATGAAGGCGATGCATCTGGGCATTGCCGCGTTTCTTACCAAGCCGGTCGAGAAGGAGACGTTGCTCGCCAACGTGAGTCGCGCGCTGCGACTCTCCTCCGACATCTCCGAGGCCAGGCCGAAGTTCGGCGCTGGAATCATCTATCGCAGCACGGCGATGGCCGAGTTGCTCGAGAAGGCCGAGCTCGTTGCCGACAGCGACATCACCGTTTTCATAAGCGGACAGACAGGCACCGGCAAGGAAGTCCTTGCCAAGGCTATCCACGAGGCCAGCCCGCGTCGTGACAAACCGTTTATCGGCGTCAACTGCGGCGCGATTCCGGAGCAGCTCCTGGAGTCGGAGCTTTTCGGACACGAACGCGGCGCGTTTACGGGCGCCTTGACCCGTCACGAGGGGTTGTTGCAGGCGGCGAACGGCGGGACGCTGTTCCTCGACGAAATCGGTGATATGCCGCTGGGCCTGCAGGTAAAGCTGCTGCGTGTTCTGCAGGATTTCGAGGTCAGGCCCGTGGGCTCCACGCGCAGCGTACCGGTCAACGTGCGGGTGATCTCTGCTACGCATCAGGATCTTGCCGAGGCCGTGAAGCGCGGGGAATTCCGGGAGGATTTGTACTACAGACTCAACGTCGTGCCGCTTCACATGCCCAGCTTGGCGGAGCGGCGCGAGGACATTCCTGCGCTGCTGGACTATTTTCTCGATCGCGTCGCGCAGAAGCGTAACGCGAAGAAGAAGCGGTTTTCGCCCGAGGCCCTCGAATACCTGCTCTCGGCGCCATGGCCGGGGAACGTGCGTCAGCTGATGAACGTGGTGGAACTGTGCACGACGCTGACCAAGACCGATATCATCCCTCTTAGCATGGCCAAGAGCGCGCTGCGCGAGGAGCCGGCCGGCATTCAGACGCTGAAGGTGGCCAAGGATGCTTTTGAGCGAAATTATCTCATCGGCGTGCTGCGCATTACGAACGGTCACGTCGCCAACGCGGCGCGGATAGCCGGGCGCAATCGTACGGAGTTCTATAAGCTGCTGGCACAGCATCATCTGAATGCGGCGGAGTTCCGTAAGGGTGGCGCGGCCGGGGCGGATGAGCCGGAACCCGGCGACGACGGTGTCGCGGAGGACGCCGCGGACGAGCAGCGTGACGCCTAAACGCCCAGGAGCGCGGATTGCAGCCATGGTTCAGGTGACGGTGGACAGAGATCTTGAGGATCTGATCCCGGGCTTTCTCGCCAATCGCCAGCGCGATATCGAAAAAGTCGAGGCGATGCTCGCCAGGGACGATTTCGACGGCGTCCGTATCACAGGCCACAGCATGAAGGGTTCGGGCGGCGGATATGGGTTCCCGTTCATCACGGAAATCGGCGCGGGACTGGAACGGGCGGCAATTGCCCGTGACGCCGACAGCATTCGCAATGCGATTTCAGAGTTGCGGCACTATCTCGCGCAGGTCGAGATTGTATATCGCTGAGCTGCGGTCGGGCATTCACAAGGCGCTAGCGCGATGACCGCCCGCGAACCGCGCACCGGTGCTGGTGTATATGCCGTTGCCGGAGGCTTCGGCGTTGCGTTTTCCGTTTTTCTGCTCTTATACGCCTGGCAGAACGCGCTCGATACGGAGCGCCGCGAGTTCGCGTTCGAATCGGTGTCGCTGGAGAGCGCCCTCAGTCGAAGCGTGGCCGCGGCGGACGACGTCAGCGCTTACCTGACGTCCTTGCTGGAGAACGGACGTATCGAGAGCAAGGCAGCGTTCGATGAATTGGGCCAGGCATCACTGCGCCGACATCCCTTTCTTCGCTTCGCGGGGTTCCAGTCGGTCATCCTCGCACCCGAAGGGGAGGCAGGCCTGCCGCGCCTGGGTGCAGTGGCCTATTCCACGTCGCGCAGATCGGTGGAGGTTCTGGACGAGGCTACTCAGCTTCGCGACCTGGTGTCGCAGCCGGGCGTTTTTCATACTGTTCTCAATGCAGCCGGCGCGGTACCTATCAGCGTCATCAAGGAAGGCCCATTTGCTGGCGGCTACCTGTTGGTCCGCAAGGTGAGCGCGTCGAGAAGGGCGCCCGGGGATACAGCGGAAGGTCAAGGGACCGGGATCGTGTATCTGGTGATCGACCCGTCGCGTCTGCTCGGATCGAGCCTCGCCTACAGCGGATTGGGTATCACGCTTGCCAGCGAGTCGGAAGGCATCGTCGGGCGTCAGGTTCTTTACACTCAATCCGGCAATGAGTCGTCGAGTCGTCGCGGCTGGGAGATCACACGGCTGACGGAAGACGCGTCGCTGCAGTTTCCCGCCTATTCAATCAAGCTCTTCGTCAGCCGGCCGGTGCACTGGCACGAAATTGAGCATGGGCTCATCTACACGTCCCTGCTTCTGGGCGCTGGCATAACGCTCTTGCTGATCGCGCTGGTAAGGGCGCGTGAGGCCAAGGCGCAGGAATTGCGTGCGCGCAACGCCGAGATCGAGCGTCAGGTCCTGTACCAGACGCGCGAGCTTGCGGTTGCCCGCGACCAGGCGCTCAGCGCCTCAAGGGTCAAGTCGGAGTTCCTCGCCAGCATGAGTCACGAGATCCGCACGCCGCTGAACGCGATCATCGGAATGTCGGAGTTGCTCGGCGAAACGCCGCTGAACGAGGAGCAGGGTCGTTACGTGAGCGTCTTCCGGAAGGCGGGCGAGGCGCTGCTGAGCCTTGTGAACGACATTCTCGATCTCTCGAAGATCGAAGCCGGACAACTCGTGCTGGAGAGCATCGAGTTCGATCTGCATGAACTGATAGAAAACGCAGTCGACTTGTACGCACTCAAGACAGAGGAGAAAGGACTGTCGCTCATCGCATATATCGGTCGTGATGTGCCCAACAGACTCGTCGGGGATCCCACCCGGCTTCGGCAAATCATCCTCAACCTCATCGGCAACGCGACCAAGTTCACAGATACTGGAGGGATCGTCCTACGTGTGAGCAGGGAGTCCGGGGACGGCGGGGCCCCGCGTTTGCGGTTTGCGGTGCAGGATACGGGCATCGGCATCCCTGCCGCCAAGAAGGACGCGATATTCGCAAGCTTTACGCAAGTGGACTCGTCCACGACCCGGAAGTACGGTGGTACCGGCCTCGGGCTGACCATTTCCCGGCATCTCGTCGAGATGATGGACGGCCGGATCTGGGTGCTGAGCGAGGAGGGCCGGGGAAGCACATTCCTCTTCGAGGTTCCGTTCTCCCCAGTTCCGGATGCTACCGCGCCCGCGAGTCCAGTCCTGTCGCCGGGTCGGCGCGATCGCGTGCTGCTGCTGACCGGAAATGGACCCGAACGGGCGGTCATGCGCGAGTATCTCGAGGAGACGGGCCACCTCGTCGATGTCGCTTCCGCGCAGACCGAGGCTCTCGATCTGATCGATGCGGCGGCAGGGAGCAACGACCCCTATCTGGCCGTGGTCTGCGATCGGAGGCTGGACGGCGAGGACGGGTTTAAGGCGGCCGCGGCATTGCGCCGACGCTGTCCGGGATTGGGTATCGTGATGCTGCTTTCACCCTCGAATCTGACCGGGGATCTCGACCGCGCGCGTGCCATTGACGGCGCCACCCAATTAGTCAGGCCTGTGAAACTGGCTGAGCTAGGAAGACTGCTGGCCCGCAATGCAGCCGCGCCTCCGCCGGGCCCGGCTCTGGAGGTAGCAGGCGGTGCCTCGGGCCGGGGTGCCAGCGTCGGTCGCCGGCGTATCCTGCTGGTCGAGGACACTGCGGATAACGTCTTGTTGGTGCGGGCATTTCTGAAAAACGAGCCGGTCGATATCGACGAGGCCGAGAATGGCGAGATTGCGGTGAGCCGCTTCAAGTCAGCCCGCTACGATCTAGTGCTGATGGACATGCAGATGCCGGTAATGGACGGCTACGCGGCCACACGAGCGATCCGGGAATTCGAGGCCGCGACGCGGGCCGAGCCGACGCCAATCATAGCGCTGACCGCGCACGCCATCCGGGAGGACGTGGCACGCTGCCTGGCGGCGGGCTGCAGCTCGCATCTGCCCAAGCCCATCCGCAAGGCCGCGCTGCTCGGCGCTATCAACGAGGCGAGCAGCCGGTGACTGGCGGCCTTTAGCGTCCGCCCTGGAACGGCGGGTCGCCGCAGTCGAACTGATACCGTGTCGTCGCCTTGCGACGAACCTTTGCGCCTTCCCCGGCGGAACTCCCGGCGCATTTGAACCAGGGCCTTCGTCGGCGCCGTCGGCAATCAGGTAACCGTTTGTATTACATAGCGGTATTACTCTCGGGTGCCCTGCTGAAGGGCGGACGTAAGCGGTGCCTGAAGTGGCATGCGGGTTGCTGAGATCGGCGCAGAAATAAGCGTCCCGCAGGGAGCTCAGCGGGCGGGGAATAACGAGATCAGCGACCCAGGACTCAGCCATGTTTCGAATCTTCCGACATTATGTCCCCAAGACCCTGCTCATGCTGGGTCTGGCCGAGACAGTCATTCTCCTCGCTTCGGTGTACGTCGGGGTGGCGCTCATTGTCGTCGCGCAGGGGACCACGGATTCCTCGCGCGAGGAGTTGCTTCTCAAGGCGCTCACGTTCGCGGCCGTGATGATGATGATGATGACCGCGATGGGGCTGTATCAGCGCGACCTGCGTGAGGGGCCGCGCGCGATGTTGCTCCGTCTGGGATTGAGTTTTCTCGGTGGCCTGCTCGTCATGTCGATCGTGTGGGTCCTCGATCCCAGCTTGGCAGTCGGCGCACGTGCGTTCGTGATCGCCTTGTTGGCGTCGTTCCTAGGCATCGCGTCTTGCCGGTTTCTCTGCGTGCCCCGGACGGATTTCCGCTGGAGTCGTCGAGTGCTCGTGCTCGGCGTCGGGAACCGCGCGCTGCAGATAGCCAGCCTCCGGCGGCGTTCGGACCGTCACGGGGTGACCATAGTGGGTTTCGTGGACATCGGCGTCGACGAGCGGGTAGTGCAGGGCCGGGCCGTGTTCCCGCTAGGACAGACGACACTGTACGAACTCGCCGCGCGGCACGACGTGGATGAAATCGTGGTGGCCTTGGACGAGCGTCGCAACCGGTTGCCCCTCGAACAGGTGCTGGAGTGCAAGATGAAGGGCATGCGGGTCCTGGAGGAGTCGTCCTACCTGGAAAGGCAGCTCGGCAAGATCCGTCTCGACACGCTGCAGCCCAGCAGCGTCGTCTTCGCGGACGGCTTTACCCAGGCTGTGCTCAAGCCCACCAGCAAGCGGCTTTTCGATATTGCTGTTAGCCTGGCGCTGCTCATCCTCGCTGCGCCGCTGATGCTGCTGACTGCGCTTGCCATCCTCATCGAGTCTGGCGGGCGGGGACCGGTGTTTTACACCCAGGAGCGGGTGGGTCGCGGGCGGATCTTCCGCGTGTTGAAGTTCCGCAGCATGCGTGTGGATGCCGAGAAAAACGGTGTCGCGCAATGGGCACGCAAGGACGACGACCGCATCACAAAGGTCGGCCGTTTCATCCGCAAGACGCGGATCGACGAGCTGCCGCAGCTCTTCAACGTGCTCAAGGGAGACATGAGCTTCGTCGGACCGCGTCCGGAACGGCCCCAGTTTGTCCAGGAGCTGGCGCGCCAGATCCCGTATTACGAGCTCAGGCACCACGTGAAGCCCGGTATCACCGGGTGGGCGCAAGTGTGCTATCCGTATGGGGCTTCCATCGACGATGCCCGCGAGAAGCTGCAGTACGACTTGTACTACCTGAAGAACTACAGCCTGTTCCTTGATTTGATGATCATCGTCCAGACTTTGCAGGTCGTCATCTGGGGCAAGGGGTCGCGCTAAAGAAGTCGCCGGAGTCGGCTATCCGCGAGTAGAACCCATTGCGTCGATTGTGGCGGATTTTGACCCGCCGTCTGCTCCCGTGCTCTCGACGGCCTCCGGGCGTAGGGGCCCGCGGGGTGCTCGCCCCCCAGGCAGTTCATGCCAGCGCGATGCCCGATGGTTCCAGGAACCATCCACTCCACCGTACATCGAGATTCGATCGGAACCTACTCAACTGGGTCGCGTGGGCTTTCGGCTCTGTTGCGATTGTCTGTCTGCGGCGACGTCTGCGATTTGCCTGCACATTCGCACTGCCGCTTAGGCAGCGGTCGCCATGGATATGCACTGGTCAAGTGAGTGCGGAGGCTGCCGCTAATCCTGGGGAATGTGATGCGGATGGAACTTGCAGGGCACCCGCAGGAGGCGTCGGCACGCGTGGCGCGGCGCTTGCTTGAAAGATGCCTTGCGCGAGGTAACGGCTTCGCGCGGCCACGGTCGTTTGCCGGAGCCCAGGCGAAGGTTTGGACGGATTCGTACGGTCGTGCCGACGAGTGCGGGGCCCGTTTTGCTACGGAGAGCACTATTCTCGCGAGTGTGATTGGCTGTGGATCCGGTGCAGGTGATCTTATGCTTTTTGTTTGTAATCATGTTAATAGGCCGGATATATGAACGCAGTTCTCAGGTCAGGTCAGGTGCAGCGTTGGGCGGACAGACACGCAGAGATGAACTCTGGACCATCGGCAGGGATTGGGAACGCCCTGACCGCGATCGAGGCCTCGTGTGAACGAACTACGAAAAATGCCACGAAACCTGTGATTCCGCTGAGAAATTCACCTAAAATATAGATTGCATCCATACGAATGCACTCCTGAAAATCATTGATCGAAACAATGCTCAAGAACGGGCAGGATTTCCAGGGAGTATCTGTGCTGAACAATGCAGGCGGTTGTCTCGGCGTCCATCTAAGGGGGAACAACAAAATGTATCCAGGCAAGAACGTAGTGGGTCGACTCGTAGCGATGATGTTTGTAGTCGTCGGCGTTGCCGCATGTCAGAGCACGGCCGTGCAAGCGCCACCCCCTGCAGCCGCTGGCGCGGCAGGCAGTTCATTCGAGTATCGGATTGGGCAGGGCGATCAGCTGAATATCTTCGTGTGGCGCAATCCCGACCTGTCGGTAAGCGGGGTTCCCGTCCGTCCGGACGGCAAGGTTTCCACGCCGTTGGTGCAGGAAATCGTCGCCGCCGGCAAGACGCCCAAGGAGCTTGCCGCGGAGATCGAGGCCGGGCTGTCGAATTACATCAAGGAACCGCTGGTTACCGTCACGGTGATGCAGTTCCAGGGCGCCGTGGGCGATTTCGTTCGCGTCGCGGGCCAGGTGACCACCCCACAAACGATTGCCTATCGGCGCGACATGACGGTGCTCGATCTCGTCATCGCCGCCGGCGGTATGACAGAGTTCGCTGCCGGCAACCGCTCGACCCTGGTCAGGACAGTCGGCGGCAAGCAGCAGGCATATCGCGTTCGCCTGGCGGATCTGGTCGAGGATGGAGATATATCCGCCAATATGCCCATGCAGCCCGGCGACATACTCATCGTCCCGGAAACCATGCTTTAAGAGTCGTCATTCGATGTTGAACCGTGGCCAGGGACCGGCCCAGCTACCAGGAGCTCGATTCAATCCATGCGCGAACAGTTTGAGCAGTTGAGGATGCATCTGTGGATGGTTCTGCACCACCGGTGGACGGCACTCGGTGCGGCAGTACTCGTTTGTGCGATTGGATGGGCGGGACTGGAGACAGTCAAGGATCGATATCAGGTCGATGCAAAGGTCTATCTCGATACGAAGGCCGCGCTTCAGCCGCTCTTCCAGGGTCCCAATGGGGCGCAAACGTGGAGTCCGCAGCAATCGGCCTTGCTCATCAAACGCACGCTGCTGACGCGGGAGAATATCGAGCGCGTAATCAACGAGACGGGCCTCAGGGCGAAAGTGAAGTCGCCGGAGGACCTCGACAAGATGGTGATGAGCCTAGCCGAGCGGATCCGCGTGAAGCGCCTCATGCCGGCAGTCGATGAAGAGGCCAATTCACGTAATGACACGCCGGCGGATATCTATGCGATCAGCTTCGAGCATACCGACCGGGAGCTCGCACTCAATGTCGTCAAGTCCGTGCTGGATCTGTTCGTCGAGCGGTTCTCCTATCTCACCGAGACGAGCACGAAGGAGGCCGCGGCGTTCCTCGACAAGGAAATCGCGGCATATGCGCGCAATCTGGGCGAGGCCGAGGAGCGATTGAAGCAATTCAAGCTGGACAATCCTGGCGTATTGTTGGGAGCCAATGGACAGAGTTACAGCCAGCGTGTAGAAGCGCTGCAAAGTGAACTGGAGGCCGCGAAGATTTCCCTGCGCGAGGCGGAGTTCAGGGCGGCGGCGCTGCGTGTGCAGATTCAGAACATGGCGGCGTCGCGCGTACCTGTGAGTGTCGGTGGCGCGGCGCCGGGGCAAACGGCGCTGGATCAGCAGATTGCAGCGGCCGAGTCGCGACTGAGCGAGTTGTTGCTCAATTACACCGAGCAACATCCTGACGTTATCGGTCTGCGCCGGCAGTTGGCTGAAATGAAGGAACAGAAGAAGAAAGGTCTGGATGTTCCAGCCACTGGTGCGCCAGTGGTCTTTGCGCCGGCGACGGATACCTCCGGCGCGAGGCTGCTGCTGACGGAAGCAGAGGCGCGCGCCGCCGCGATGAAGGAGCAGATTGCACTGAAGGAGCAGCAGCTGCTCAACCTGAAGCCGTTGGCCGAAACCGTACCCAAGGTCGAGGCGGAACTCGCACGGCTCAACCGCGATTACGAGGTGATCAAGGCGACCTACGCCGAACTGGTGCACCGGCGTGAAACGATCAGCTTGTCGGCAGGCGCTCAATCGGCCGGCGGCGATTCGATGTTCAAGGTGATCGAGGCGCCACGGCTGCCATTGGTGCCGGTGGGTCCGCAGCGTGAACTGCTGACGACGGCGGTATTTCTGGCAGCGCTCGCCCTGGGCACCGGACTGGGCTGGATGCGGGCGCAAAGTCGCCCGACCTTCTATACGCGCAACCAGCTGGCGGCCGTCAGCGGCATTCCGGTGCTTGGAGCGATAACCATGAATTGGAGCGTCATGGAGGTGGCAAGGCGGCAATTTGGAATGCTGCTTTTCGGTCTGGTCGTCTTGGCGCTGCTGGGGGCTTATGTGGGGGTATTGATGCATAACGGCTATGACATCAAGCCCCTGATCAAAACTATCGTTGAACCCTTTCGGATGATTCAGGCATGAGCATAATTGAGAAGGCACTGGAACGACTCGAGCAGTCTGACATCCGGACGATCTCCGGAAGCCGCGGGCCGGTAGGGACGCCCTCGACTTTCCCTCGGGAGGCCGCGAGCGAAGATCTCATCGGGGCGGCGTGGGAGGCGGGGGAAAGCCTCGCCCCGACACCCCCCGCGCCGTTGCGCACCTCGCGGGCGGTGACGCTCGACCTGAAGGCCCTGGAGAAGCAGGGTTACCTTACGCCGGAAACCATGCATCTGCCGCGTGCCGACGAGTACCGTCGCATCAAGCGTCCGCTTCTTGTGAATGCATTTTCCGACGCGGCCAAGAAGGTCAAGAACGCGAATCTGGTAGCCGTGACGAGTTCTGTCGCAGGCGAAGGCAAGTCCTACACGAGCCTGAACCTGGCCATGAGTATCGCCACGGAACTCGATCGGACGGTGCTATTGGTGGATACGGACGTCTTCAAGCAAAGCCTGACGAAAACGCTCAAGCTCAGTGAACACCCCGGCCTCACGGACTTTCTGCGCACCGAAGGGGCCGATCTGGCGGATTATTTGCTGCGCACCAACGTTCCAAATCTCGCCTTTATTCCCGCCGGCAGGCTAGACTACCAAATCGCCGAGCTGTGGGGCAGCGGCAAGATGCAGCAGTTCATGGACGAGCTGGCGCGGCGGTATCCGGATCGCCTGGTCATATTCGACACACCACCGGTGCTGGCGCACGCTTCCACGCTGGTGCTCACCGGCTTGGTGGGCCAGGTGTTAATGGTGGTCGAGGCGGAAAAGACGGATCAGCATCTGGTGACTGAGTCCCTGCGCGTACTGGGTGATAACGTCCGCGTCGGACTGATACTAAATAAAAGCAACCAACGAGAAAGCGCGGACTACGGTTATGGATATTACTCACAATGAATACGGCAAGCCTTCGGTTCTGACGCGATCGGCGCCTCTCCTTTATTCATTGAGTTGTCTGCTCTGCGCGCCAGCGGCGCTTGCCGCGGCGTGGGATATCAATCCTCAAGTTACGGTGCAGGAGGTTTACTCCGATAACATCGAGCTCGCCCCCGACGGCCAGGAGGAGGGCGACTTCGTCACCGAACTCACGCCCGCGGTTGCCTTGGAAGGGCGTGGTATGAGGTACCGTGTCAACCTGGATTACGGCCTGCAGGGGCTGATTTATTCCGACGACAGCAGCCGCAACCGCATCAATAACCTGCTGACAGGTGACGGCCAGCTGGAGGTGTTTCGGGACCACGGATTCATCGATTTCGGCGTCAATTATGGCCCCCAGAACGTCGGTAACGTGGGAACTGTCGCGCTCGACAACATCAGCGCCACAGGGCGTACAAACGTGTTCTCGTACAGCGTGACTCCGAACTGGGTGCATGAGTTCGGCAATTACGCAAGAGCCAACGTCGGCTACACTTACGATGAGGTGCTGCCTAGCACCGATGACCTAACGGAAAGCAGCGCCCACACGGTTAACGCCAACGTTCATAGCGGCAGCCATTTCGAGACGTGGCGGTGGAGCCTCGATTACCTTGAGCAGCACGTCGACGACGAGGCGTTCGATAACACTATTCGTTTCCGCAACGTCACCGGGCGCACGGACTACTATTTCACGCCGCATTGGGCTGCGATAGGACAGCTGGGCTACGATGACGATGACTTCGATTCCGAGGACGATACCAGCGGCGTGCTCTGGGGCGTCGGTCTGAGATGGGCGCCCCGCCGGCAGACCTACATAGAGGTGATTGGCGGCGAGCGGTTCTTCGGTCAGACATTCTCGGCGCAGGCCGAGCATACCAGCCGGCGGCTGCGGTTCGTCGCGAATTACACGGAGGAGCCGACGTCCGTTCGCACCACGGTCCTGCGGAATACAGCATTCCCGGTGTTGGATCCCTTCGGCCAGCCGATCATAAATCCCGTTACCGGCCAGCCACAGCAGCTGAACGTATTGACCCCGGTGGAGACTGGCGAGGTCGTGGTAAACAAGTCCTTAAGCGCGTTCGGCGCATATACGGGCCGACAGCACGATTTCGAGCTGGGCTTCACCCGTTACGAACTGGACTATCAGGTGACCGGCGATTCCGAGGAATCCATGGGCCCGAACGCAGCCTGGACGTGGAGGTTCACGCCAAGGTCGAGATCCCGTCTGGGCATCCAGTATATCGACGAGGAGTTCCGCACGGGCGATGAGTCGCAATACACGATTGTCGATTTCGCGCTGACGCGGCAGTTCGGTCGAACGTTGGAGGCATCGATCGGAGCGCGTTACTTCAATCGCGACAGCACCGGCGCAGTTCCCGAGTATCAGGAGAACCGGGCGTTTCTGCTTCTGGTGAAGACGTTCTAGCTCCAAAGAGGATTCATGTACGAGCAATTTTACGGGTTCACGAGCCGTCCGTTTCAGTTGAGTCCGGATTCCAGGTTCTTCTTCAATAGCGGTACGCACAAACGCGCGCTCGCCTATCTGCGCTATGGCATCGAGCAGGGCGAGGGATTCATCGTCGTCACCGGTGACGTCGGCACGGGCAAGACAACGCTCGTAGGCCGGCTGTTTCAGGCGCTCGACCCCAAGAGCATGGTTGCGGCACGGCTCGTGAGCACACAGATCCAGGCAGACGACATGCTTCGTCTGGTCGCCGCTGAATACGGACTTCCCTTCGATCGGCTGAGCAAGGCCGCACTCTTGCACAAGCTCGAGCAGTATTTTCGCGTTTGCGTGCAGGAGGGGAAGCGGGTTCTGCTCGTGGTCGACGAGGCCCAGAACCTTGCCAAACGCACGATCGAGGAGCTACGAATGCTCTCGAATTTCCAATGGAAGGGGAAGCCATTGGTGCAGAGCCTTCTTCTCGGCCAGCGAGAATTCCGGACCATGATGCGGTCGGAGGGATTCGAGCAGCTGCGCCAGCGCGTATTGGCCGCTTACCACCTCCAGCCGCTCAGCGAGGAGGAGACCAGACAGTACATCGAGCACCGCCTGAAACTGGTGGGCTGGGACGGCGACCCATACATCGACGACGACGTCTACGCGCGGCTATACGAGTTTACTGGCGGCGTTCCACGAAAGACCAACCTTCTCTGCGACCGAGTGCTGCTCTACGGGTGCCTTGAGGAGCTTCACCATATCAATCGCGCCGTGATCGACAACGTGCTCGAAGACGTAAAGCAGGAATTGTGGTCTCCCGAACCGAGCGCCGCACCGGGTGTCGAATCGGACTATGAGCCGACGATGCTCAAGTCCTCCGCTCAGCGACGCAGAATCAGCGCAGATGCGGATACGGAGGAGACGGGCGGAGGTGTCGCGTCCGAGACTGCCGGCGAGACCGCGAGCGGAGGCGGAACAGAGACGAATCTGCGGTCCGTCATCCATGAACTTCGGCAGGAGCTCAAGAAGTTCAAGGACGAGGTCAAACAGATCAAGGGCCGAAACGACGTGGAATAGCCGGCTGCCGGGAGCATGCACATCGACGTGGGCAGGAGTGGCTCGGCCGACCTGCCCCCAGGGTTTGTCGCTCCATGGCTACAGTCCTGCCGTTCATCTTTCCTGCCACTCCTCAGCCGCGGCACGCGCGCCCGCCTCCGCACGAATCGGGTCTCACCTCGCCGGGGTCGCGGGTCGCAGGTAACGGCTTGGTGCCGGCTACGTCAGGACATGGATTCGTCCGGCCCACTGCACCGTGGCGGAGGATGGGCGCTGCCGGCCGAGATCAACCGCTGCGTTGCCGATCCCGCCGGAGCCGATCCGTACCGCGAAACCATATTCCTAGCGACAGACGGGCGATCGCTTAACCAAGTGTAGTTCGCACGGGGATTGCATGGGTGTCTGGGCGCGCCTTCGAAACCGTATGCAGGATCCCCGCGGAGCCGACGATGAGAACGAAAAATGTCATGACTGTGGATGTCGAGGACTATTTTCACGTCTCGGCCTTTTCGTCCGTGATTGACCGCAATGACTGGAACAGACTCGAATGCCGCGTCGAGCGCAACACCCGCGCGTTACTCGAGTTGTTCCACGAACGTGGTATAGCATGCACGTTTTTCGTGCTTGGTTGGGTTGCCGAGAGGTATCCCGGGCTGATTCGAGAGATAGCCGCGTCCGGCCACGAGGTTGCATGCCACGGGCTGACGCATGAACTCGTCTATCGGCAGACGCCCGAGGAGTTTCTGGCGGAGACGCGTCGAGCGAAGGAGGTACTCGAAGACACCGTGCAGGCGCCAGTGATCGGATACCGCGCCGCGAGCTATTCGATAGTCAAGCAGTCCATCTGGGCGCTGGACATCCTGGCGGACCTGGGCTTCCAGTATGACTCGAGCATTTTCCCCGTCAGGCACGACCGTTACGGCATCCCGGGGTCGCCGCGCATTCCCCATCGCATGTCGCTGCGGGGCGGCAAGACGATAGTCGAGTTTCCCCTTTCCACCTACCGGCTGGCGAACTATGACGTTCCGGTCGCGGGCGGTGGTTATTTTCGCCTGTTCCCATATGCGTTCTCCCGGTTTGCCTTGAAACAGATCAATGAACGCGACGGCGTGCCCTTCATCTTCTATTTGCACCCTTGGGAGATCGATCCTGACCAGCCACGCATCAAAGCCGGGCTGGTTTCGCGCTTTCGCCACTACAATAACCTGGAGCGGTGCCGAGCGCGGCTGGAGGAATTGACTTCGGATTTCGAGTTTGACACCGCACGTTCAGTCTTGCAGGGGCTCGGCTTGCTGCAATCCCCGGCCAGATCGGAGGAACCGTCAGGCGTGAGGCACCGTGGGGCGGCGTAGCTGCCGGCGCGGGATGGAATGCCTCGCGGGGGAACTGCTGCGTTTAGCAATGTCTCGGCCAGATTGCCTGCGGGCGTAGACAAGCCCCTCTAGAGCGCACGTTGGCGACGTTTCCAGCGTGCCGGCGAGGGCCATCCGACGGATTTCCCTGGGCCGGTCGCAGCCAGCAAGGCAGAGACGTGTAAACGCGCACTTGACGTCGACGTCCTACAGCGCCCTGTGCCTGAATCGACTGAGAGCGGTCGTTTCGCACCGGGCAGTTGGCGGCATAGGGCGAAGACGGTGTCTGAAGGTATGAAATAGTGATGCACAGCACCGACTTACGCGGGGTCTTGCGTGCAAAATTGCCATTTGTTGCGGCCATTCGTCGCGCGTTATGAATGGCGGGTCCCGCGAGGGTTCGGTCCTTGCAACTTTGAGGCATGGAAACAGGAAGGCGCCGATGAGTCTGATGTCTGCGGTCGTACGAAACGTGTTCTATCCCTTGTGGACGATAAAGGATGGCGATGCAGCACAGCTGAGCCTGCTCAACAAGTTCGACGATGTCGATACCATGACTGTCGATCAACTGCGGGCGCGGCAGCAGTATCGACTGCAGGAAATCCTCGAATACGCGTACGAGAATGTCGAATACTATCGGACGACGTTCAACGATTGTGGATTCACCCCGAAGTCCCCGGACCCGGCGCGGTTTCGTGGCCTGCCATTGCTGACCAAGGAAATCATTCGCGCTAATCTCCCTCGCCTGATTGCTCGTAATCTGCCCGCCGAACGGTTGATCCACGCGCGCACAGGGGGCTCGACGGGATTGCCGATGACGTTCGTGCGTGACAAGAATTGCATATACCTGCGCAAGGCGCAGGAATTGTACTTCGACAGCTGGATGGGCTACCGGCTCGGTGACAAGGCAGCCCTCTTCGTCGCGGCCTCGCATCACGATAGCTTCGGCGACCGCTGGAAAGCTGTGCTACGCAACGCGACATGCGAGCGCATGCTGAGGTTCGACCCGCACCATATCACCGACGAATACATGGAGGCATTCGCTCGCGACTACAGGGACTTTGCACCCACCATCGTAAAGTGCTTCCCGAACTCATTGGCGGTGTTTGCGGAGTTTGTGAATCGTCGAGGCGTCGAGCTCCCGAGGGTGCGCGCGATCAGCTGTACCGGTGAGAATCTTTACGCGCAGCAGCGCAGGCTGTTCGCCGACACCTTCGGCGGCGAGGTGTTCGAGAAGTTCGGGACACGCGAATGCGGGGTGATCGCCTGCGAGTGTCGCCAGCACCGCGGGATGCACCTTTTCCTCGATGGGGCATACGTCGAGATTCTCGACGAGAACGGCAATCCGGCGGAGCCTGGAGAAATGGGGCGAGTAGTAGTCACCGATCTATTCAATCGGGGAATGCCGCTGATCCGTTACGAGATCGGCGACCTCGCGGTGGTTGCCAAGAACAGCGTCTGCCCCTGCGGCTCGCCGCTGCCATTGATCGAGCGGATCGTCGGTAGGGATCGCGACATCCTCTACGACGGCGACGGAAACCCGAAACCCGGATACCTGTTCGTCGAGGCCATAAACAGCGTCGATCTGGAGGCGCAGTTCCAGGTCATACAGACCGACTGGACCGAGTTGCTCGTCAAGGTGGTCAATCGCTCCGGCGGAAACCTCGACCTGACGGATCTGCAGGCGCGGTTTCAGAAGATTGTCGGGCCCAGGGTGCGAGTGCGGTTCGAGCACGTAGAGGCGATATCGCGCGACCCCTCAGGAAAGTATCGCTACGTGACCAGTCAACTTCCGCCCGGGAGGCCGCCGGTTAGGGACCATGTTTCCTCGGCGCGCGTGAGCGTGTGACGAAGGCGAGGGTCTGAGATTATGTATAGCGCCGAGGCGTCCATGCACGGAGGGCAACGCGATAGACTAACGGCGACCCGCAAGATACGGATCGCGTTTTTGATCGACACCATCGACGAGAAGATGGGGGGAACGGAAACCCAGCTCGCGATGTTGTTGGAGAGAATCGACAGGCAACGATTCGAACCCTACCTCTGCTTCCTCCGCGATTCCGCCTGGTTCAGAGCCAAACGGTCTCTTTGTCCTCAGTACAATGTGGACATTACGTCCTTTTACCGGCCGGTAAGTTGGGCCCGAATACTGAGGTTTTCCGGGTTTCTTCGCTCTCAGCGCATAGACATACTTCAGATACATTTCCGCGACAGCAACATCGCGGGCACGATCGCGGCTAAGATCGCAAGAGTTCCAATAGTGCTTGCGACCAGACGCAACGCGGGGTACTGGCACAATAGGTTGGAGCTGGGTTTACTCAAACTGCTGAACCCGGGCGCGTCCCGGTTCGTCGTCAACTCGCAAGCGGTAAAGCAGCACGTTCAGAAAGTCGAGGGCGTTCCGCCCGAAAAGATCGAGCTCATTTACAACGGCGTCGTTCTCGGCGCGTTCAAGGCCGATGACGCTTCCGTGAGGGAAGGCGTTCGGATGGAACTTGGCATTCCGGCGAACAGCCCCATTCTAATCCTAGTGGCCAACCTCCGACCAGTGAAGGCAATCGATGTCTTTCTGGAAAGCGTCGCAAGGATTGCGACTGAACATCCCGACGCACATGTCGTGATTGCCGGAGAGGGCGACGAGCGCAAGAAACTGGAGACGATGGCACTGTCACTGGGGCTCGCCACGAAGGTACATTTCGTTGGTTCGAGGGCGGACATACCCCGCCTGCTCAAGGCCAGCAATATCGGCGTGCTGAGTTCGAACTCCGAGGGCCTGTCAAACGCGATCATAGAATACATGGCCGCGGGCCTGCCGGTAGTGTGCACCGCCGTTGGTGGGAACCTCGAGCTGGTCACCGATGATGTCAACGGCTACGTGGTCCCCGTTGGTGACAGCGAGGCAATGGCCGAGGCGATTAATAGGCTCTTGGCAAATCCGGCTCGCGCGCGGGCGTTGGGCGTGCGTGGTCAGGCATTGGCCGATGAATTGTTCGACGTGTCGAAGTGCGTTGCCCGGACGCAATCGCTTTACGAGCGGCTCGTCGTCGACGCCTCCCGGCCAGGTGAAGGTGAGCCAAGCCGGTCGAAGGAAGGAAGCTGAATCTCACAGCGAGCCGCACGATGAAAACGGTACTCAACATTGCGCAGCTTATTGTCCGCTTCTTTCGCTGGAATTGCCACATCTGGCTCCCGGACTACCTTCAGAGAATGGCCGCGCAAGGCGCAGGCAGAAAGCTTGGAACGGAGATCACCGACCTGATATTCGTGGTCGTGGATCACTTCGAACCTTCCCGAAAGGAGGGCGAGCGCGGCGTGCAGCGTGTCCGTGAGTGGTGCCAAGCGTTCGCAGACATGGCAGCGCGCCATCGCGATTCTGACGGCGTTGCGCCTCAGCATTCGTGGTTCTACCGGTATGACTATCCGAATGACGAATGCGTGCGCATCCTGAGCGAGTTCGTCTACAAGGGCTTCGGAGAGATAGACTTCCATCTACACCATGGGAACGACACACCCGAGACCTTCGCGGAGACGATCAGGCAAGGCGTTGATTGGTTCAACGAGTTCGGCGCGATGCGCACGGCCGAGAGGAGTCCGCAGAAGCGGTTCGCGTACATTGCGGGGAATTGGGCGCTCGACAATGGAAGACGCGATCCGGCGATGAGCGGCGTCAATACGGAATTGTCGATCCTCGGGGACGCGGGCTGCTATGCCGATTACACCTTTCCGGCGTTCAGCGTTGACTCGCAGCCACGAATAGTCAATTCGATTTATTACGCGACGGATACGCCCGACCCGAAGTCTTACGATAGGGGCATTCCTTTGCGAGTCGGCGGTTCCGATAGCGGCGACCTGGTTATTTTCGAGGGGCCGTTATGCATCGACTGGGCACAAGGATACATCGAGTACGCAGCGCTGGAATCATTCACACCGTATTTCCGACGACGGATCGACCTGTGGATAAAGGCCGGCGTCGGCGTTGTCGGTCGTCCGGAATGGGTCTTCGTGAAGCTGCATACGCATGGGATGCAGAGCCGCGAGATGTTTCTCGGAGAGCAAATGGAAAAGCTACATAGTGACCTTGAGGAACTGTGCGCGACTGCCGGATGCCGGCTTCATTACGTGACGGCACGAGAGGCATATAATATCGCCAAGGCGGCGGAGGCGGGTCGAAACGGCGACGCGGGGAAGTATCGCGACTACGAGATAGCGCGCCCGGTGAATCGCGGCTTCTTCAGCAATGCGCGTGCGCTGGTAACCACCTACGCTCCGGAACGGATAGTGGTCGAGGTGACGCAACCGAGAAGTGACACGAGGATGCTGTTCGCGGAGCACCCTCTCGAGTCGCTTGAGGGTGGGAGGGTGACGCGGGTCGAACTCGCCTGCAGTCAGGGGTGCATTCAGGAGCTTCGGATCGAGGGCGACGGCGAGTGCAGGATTGGCCTTAGAAGCCGGGGCAATCCCACCAATGAAGCGATCGTAGCCTCGCTTCCGTACAGCTATTGCCTCCCGGCAGAGCGGGCGCTCGGTGGCTGAACATTTGCGAGAGCGCGGCTTTTTCACCAGCTGGCATTTCGCACGCCTCATGGGGCGGCGGATGCAGCGCTGAGGGGCGGTAATGCTCACGAGATTTGCACAAAGTCGCTTGGCCGCTCCACGGCTCACGCCGGCGGCGATGTTCTGCATCGCAAGTCTGGGACTCTGCTGGCTGCCGTTCGTGGTCCGCGCCGAGGCTGGCGTTGCCGGCAATGGCGAAGTCACGCGCGGGGCGGGGGGCGGTTCCGGCGAGAACCCACGTGACGAGATCCCCCCGGCCGCCGTGGTCCTGGACCACCCCAACAGAATCCACAAGCTCGAAGCCGACCTGACGGCACCGGGAACGGC
>Ga0209172_10000280_pt1 | contig 147549 bp, 122 predicted proteins | sample LarsenN4metaG_FD_184113 | JGI IMG/M metagenome (GOLD analysis project Ga0209172, IMG submission 184113) | Hot spring sediment bacterial and archeal communities from British Columbia, Canada, to study Microbial Dark Matter (Phase II) - Larsen... ...
TAGGGAAGTCATGGTAGCTGGAGCCTCAGAAAACAAGGAAACCCCTGATAAAATCAGGGGTTTCAAGCGGAGAGATAGGGATTCGAACCCTAGTGGCACTTTCGCACCAACCGGTTTTCGAAACCGGCGCCTTCAGCCGCTCAGCCATCTCTCCGAATCGGTGATCGCTCACCGAGTTTGCCGATTATATCGTCTGCGGGCCGCTCGTGGCAAAACCCGCGAGCTATGTATCATGCACTTTCGCGCGGCGTTTGGTCAAGCGACTTGGCCGCGCGGCGCTCATTCACAAAACGCCGCGTCGGAAAAAACACCAACGCCGCGCCCACCGCCACCGGCACGCCCATGAACAACGCGATCAGCATCACCCGCTGGCCAAACTGCATCGCCGGTTCGCCATAGTAGGGGCCCTCAGCGATCACGCCGCCAATCACCGCGATTCCTGCCACGACCGCCGGCACGCCAATCGCATAGAAGCCGGCCAGCAGCGCCGGCGACATCGGCTTCGGCGGCGCTTCGGGTTCATCATCCACTTCTAGTTCTTCCGGCTCGTTGGATGCGTGGCGCCGCATCGGCAGGGGGGCTGGCCGAAAGTAATTGGCCAGCGCTGCCGCGTTCTGTATCGGCGACTTGCAGTTGCTGCACACGGCTACCGAAGGATGATTCGGCGCCATGCACGCCGGGCACATCACCCGCTCATTCACAAAATGCAGCGACAACTTTATCCGGGCGCCGCACTCCGGGCAGCGGCCATCCTCGCGCAGTCCGCGCAGGTCGTACCCGCACCGCACGCATGGCAGCGATTCACCAATCGTCGTTACGGGATCTTCAGCGCGGTCCATGCCCGTATGTTATCACGCGCCCCATGCGGAAACTCAAAAAGTCTTCTTCGTCGCCGGCCACTCCGCCGGTATCGGCGTTGCCTTCGTCAGATCCGGCAACAGGAACTGCCCGCGGTGATACTCAAACACAGCCCGGGCCATCTCCTCGTCGAAATGCCAGAACGCATTGTTCTTATCGCCCGAATACTTTTCGTACGGCGCTGGCTCGTGCTTCGGGTGGTCCAGATCCGCATCCGTCAGCCAACCGGCACTCGCCGCGATCGGCACGCACGTCGCCGGCGAAGAGCCATCACGCTTCTCCTTCGGCAACCGATACTGCACGGCCTTCCGAATAAACATCGCCGTCAGCCCCTGGTCCCACGCGCCGTGGTCCGCGTTCGGCACCACGATCAACATCATGCGATGCTCGAACTTATTCCGCCACAACCGCAGCATTTGCTCGCGAATCATCACCCACTGCGTCTGATGCCCATACGCCGGCTGAATGCCTCCAATCGGCCCGCACCACTCAAACTCCCCGTTGTGCGCGATGAACGGCACGCCCACCATGCCCGCGCCGTTGGCCGGCATCTCCTGCATATTGCCCCCGGCCACGTGCACAACGCCAAAAACCCGCTCCGGCACGGCGCACGCCACGTTGCGCGTGCCCAGCACGCTCGCCGACAGCCCGCCCAGCAACACCGGCGCCCCGCGCAACTCCGGGTGCTTCGACTGCGCCGCAAACTGTTCAAACAATCCATCCAGTCGCGCCAGCGATTCCTTCCCGTTCCCGACAAAGTCATCGAACACCATCGTCGCCAGTCCCTCCCGTGCCGCAACCAGCCGCATGGTGTTCCCGTCTGCCAACCCCTTGATCATTGAATGTGCCACAATCACGCCGCGCACATACTCTGTCTGCGGCACCCACAGCGTGACTTTCTTATCTTCCTCCTGCTTCGTCTTGCGGCTCATCACCTTGATTGTCGCGCTGTACGTCTTCGCATTACCCAGCAATTGCTTCTCAAGTTCCCCCACCCGCTCCTTTGCCGCCGCGACGTCCTTCGTCAACTTCTCCTGCCGTGCCATCAGCGCGGCTCCCGGCCCCGCCTCCAACGGCAACGCATCGATCGCTTCATCCAGCGCCTTGCGTGCCGCCTTCAACTTGCCGCTTGCCGCGGCCAGGGCCGCGTTCTTCTCGTTCGCTGCGCCCTGAGCCTTGTAGGCATTATCTGCGTTCTGGTACAGCGCCAGCACCGTTCCATGCTTCCACATCGCTCGAGCGGCCCCATACATCTTCCGCCCCAACTGCGATTCCTCCCCACGCAGTTTCGCCAACTTCAGCAACTGTGCCTCGTCGGCCGTCGCCAACTTCCCCTCAATCTCCTTGATCGACGCCTGCAACTCCTCACGCTTCTTCCGCGCGGCCTGCCAAGTTGGTGCATCCTTCAGCAACTCCTCAACCTTCGCATCGCGCGCCTCACGCGTCTTCTGCGTCGCCGCCAGCAGAGCCGCCGTCGCTGGCTCTGCCTGTACCGCCGCCAGCGCCTGTTCCGCCTCGGCCACGGCCTTCCGCGCCTCGGCCACCGTCGGCGGATTCTTCGCGGCTGCCGCCTCACGTGCGCAACTAATCGCCGCGCTCGTCAGTTTCAGCTCCGCTTCCTTGGTCTTGAGTTCTTTCACCAGCGCATCATGCCCCTGAAACGCCGCCTCGTCGGCCGCGTACGCGGTCACCGTGAACAACATCAAAGCAATTGCCGTCAACCCTGCGCGCATGAAGCACCTTCATATGGACAAACCGATCTCAACATGATCAACGGTTTGCCGCGATGCCTCTTGCGTCAGTTGGTCAACCGACCAGCGATTGCCCCGTCATCTCCGCCGGCTGCTGCAGACCCATCATCTTGAGCGCCGTCGGGGCGATGTCCGCCAGGCGGCCGCCCGTCCGCAACTTCGCGCCCTTGAAGCGGTCATCCACCACGATCAGCGGCACGTCATACGTCGTGTGTGCCGTGTGCGGGCAGTTGTTTTCCGGATCCCACATCTGTTCGCAGTTGCCATGGTCCGCCGTGACGATGAGCGCCCCGCCCTTCGCCAGCGCCGCCGCAACAATGCGCCCAACGCACTCGTCGACCTTCTCCACAGCCTTGATCGCAGCGTCCAACTTGCCCGTGTGGCCCACCATATCGCCATTCGCAAAGTTGACGACATACACGTCGTACTTGTCGCCATTTATGGACTCGAGCACCACCTGCGTCACCTTCTCGGCACTCATCTCCGGTGCCAGGTCGTACGTCTTCACATCCTTACGCGAATGCGCCCCGCGGATGAACTCCCCTTCAAACGCCCCGATGCCATCCATCGTCTCCTTGTCGACTTTCCGCGGCTCGCGGTAGTCATCAAAGAAAAACGTCACGTGCGGAAACTTCTCCGTCTCTGCCGACCGCAACTGCGTCAAACCATTCGCCGCGATCGTTGCACCGAAAATGTCCGGCATTTTCTCCGGCTTATCAAAAATCACGTGTACCTGCAGGCCTTCCTCATAGCCCGCCATCGTCGCAAAGTACAGATTCTGCGGCTTCGTCGAACGTGTGAAACCGCCGTTCGGTTCTGCCGCCAACCGGGCGTCCGGGTAGATGAACGCCTTCGTAATCTCGCGCGGCCGGTCGCCGCGATAGTTGAAGAACACAAACGCATCGCCGTCGCCCACCTTGCCGCCGTCGCCGATCACCGATGCCGTGATGAACTCATCCCCGCCCCGCGACGCATCCGACGCGTTCTTATAGTAGTGATTTACCGCCTCCATCGTGGTGGCAAACTTCTCCCCCTTGTTTTCCGTCAGCAGCTCATACGCCTTCTGCACACGCTCCCAGCGGTTGTCACGATCCATTGCATAGAACCGCCCGATCACCGTAGCAATGCGTCCCACGCCCAGCTCTTTGCACTTCGCCTCCAGCGCCGGCAGGAACCGCGTCGCCCCGGTGGGGGCCGTGTCACGCCCATCTGTGATCGCATGCACCAGCACCCGGTCGCCCGGAAACTTGAGCCGCTTCGCCGTTTCGAGAATCGCGTATGCATGCTCCTGGTCGCTGTGCACGCGGCCATCTGAGCACAAGCCATACACATGCACCTTGCTGTTGTGGCGCAGTGCGTGTTCAAACGCGCCAACGAGCGTCTTGTTCGTGAAGAACGATCCATCGCGAATCCGCCGCGTGATGCGCATCGTCTCCTGGTCCACGATGCGTCCCGCGCCGATGTTCTGGTGGCCAACTTCCGAGTTGCCCATCACACCCGCCGGCAAACCGACATCTTCACCGCTCGTCTTGATCAGCACATTCGGGTACTCCCGCATGAGCCGGTCATCCACCGGGTGCTTTCCCAGCTTGATCGCATTAAAGGCATCGTGCGCCGGATTGGGGTTCTGGCCCCAGCCATCACGAATAATCAACACAAACGGACGCTTCGCCATCTTGCTCATGAAAAATCCTCAAACCATGCACCGCTTTTGTGAGCCACGCATGATAGCCATTACGCCCGCTCGCGCCGAGTGCCCGCACCACTTCCAACGCAAAAACAAACGGGCCCGTGGCTCCATGCCGCGGGCCCGAACCAACACTTGCCTGCCGTCGTCTTAGTTCTCTTGTGTACGCCCGTTGATGAGCGCCTTCAGGTCAATGACGGTCGACTTCATGCTTGCCGCCTGTGCCGCCACCTGCTGCACAGCCGCCGCCGTCTCCTCCGTGCTCGCCGCGTTCGTCTGCGCCGTCTTATCCAGTTCGGCCGTCGCCGCATTCAACTGGTCAATGCCCTTGCTCTGCGACAGCGATGCTGTGGCCACCTGCTCGACCGTCGTGTGGATCTTCTTCGCCGTCGATGTCAGTTCATTGAAGACCGTGTACACCGCCTGCCCCATCTGCACGCCTTCGCGAGCGCTGGTCAACGACCGCTGCAGCAACTCCCCCGTGGTTTTCGCGCTCTCGGCTGAACGCAACGCCAGGTTGCGCACTTCCTCTGCCACCACGGCAAACCCCCGACCCGCTTCACCCGCCCGTGCAGCTTCAACCGCGGCATTCAACGCCAGCAAGTTCGTCTGAAACGCGATCTCGTCAATCACCTTGATGATCTTCCCCGTCTGTTCCGCCGACTGCTGAATCGTGTCCAGCGTCTTGGCCATCTGCGACATCCGTTCGTTGCCGCGCTCCGCCGCCTGTTGCGCCGTGCTCGCCAATGTGTTGGTCTCTTGCACCGCAGCACTGTTCTGCCGCGTCATCGCCGCCAGCTCCTCCAGCGAAGATGATGATTCCTCCAATGCCGCCGCCTGGGCGCTGGCCGATTGCGACATGCTGTTCGTCGCCGATGCCACTTGCTGCGCTGCACTCGAAAGTTCATCCGCATTCGTCGTCAGCTGTGCCACGGCATGGTTGATCTTGCCGGCTATCGCCCGCGACGTGAAGAACCACACCGCAATCGTCGCGACAGCGACGCAGCCAATCACAATCAACGTGCTCCGCTCGCCCGTTCGTCCCAGTTGCTCCACCGCCCGCGCAGCCCCCTCAAACTCGTCGTCATAGCTTCCCACGCCGATTACCCAATCCCAGGGCTTGTAGTAACTCACCACCACCGTCTTGCTTCGCGGATTGCTGCTCTGGTCCACCTGCCACGCATACCGGACCGTCGCCAGCTTCCCCTCCTCTAAGGCCTGCGCCTGTCTGCATATCTCCTGAATGAACAGATTCCCCTCCGCATCCCGCGCTTCCCAGAGATTCTTCCCATCGTGCTTGCCGCCCTGGCTGATCACATAGTGCCCGCGCGTGTTGCCCGTAGCGTTAAGCACATACACATACCCCGTCTTTCCCACCTTCGTGCTGATGATCTGCTCGCGCAACTTCGCTGTGGCCTTTGCTTCCGGCATCCCCACAAACGTCATCCCGACCACTTCGCCTCTAGCATTTCGTATCGGTGCATAGCCGGTCGTGCACCACTGGTCGACTACAAACGCGCGCCCGACGTAATTCTCCCCCCGCAAAACCGCCGCCACCACCGGGTTCGGCGTTCCATCTGCGCTCACCGCCGGTATGTACGTCCCGATCGCCCGCCGCCCATCCTTCAACACACTTGTGGCGACGCGCAGCATGTCCCCCTTGTCGTTCATCCGCTGAAAAATCGTCGCCAGGCCGCCCGTCTGCTTCCCGATCTCATCAACTTCCGCCACCGCAGCCTTCGCTTCACGCTCTGGCACGACGGGCCGCTGCCCTATTTTCATTCCAGCAAGCTGCACATTCTGCACGGCATTCGTCGCCTGGTTGACCGCCGTCCAATCGCGCACAACCGACGCATCAATGCTGATGCCGCCCTCATCGTGGATGTAGTTTCCCGCGATCGTCAGCGACAACTCAACATTGCGCCGCAGTGCCGTCGCAAAGGCATCCGTGTTCTGATAAATCGCCGCGGACGTGTGCTGCAGATCAGCCAGTGCCAATTCATGCACGCCTTCACGCGATTCGCTCAGAATCTTGGCATTCTGCCGATGATTCAGCCACGCCACGCCCGCCAGCGGCACAATCGATAAAACCAACCCTAATGACATCAGCCGCACACGCAGCGATAGCTTTGACCACATCATCCACTCTTCATTCACGCAAGCGAGCACCGCGTGTTGTATCGTCCTTATTGAGGGATGACCGAACAGGTTCACCCGAAAGAGTGATAGGCACGCACGCGCTCCCCAGACCTCATCAGGGCTTAAGTACTGGTAACCGCTCAATGCGTGCTGCGCTTACACGGCCACTGCCGCATGTTCCTGCACATACGCTACCGCCGTGCTGAACATCGCCAGTCCGTGCGGCGCACCGTTCCCGCGCGTATAGCCCGGGTGATTCACCGCTTCACTCACACGTTCCGGGTGCGGCATCAATCCCAGCACGCGGCCGGTCACATCACAAATGCCTGCGATCGCTTCGACTGAGCCATTCGGATTGGCCGGAAACTCCTGCGTCGCCTCGCCCGTCTTCGCATTCACATACTGAAACGCAATCTGATCGTTCGCCTTCAACGCTTCCAACACCGCCGCATCGCGCGGCACAAACCGCCCCTCGCCATGCGCCACCGGCAGATCCAGCAACTGTCCCGGCTTCAGCCAAGCGCACTTGCTCGATACCGACTTGCACGTCACCCAGCGATCCTGAAAACTCCCGCAGGTGTTGTACGTTAGCGTCGTCGGGTGCCAATCTTCCGGCGTCAACTGCGGCATCGGCCCCGGCAGAATTCCGCTCTTCACCAGCACCTGAAACCCATTGCAGATGCCGATCGCCAGTTTCCCGTCATCAATAAACTGCCGCAGCGGTGCCTTCAAATGATGGATCAACTGATTCGCCAGGATCTTTCCCGACGCAATGTCATCGCCATAGGAAAATCCGCCCGGAAAGCCCAGGATCTGGTACTTCCCCAGAACCGCAGGATCCGCCAGCAATTTGTTGATATGAATCGCCTCTACCGTCGCGCCCGCCAGCGTAAAAGCATGCGCCAACTCACGGTCACAATTGGTCCCCGCCGTCCGCAACAACAACACATTCACTGCCATCGTCATCAACCTTTCGTTTGCAGCACCAGAATGTACCATGAAACGCGCGAACCGTGTAGAATCTTTGCCCTATGAAAGAATACCACGATCTCGTAAAGCTCGTCCTCGACCACGGCATCCGCAAGCCGTCCCGTACCGGGGTCGACACGCTCAGCTATTTCGGTGCGTTCTACCGCGTCGATCTCGCTCAAGGCTTCCCGCTGCTCACCACCAAGAAGGTCAACTTCAACGCCTGCCTGCATGAACTCCTCTGGTACCTCAGCGGCGAAGATCACATCCGCAACCTCCGCAAAGTCACCAAGATCTGGGACGCCTGGGCCGACGCCGACGGCAATCTCGAAACCGCCTACGGCCGTTACTGGCGCCGCTTCCCCCGGCCCAAGCAAAAGAGCCACGCCCCAATCAAAGAAACCGGCGAAACCACCGCTGAGATTGAAGAGATCGATCAGATCCAGTACGTCATTGATGAGATCCGCCGCAATCCGTTCTCACGCCGCCTTGTCGTCACCGCGTGGGAGCCCGGCAACGCCGAACGCAGCAAACTTCCGCCGTGCCACTTCACCTTCGTCTTCAACGTCTCTCCCAACGAAAAAGGCGAACCCGCCCGGCTCAATTGCCACCTCACCCAGCGCAGCGGCGATATCGCTCTCGGCATTCCCTTCAACCTCGCCTGCTACGCCACCCTCACCCAGATGATCGCGCAGGAAGTCGGCCTCCAGGTCGGCCACTTCGGCCACACCATCATCGACGCCCACATCTATTGTGCCGACCCCGGCAGCAAAATGGCCGAGTACGACCACGTCGCCGGCCTCAAGGAGCAACTCAAACGCGATTTCCGTCCTTTGCCGAAACTCACCATCGCCCGGAAGCCGTTCAATCAACTGAAGTTTGAAGATTTCAAAGTCGAAAACTACGACCCGCACCCGGCAATCTTTTTCAAAGTGGCGGTGTAATCGTGATCATCAGCATCATTGTCGCCATGACGCCCGAACGCCTCATCGGCGCCGCTGGCCGTCTGCCCTGGTACCTCCCCGACGACCTCCGTCGCTTCAAGGCCCGCACCATGGGCCACAGCATCGTCATGGGCCGCAAAACGTTTTCGTCCATTGGCCGCCCGCTCAAAGGTCGCCGCAACATGGTCATCTCGCGTAACGCCAATCCCCCAGCCGTCGAAGGCATCGAATGGTTCAGCAGCCTCAGCGCCGCAATCGATGCCGCTCGCGCGGCCGGCGAAACCGAAGTCTTCATCGCCGGTGGTACCGAGATTTATGCTGAGGGCCTCAAAGTCGCCACGCGCATGTACATCACCTTCGTGCAGCGTGACTTCCCGTTCCAGGGCGACACGTACTTCCCCGCCTGGGATCAAACCCAGTGGAAAGCCATCGCCCAGGAACGCAAAGATGATCTTGAATACGTGACCTACGAGCGCGCCCGTTAACTGCAGCGCCGCCCCTTAGTCCGGCTCACGCTTGCGCCCGCTCAACTTCTCAATCACAATCTTGCGAATCGCCACGCCCTTAGTCACCGGGTTCGGCCCCGGCGTCGGCAACTGGCACAGCCGCGCGTACTTGTCGTTCATCGCGACCAGCGCCCGCTTCTTCTCTTCCTCGTCGCTCACATCTTCGATGCGCCCTTCGATCACCACCGATGCATACTCCGAAAAATCAGGCCGCACCTCGTCGGTCTCAAAGCACACATGGTTGCTGCGCTCAATCGCATCCTGCTTGCGTCCGCACGGCGCAAGACGTACGTAAACCGTTTTGTCCGTCCACAAAAAACGCAGCGGTATCACATACGGACGCCCGTCCGGGTCAACCATCGAGAGCCGGCCTACACGCGCGTTGTGCAGCAGTTTCTCCGACTCAGATTTCAGCATATCGATCATGGACCGGTCCCTAAACCCAACTATCGGTCCATTGTATCACGTATCTTTGCGAAAGTGGACCAAAAAGTCCATAATCTAGAGAAATTTTATAAATGTTTGTTGGGACGTGGTTTAGATTCCATACGAACTTACTTTGCCGCCGATTGCATCAGGTTGTACACCAGTAGCATCACCGCCCCCAGCGCCGTCGCAGACATCAGAAAACTCGCCACCAGCAGCCAGTTCCCACGCGCCCGGCTCTTCTCCAGCCACTCGTGCATCTGCATCGAACTCGCTGCATAGGAATCACGCACCTGCTGCAGCGCATCCACCGCATGCTGGTTCGCCAACTGCAACCGATCAATCATCATCGAGAAACGATTGAACGACTCCACCAACTGCCGGTCGATCTCGTTCCCCATCTCGATCTGTTCTTTGATCTCGTCCAGCTTCTCCAGCGTCTCTTTCTTCGCCGGCGTCGCGGTCGTCCCGCCCACTGAAGAAATCACCTCGCTCACCTTGCGCTGCTGCTGTGCATGCAACGCCAGGCGTTCGTTAATCATCTTCAGCATGTCGGCCTGCATCTTCGTCGTCTGCGGCAACGCTTCCACCGCCTGCGGCAATGCCGACAGCCGGTCCAGCAGTTCCCCCTGCCGCTGTGCTTGCCCATCCAGCGCCGCCCGCAGCTCCGACACCGTCTGCAACAGCGAATCGTATGACTGCTGCAATTTCCACGTGCTCGGCGCATCGCCTGTCGTAAACGGTGCGCCGCCATTCCCCGCCATCACCTGCGGCCCAACCCGCCCCAACACCGTCGGACCATCCGCCGCCGGCGGCAATGGTCCATCCGTGCCCGTCGCGCGCTGCTCGTACGCCTCGTAATCAACGAACGTCGGCTGCGCCCCGCGCACACGTGTCTTCAACCATTCAATCATGCCCATCAGGCGACCTCGCACAGCCCGCCCCCAACGTCCGCTTATTTTACCATCTATCGGCCATTTGCGTAAACCAAGCCCGATTTCTACGATTCAACCATGAAACCCCACCTGCCTCTACTAGCCCTCGCCGCATCGCTCCTCGGCCTTTTCGCCTGTGATCCCAAGGGCACCACATCCACCACGACAACGGGCCCAGCAACCGCCACCACCGGCCCGCGCATCGTATCCATGGTGCCCGCCGCCACGCTCAATCTCGTCCAGATCGGGGCCGCCGATCGCCTCGTCGGCGTCACCAAGTACGACTCCCTCTTCCTCCCTGAAGGGAAACAAAACCTCCCCGTCGTCGGCGATTACCTCGACATTAATTACGAATTGCTCATCCAGATGCGTCCGACCGCCGTGGTGATTTTCGCCGCCGAACACCGCGTGCCTGAACGCCTCCGCCAGATCGCCGACCAGCAACGTTTTGAAATCGTCAACATCAAGACCGACACCATCGCCGAACTCTACATCGCCATCGAAAAACTCGGCGACATATCCGGCCGCCGTGCCGAGGCCGACGCGCGCATCGCCGTGATGAAGGCCGACCTGCGCGAAATCGCCGAACAATACAAAGACCGGCCCAAGGTGCGCGTCGCCTATGTCAGCGGACGCGAGCCTCCCTACATCGTCGGCCGTGATAACTTCCTCGATGAAATGCTCCGCGCCGCCGGCGGCGAAAATGTCGGCGCTACCGTTGGCCCCGGCTGGCCCACCATCAGTCTCGAACTTCTCATCAAACTCGCGCCCGATGTTCTCCTCGTTGGCGCTCCGGATGAACCTGAACAAATCGGTCCAACCGATCCCCGCGCCCAACGCTGGCTGCGCCTTCCAATCCCCGCCGCTAAGAACGGCAAAGTCTTTCTCGTCACCGATGGCAACGGCCAGATGCCCAGCCTCGAAACTCCGAACCACATCCGCCGCTTCGCCCAACTCCTCCACGGCGAAAAACCGCGCTGACCCGCGCAGCCACTCACGATGCGCGCAAGAAAAAACGCCTCGCGCATGCGAGGCGTTCTGGATTCACTATCAATGTAATGTGGTGTTTCAACCCGACGCTTATGCGCCTTCGGTCAAAACCTTCATCTCGCGCTTCTGCGCCTTGCGCAGCTGACGGCGACGCTTCTCGCTGGGCTTCTCGAAGTACGCCACACGCTTCATGTCCTTGATCAAGCCCTCTTTTTCGCAGAGCTTCTTGAAGCGACGCAGCATCTGTTCAGCCGTCTCGTTGCCACGGGACTTAACCTTGATCATTTCCAACCTTTCGTTTTATCTGCCTGTTTCAGGCTTAATTTGCGTCAAACTCTCGCTTCAGCACAGGCTCACTTCCCGCGCCGAGAGAATTTGGTAGTATAATAAGACTCTGGCCTAAAGCAAGCCGCTGGGCCACGGCGAACCGACCCCTGCGGTTTTGCGATATTTCACGCAATAACTGCCCGACTCCAACGTTTTGAGGGATGAATGGACGCACGCGAGATCGCCGAGCTTCTGGCGCGATGCCAGGCGGGTGATAAAACCGCGTGGGACCAGCTTGTTGACCTCTATTGGCAACGCCTCTTCGGTTACGCCCTTAGAGCCACCGGCAACGCTGAACTCGCCCAGGACCTCGTGCAGGAAACCTTCCTGCGCATCGTCCAGCGTCTGGGCAAATACGACGACCAGGGCAAATTCGAAGCCTGGCTCTTCCGAATCCTGGTCAACCTGGTGCGCGATCACGGCCGCAGCCTCTCGCGCCATCCAACGCAATCGACGGTCATCGATAGCGACGGACAACGCATCGAAATGACCGACGAAATGGCGGGCAAAGACCCGCGGCCATACGAGCCCATCGACCAACGCGAAGACGTCGACCGGCTCCAAATGGCGCTACGAAAACTGTCCGAGGGCGATCGGCAGATTCTACTACTGAGGCATTTCGCCGATATGCCCTTTAAGGACATCGCTCGCACCCTGAATTGCCCCATCGGCACGGTTCTTGCAAGAGCTCACCGTGCACTGGGCAAACTTCGCGGAATCATGGAGGTCGATCATGACAAGACTGAGTCTTAAAGACGCGTGCCTGTTAGACGTTTCTGGTGAACTTTCCACCAAGCGCAAAGCCGCCCTGCGCGAGCATGTCGAGAAATTCCCCGCTGCTACCATCGAATACCAACTCGTGAAGGGCCAGTTCGAACTCCTTCGCAGCCTCCCCAAGGCCGAACTCAACGACTTCCAGAAGCGCGGCATCGCCAGCTCCATCAAACAAGGCATCCACAAAAAGCTCGCCAAGATCGAGCGCGAAAAAGCGGCACAAAATCGCATGAAGCTCGTTTATCGCGCACTTGCCGGCATCTCCGGCATCGCCGCTTGCATCGTCATCGGCGTCGGCATTTACACCATCGATGAAAACATCCGCGCCGAACGCCAGGCCGCCCAGATTGCCCAGATGAACAACACGGTCGAAAAGATCGCCACCATCTACGCCGAATCGACCACCAACGAAACCGACGCCGCCATCCAGGCCGTCAACCGCACCCTCGCGAACCTCGAAGCGGGCGCCACCGTCACCGGCACCCAGGACGACGCCATGAAGAACCTCCTCGACGCCCTCGCCTCTATCGAAGAAAAGCCCGCTGCCCCGCGGAACGACAACGGCTCCCTCTGAGCCCGGACCAACGTCAGATAATCAGCCCGCCGCCCCCAAAAAGGCGGCGGGTTCTTTTTGCGCCAACTACCGTGCAATAACCCGCATCCCCAAGCGTCAAACCACCGGTGGCGTAGTCAAAATTCCACACGTTTCTGGTACAATGCTGGGCTTAACTTACTCACGGGTCGTGCCATGAAAGAACATGCCATTCGTCTGAACGTCCTTCACCTGCTCGCCGGGGCCGCCCTCCTTGCGCTCCCCTCGGCGATGACCTTGCTCGCCGACGATGCGCAGGTGGTGCTCGCTTCCAAGGTCGCCACCCAGCCGGCCACGGCTTCCGCCCCCAAGAAAGACGCCAAGCGCGAAGAAGAAATCGCCCGCGTCATGGACTTCCTCAAAACCACGCAACCCGATCTTTACGAACAGGCCCTCACCTTTCAGGAAAAAGACCCCGCCCGCTTCAACAAGGTCATCGGCGATGCCAGCAACACCGTGCGCCGGCTTGAAGAACTCAAGCGTCGCAACCCTAAGCTCTTCGACCTCGAGATCAAGAACAACACCCTCAGCTACCGGTCGATGCGCCTCGCCCGCGAGCTCAACCGCGCTGATATCTCCCCCGAATCCAAAGAAAAGACTCGCAGCGAACTCCGCAAGGTTCTCCTTGAACAGTTCGGCGTCATGCAGCAGATCCGCCAACTCCAGATCGACGAAGCCGCCCAGCGTTTGAGGGACCTCGAGAAAGAGCTCAAAGACCGTGAAACCAAGAAAGACGCCCTCATCGAAGACCGCATCAAGCAACTCATCTCCCGGCCGAAACCGGACTGGTGACGGCAGGGCCGGCGCTGAGAGCCGAGCGGCTCCGCCGCCGGTCCGGTGCGAGCTCAAACTGCATCGCTACAGCAAACAAAAAAGGCCGACGATCGCTCGTCGGCCTTTTTCTTCTCATCGCGCAATCATCACGGTTTCGCGTCGGCTGGTGCGATCTCGATGTCCTTCAATTCAAACGGTACATCCGCTTCCTTGTAGTCATCATAGATCGTCACCTTCACGGTCGCCTTCTCCGGCAGCGGCGAACTATTGCCGAAGTGCATCGACTGACGCTCCGTCTTCTTCTGCGGCGTCGCGCCCATGCTCAGCACCTCTTTGCCGCTCGCATCAAAGAACTTGATCGCCCCGAGGGCCGGATTCTTCTCGGTATCAATCGTGACCTGGCGCATCGCGTTGTTGCCCTGGCCCATCGCCTTGATGTCCTTGATCACAATGCCGTACTTGCCAAGCTTCGCGCCGGGCTTGAGCTCGATTTCGCCTAGGTCCACTTCGCTCATCTTGCTGTACGTCGCCATCGTCATGATGCCGAAAATACGCTTGACCTTCGTGACCTTGTCGTCATTCTTGATGGCAACGTCAAACGTCGTGGGACGCGAACTGTTCAGCGTCATGCCGCCGAAGGAAGTGCCCCGGCCGCCCGCCTCGGGCATGTCGAGATACGCGCCGCTCGTGTCCTCAATCGTGAAGACCTCCGTCCGCAACGGCATGAACGACGCATCCGCCGGCGCGGTCACGTTCACCTTCACCGCGATCCGCGGCCCAAAGAAACTCTTCGGCTCGCGCTTCGCGCTCTCGACCGCAAACTTCACGCCGTCAAACGGCTTCGCCGCCGCCGGCAACGTCTTCGGCAAAACGCCGGCGTTCACGTAGAAGGCCGTGTCCGGCTTCGCACTCGCCTTCGCCACCTCCGCGTTGTAATCGAACAGCGGCTTCGCCTCCGGCGTAAACGTCACGAAGATCGGCTCCTCCACCCCCATAATGTCCTTCATCAGCATCTTCCGAATGGCCGGGCTTTCCATATCGGGCTTCCCGCCGCGCGTTGCCCCCGATTCGATAACCTTCCGCAACCTGGCCGGATCATCCGCAAGTTTGCGCATCCCCTCCATGGCCTTGCCCATGTCCAGTTCGATCGACACCGTCCGCTCGTCAATCTTCTTGAACCCATTGACGGCCTTGATCGGGCCCGGCAGACGATACGTGTTCGTCTGCTTCATCTTGGCCATGTCTTTCATCATCGGGCTGCTGAGTTGTTCCTTGATCTCGGCGGCGGCCGCTTTCACCGCCGCATCCATGTCCGCCGGCATCGAGGTCGCGGGCTGCGACGCCGGACGCGATGCCGCCGGCGGCTCCGCCAGTGCGATCGTCCACGTGCCATCCGCATTCTTGGTCGTCTTGAATTGGGTCCGCCCGCCCACGCCCGCGTTTTCAAAATTCTTGAAGTATGCCGTGACGCCCAGCGTCGTGTTCTCGGCGGTCCGCTTCACAAACGGACTCGCCCAACCCTCGATGCCCTGCGCCTGCCGGTGCATCCCCATCAACTGCCCCCGCGCCTCGCTGTCCGTCATTTCGGGCGGCGCCACAATCATGTGCACAACCTTACCGCTGCCATCAGGGTTGATCGTGAAGTCGTCCTTCACGTGACACCCGGTAAACACCGGCGCCAACAGCGCCGCAAGCAGAACCAATCGAAGATGAGCCAATGCACGCATAGATAGAACCTTTCAAGAACATAGAAGTGATGAAAGGTGATGCTACGCTATTTGCATCGCGCTGCAAGGGCGCAGACAAAAGCCCGCGCCTGGCGCGGGCTTTCGCACATGCGTATTCATTGCCGCTTGGTTACTGGGCGGCCGCCGTCGTGCCGGCGCCTTCGTCCATGTAGTCGTCGCCTTCGAGATTCTGCGGCACGTAGCCCGGCATCTTGCTCCGCTCCACTTCCTGCTTGTACGCCGCGATGATCGTCTCGCTCACCTGCTGCCGGCAACTCGCGTTGATCGGGTGGGCCACGTCGCAGTGCAGCTTCATACGGCCGTCAAAATCCGGACCCGCGCGGTTTTCGTTCAACTGCGCGCCGCACTGGTTGCAGTAACGGGCCTTCATGTGATTCTTGCTGCGGCACTGCGGACAATGGTCCATCAGCTTGCGCGACGGCATTGCCACAAACAGACCGTTCGGCCCATCAATGATCTTGATGTCGCGAATGACGAACGCCCCGTCAAACGTGATCGAGCAGAATCCGCGCAAACGGTCCGTCGAGGTCAAATTCAATTTCACACGAACTTCTGTCACACGCATGGTTGGCCTCTTATTCTTGCCTTACCTATCGATGCCTCAAGATGCGCACCGGGACGACTGCCGCGTCCCCATTCAGTGCTGCATTGAGCTTGTTCTGTATATCTGCCGACGCCGGCGCCGAACTTGCCAAGGTGAACAGCGTCGAACCCGACCCGCTCATGTGCACGTTCTGGCCGATCGCCGCCGCCGCCCGATCCCGCAACGCCCGCAGCCGCGGCTCCACCGCAAATGCCGCCAGCTCCAAATCGTTCAGCAATAACCCGTTTAACCTCGCCGCATCGCTGGATGCGAACTCGCACCAGTTTGTCTTTGGGAGCGCCGGATCGTGCCGGTGCCCCGCGTCAAACGCCTGGTAGACGTCCTTCGTCCCGCAGCCAAACGGCGGCAGGATCAGCACCGCAAACAAGGTGTGATAGCTCCGCATCGCGGTCATCACTTCGCCGCGGCCCGTGCACAAACTCGCCCGCCCATGCACGAAGAACGGCACATCGCTCCCCAACTCCGCCGCGATCGCTTTCAACTTGCGGTCGTCCCAGTGCAGGCCCCAAAGCTCATTCAGCACCACCAGCGTCGCGGCTGCATCGGATGAACCGCCGCCCAAGCCCCCGCCCGGCGGCAGCACCTTGTGCAATTCCAAATGGGCCCGTGCCGCGATGCCCGCATGCTCGGCGAGCTTCAATGCCGCCTTGCCAATGAGGTTCTTGGTCGGATCCGTCGGCACGCCTTCGCTGCGGCCGGTGATTGTGATTCGCAGTTCCTCGGCGGCCGAAACATAGAGCGTGTCGTGCCAGTTCACGGCCACGAACCACGACTCAATATCGTGAAAGCCGTCGGGCCGGGCCGGAAACACCCGCAACCCCAGGTTCAGCTTCGCCCGCGCCTGGATGGACAAACGTCCATCTGGCTCCCGCGCAAAGCGCTCAGGTTGTGGCTGAACTTCCAGCATAGTCTCACTTGTCAAAACACCATCAGCACCGTGCTGATTTGCAGGTGTCTCATTTACGGGCATTTCATGCATGGCTTGGCCTCTCAAAACAAAGACAGGCCCCGCAGAATAGCATAACATGCCGCTTTTACGAGCTTTACGCGCGGCGACATCCTGTCGCGGCGGCTGCGCTGCTCTGTGGACACCTGCCTGTTTTGAAACTAGACCACTTACCATACCGGTATTGTTGAGCTTAAGATTTTTTCGTCAATGCGTACTGTTAGAACTGCCTAGTTTCTAAAACGCCATTGAACAAACTGAAACAACGCCACCTCCGCTGCCTCGGCATGTTCGGTTGCACGCTCGCTCCGCGCTTGCCGAGAACCGCGCCGCGGCGCGTCGGCGGTGAGGGCAAGAAAAAAAAACTCGACGCGACTAAGATGCACCACCCTTGTGAAAGGTTTCGAATGCCCTACGACAATTTGCAGGACTTCATCCGCGCCCTTGACGCCGCCGGCGAACTCCGCCGCATCGACACGCCTGTCGATCCGGTGCTCGAAGTCGCCGAGATCGCCGACCGCGTTTCCAAGGCGCCGGACCGCGATGGCAGCTATGCCGCATCGACGCCAGCGCCGTTCGGCAAGAGTTCCTCGACGCCTGCGACCAACCAAGCCCTCCTCTTTAACCGCGTTAATGGCTCCGACGTCCCGCTGGCCATCAACACCTTCGGCAACTACAAGCGCATGCACATGGCGCTCGGTTGCGATTCCTTCGACAGCCTTGCCGAGAAAATTGCCGAACTCACCAAGCCTGAAGTTCCCGCCGGCATCCTCAACAAGATCAAGAAGGGCATCGACTTCCTCAAGATCGGTTCTTACATTCCCAAAGTTCGCAGCAGCAGTGGGGGAGCGCTTTGCCAGGAAGTTGTTCATACCGATACCGCCGACCTCACGAAACTGCCGGTGATCCAATGCTGGCCCGAAGATGGCGGCAAGTACATTACCTTTGGCCAGATCGTCACCAAGCATCCCGAAACCAATGCCCGCAACCTCGGCATGTACCGCGTCCAAGTGTTTGGGCCCAAGATGACGGCCATGCACTGGCACCCGCACCATGATGGGGCGCGGCACCACCGGGCATGGAGCAAACTGGGCAAGCCGACGCCGCTGGCGATCACGCTGGGTGGCGAAAGTGTCCTTCCTTATTCTGCGACGGCGCCGCTGCCGCCGGGCATTGATGAACACATGTTCGCCGGTTTCCTGATGGGCCGCGGACTGGATTTGGTGCCGTGCAAGACGGTCCCACTCGAAGTTTCTGCCAACTGCGAGATTGTGATCGAGGGCTGGGTGGACCCGCGTCAAACCATCCTCGAAGGCCCCTTTGGCGATCACACGGGGTTCTATTCGCTCGCCGGCCAGTTCCCGGTCTTCAACGTCACGGCCATCACGCATCGGAAGAATCCCATCTATCCGACGACGATCGTGGGCAAACCGCCGCAGGAAGATTATTACCTGGGTAAGGCCACCGAAAGGTTGTTCCTGCCGCTGCTGAAGATCCTCGTGCCGGACATTATTGACTACGATTTGCCGATGTTCGGCGTGTTCCATTCCTGCGCGTTTATCAAGATCAAGAAGGACTATCCGTATCACGCCCGCAAGGTGATGTCAGCCATCTGGGGCGCTGGCCAAATGGCGTGGACCAAGATGATCGTGGTCGTGGATGAAGATGTTGATGTACACAACATTGATGATGTGATGTTCCACGTTGCGGCGAATGTGGATCCGAAGCGTGACCTTACCATCGTGGACGGCCCGCTCGATATCCTCGATCACGCCGCGCCGTTCGAAGGCGCGGGCAGCAAGCTCGGGATTGATGCCACCAAGAAATGGCCCGGCGAAGGCGTCGTCCGCGATTGGCCGAACGAAATCAAGATGGATGCGGCCACGATCGAGAAGGTGACGAAGCGTTGGAAAGAGTATGGGTTTTGAGATTGGGAGGCCGCATGCCTTACGTCAATATTCGCATCACCAAGGATGGCGTGACGCGCGAGCAGAAGGCCCAGATCGTCAAGGAAGTGACCGAGACGCTGGTGCGTGTGCTGGGCAAGAAGCCGGAGCATACGCACATCGTCATTGATGAAGTGGACACGGATAACTGGGGCTTCGCGGGGATGTTGACCACGGACTATCGCAAATTGCCCAAGGGGTGAGGCATGGCTGGACAGTTGCATGATGTGTTTTCCCTGCGGCCAGTGGCGTATGTGCGAGGCGGTCGTTCTGAGCCGCGCGATGATCAGTGGGACCAGGAGATTGCCATGGTGGAACTCGCCGCCGGCATGGCCGCTGAATCGCTCGACGGCATTGACGCCTTCTCCCATGTGGAAATCGTCTACCTGTTTCACCGCGTTGATCCGGATATGCGAGTCGCGCCGGCGCGGCACCCGCGCGGCAACACCGACTGGCCAAAGGTCGGGATCTTCGCCCAACGCGGCAAGGATCGGCCGAATCGCCTCGGTGTGAGCATCGCCAAGTTGCTGGGACGCCGTGGCCGCACCATCGAGGTGGCCGGTCTGGATGCCATCGATGGCACACCGGTGCTCGACATCAAACCCGTGTTGGCTGAATTCCTGCCCCGCGGCCAGATTCGCCAACCGGCATGGAGCCATGAACTGATGGCTCGGTATTGGGAGTGAGAACATCGGGGCGCGAACAGGAGTTAGCGCGTGAAACTCAGGATACTGGCCGTGGTGATGATGCTGGCTGCGATTGCTTGGGGCTACTATGTCTGGCGGCAGGCCGCGGCTATGGATGATGGGGGCCCGGCAATTGGCGCGGCCGTCATGGCACTACCGGGGATCGTGCTGTTCATTCTTGCCGGCGTGGTGTGGCAGAACGCCGGTCCGCCGCGCCGCTGAGAACGAGTTCGCAACGTCGGTTCGCGGCGTGGCCCAGGGACTGCAGTCCCTGGGCTTGGGGTGCGGAGTATGGAGTTTTCAAAGAGCATAAGTGGGTCAGGCGGTGGTGCGGAGGATCGCGGTGAGGGCGGTGAGTTCGTTGATGAGGCCCGCCATGGATGGCATCGCGCCGGGGGAACCGGGGGATTGGGTTTGTGTGGGGTCTAAATCTGCGTTATCGATAGCGCCAGTGGGGAAAGGAGACAGGGGTGTCTCGCCCGGGGGAGACATGGTTGGCGTGGGAGACATCGATGGCGTGGCTAGCGGAGACACCGGTGTCTCGGAGGACATGGGTGGCTCGGGTGTGGGAGACACTGATGGCGTGGCGGCCATGGATGGCTGGGGTAGTAGCGGGAGACTGATGGTGCAGTGGGGGCCGCGGGTCTGAACTGCGATGAGGTTGTGAATGCGAAGCTCCGCCAAGGCGCGCTGGACGGTGCGCGCGGAACAAGGGATGCCGGGGGCGAGGGCGGCCTTGTTGTAGGTGCAATGGCCGGACTCGTCGCGGAGTTGGAATATCAGCAGGTAGAGCTTGCAGGCGATGGGTGAAAGCTTCAGGAACGTTTCGAACGGCAACATAAGATCCCCCACAGACAAGAGTTAGCCACAGATGAGACACGGATGAACACAGATTCATTCTGTATGGTATAAGTTAGCATGTGTTTGGGGTTTGTCAAGGATAAGGTTGAAAGATTTTTGTTAGGGTATGAACAGCCGAGGGATTTGATCCCTGGGCTTTGGTTTTTGGGGCGGGTGGTTTTGCAGTTCGGGAGGGAGTCGCCCCGGTGTGGGGCGGGTTTAGCGTTCGCGGTGGGCGTAGATGTAGAGGCCGCCGCCGACGATGAGGATGGTGAGGCTGCCGAAGAAGATGGTGAGCCAGAAGTAGTTGCGTTGGCCGTGGAAGCGGGCGGTGTATTCGCGGCCGGGGAGGTAGTCGATTTTGATGGTGGCGTTGGCTTCTTCGGGGCCGACCCAATCTTCGCTTACCTGGAGGAAGGCCCGCTGGAACTGACTGCCATCGAGGTAGGTGACTTCGGCGACGTGTTTGAAGTACTCGCGGCCATACTTGCCGCGGCGTTTCTCAACGTTTTTTCCGACGAAGGTTGCGTCGGTGGTGACGCCGGAGGACATGAAGCGGATTTCCTGGCAGGACATGACCATGGAGACAAACCAGAGGATGGCGATCGCGAAGAGGAAACGGATCTTTAATGCTTCACCGAACATGTTCATACAGCACCTCGTTGACGTTGTGCGGTGAATGTATCGTGAGGCGGGATGGCGTCAAGGGCTTGCAGGGCTCGCGACTTGCCACTAAGTTTCGTGGCGGTGCTGTAGGAGAAATTATGGCCACGGTAGCATTTGTGCAGAATCGTTTGGGGCGGACGGATGGGGTTTCGCTGGAAGTGGACAAGTGGCGGCAGGTGCTGCGGGACCGGCGGGGGCACACGGTGTGGTATTGCTCGGGCAATGATGATGTGCCGACGAATTACGTGGTGCCGGAGATTTATGCGCAGCATCCGGTGACGTGGAAGATTCTGCAGAATGCGACGGTGAAGTTTAAGGACTACACGCGCGAGGAGGATCTGGAGAAGGACATCTACGATCACGCGGACACGATTGAGAAGAAGCTGCTGCAGTTCATTGATGAGAAGAAGGTCAGCGTGTTGTTGCCGAACAATTTGTGTTCGGGCGGTTATCAGCCGGCGGCGGCGATTGCGTTGCACCGGGTGTTTCGGAAGGGGGCGGTGAATGGGATTGTGCATTCACACGATTTTTACTTTGAGGATTCGGGCGAGGTGAGCCCGACGTGCCATGTGACGGAGTCGATTTATCACCGGTATTTTCCGCCCAAGCTGCCGAACGTGCAGCACGTGGTGATTAACCGGTTGTCGCAGGGGCAGATCAAGAAGCGTAAGAACATTGATGCGACGGTAGTGCCGAACGTTTTTGATTTCGACCAGCCGCAGTGGGTGGCGGACCAGTACAACAGTGATTTCCGGGCAGCGTTTGGAATTGATAAGAATGATTTGGTGTTTTTGCAGGCGACGCGCATTTTGGATCGCAAGAGCATTGAGCTGGCGATCGATGTGATTGCGGAGATTGAGCATACGCCGGCGCTGCGCAATGCACTGGTGGGCACGCCGACGGCGGCGGGCGGGAAGTTTGGCAAAGAGAATAAGATTGTTCTGCTGTGCGCGGGGATCGTGGAGACGATTGGCATTTCGGGGAGCTACTGGGATTTGCTGAAGACGCACGCGGCGAACAAGAGGATTGACATGCGGCACGTGGGCGACCGGGTGAAGCATTCGCGCGGGACGGTGGGGGGGGCGGGGGATGGGAGCAAGGCGTATTCGTTGTGGGATGCGTACGTGCTGGCGGATTTTGTGACGTACCCGAGCACGTGGGAGGGATGGGGGAATCAATTTATTGAGGCGGTTTTTGCGAAGTTGCCGGTGCTGATTTATGAGTACCCGGTGTGGACGAGCGATCTTGGGCCGACGGGATTTGATGTGGTGTCGCTGGGGAACCAGTTATCGGGCAAGTATGGCAGCGGGCTGGTGCAGGTGGATGCGAAGAAGGTGAAGGCCGCGGCCGAGGGGGTGGTGGCGGTGATGACGAATGCGGGGCGGAAGCGCGAGATGGTGGAGAAGAATTTTGCGATCGGGAAGGAGCAATTCTCGCTGGATGCGCTGCAGCGGATTATTACGCCGTTATTTGAGAAGGCGGGGGTGAAGATGTGAGTGCGATGATGCAGACGACCTGGACGTTGGACGAGGAGTTGCCGCAGTTGCCGGCGCGGGTGCGGGTGTTGGGGGCGCCGCGGGTGGTGGAGTCGCCGTATGGGCGGGCGTTGCATTTTGATGGGGCGCGGGATGGGTTGATTATTCATACGAATCCGCTGCGGGGGGTGAGGGCGTTTACGGTGGAGGCGTTGTTTGCGCCGGATGCGAATGGGCCGGCGGAGCAGCGGTTTGTGCATGTGAATGATGACACGGCGGATGCGCGGGCGCTGCTGGAGACGCGGGTGGTGGGGGAGAACTTCTATGCGGATACGTTTATTAAGTGTGCGCCGGTGGAATTGCCGCTGAATGATCCGAAGTTGCTGCATGCGTGCGAGCGTTGGCACACGCTGGCGCTGGTGTATGACGGGAAGATCATGCGGCAATACATGAATGGGGTGTTGGAGTTGGAGGGGGAGATTGAGCGGAATGTGTTTGGCGAGGGGCGCGTGTCGATTGGGTGCCGGATCAACGAGGTGTTTTGGTACAAGGGGGCGATACGGACGGTGCGGTTTACGGATCGGGCGCTCGAGGCGGGTGAGTTGCTCAGGCCGTGATGGCTTTTTGTGAGCGCGGCCACATTTTGAACAAGGCGATGACGGTGGCGAGGCTGGCGCAGGCCATGACGGTGAGGAGGATGGCGAGGTAAAGTTTTTGGTCGATGTTCTGCCAGGCGATGATGCTGCGCCAGGTGAAGGTGGAGCCGAAGAAGAGGGCGAAGAAGATGGCGGTGCCGAGGGCGGGTTTGGCGAGTTTGGTTTTGGTGGAGAGGTAGCCGAGGGTGCCCATGATGGCGCCGGTGAGTGTGCCCATCATGATGGCGGTTTTGGCGCGCGGGGCGAAGCCGGAGGCGGCGAAGGCGATGACGCCGGCGAGCACGAGGAACGCGGCGAAGAAGAAGAGCCAACGGGAATAAGCGGGCATGGATCGGACCTCAGCAATTGACGGCGAATGGTAGGCGGGGCGAAGGGCGGTGGGGCGCGTTTGGCTTTTCGTCATGGAATGTTCGACGTAAGCTACGCGGCATGAAGATCAAGGGTATCACGCGGCCGGTGGTGGTGTTGGGGTTGGTGTCGCTGTTTACGGACTTGGCCAGCGAGATGCTGTACCCGATTATTCCGTTGTTCATCACGGGGACGCTGGGGCTGTCGACGTCGGCGCTGGGGGTGATTGAGGGGATTGCGGAGGGCATCTCGACGGGGCTGCGGTGGATTGGCGGGGTGTTGTCGGACTTGGCGAACAAGCGGAAGCCGTTTGTGTTTTGGGGGTACACGCTGTCGGCGTTTGCGAAGCCGATCATGGGGCTGGCGGCGGTGGCCGGCGGGGCGGGGACGTTCTTGGCGGGGCGGTCGATTGATCGGGTGGGGAAATCGATCCGCACGGCGGCGCGCGATGCGCTCATTGCGGATGCGACGGATAAAGAACATCGGGGGGTGGCGTTCGGATTTCACCGGGCGATGGACACGACGGGCGCGGTGCTGGGGCCGCTGCTGGCGTTGGCGATTTTGTGGTTGAGGCCGGAGACGCCGCTGCATTGGTTGTTCTTCGTGGCGTTGGCGCCGGGGTTGATCAGTGCGCTTTTGGTGGCGTTTTTCTTGAAGGACCGGCCGCACACGGCGGACCCGGCGGCGGCGAAGGCGAAGACACGGTTCTGGCAGCATTATCCGCGGGCGTTTTGGCTGCTGATAGCGGCGAACTTGCTGTTCTCGCTGGGAAATTCGTCGGATTCGTTTTTGATATTGCGGTCGGTGCAGATGCATTTTGGGGTGGAGAAAATGGCGACGAGCGCGACGGCGCTGTCGCAGCATGCGATCTTCGCGACGATTTTGTTTGCGTTGTACAACTTGTTTTATGCGGTGATTGCGGCGCCGGCGGGGGCGTTGTCGGACAAGATTGCGCGCAAGAAGGTGGTGGCGATCGGGTGGGTGATTTATGCGGCGGTGTATGCGGGGTTTGCGTTTGGCAATGCGAGTTGGTTGCCGTGGGTGTTGTTTGCGAGCTATGGGTTGTACCAGGCATTTGCGGAGGGGGTGACGAAGGCGATGGTGAGTGACCTGGTGCCGAGCGACCGGCGCGCGGGGGCGATCGGTTTGTATTACACGGTGTCGGGTGTGGGGCAGTTGGCGGCGAGCGTGGCGGTGGGGGTGTTGTACGATCGCTTTGGCGCGATGGCGCTGGCGACGGGTGTGGTGTTGCCGCTGCTGGCGGTGCCAATTCTGTTGTTAGTGAAAACGCCACGAGACTCAATTGACAATTGACAGTTGTCAATTTCCAATTGCCAAGTGAGGTGAATGATGCGTTTAGTTCAGTTGCTGGGATTGATCGTTCTTTGCGGTTTAGTCGGCGCGTGCACGCGGCTCAAGGGTGTGGTGCTGGATGAGCGTGGGCGGGCGCATCCGTCGGCGGCGTTTAGCGTGGGGCGGCCGGACGGGCTGGGGGCGCGGAGTGTGCATCCCGCGGATGCGAAGGGGCGGTTCGATTTCAGCGTGATGCCGATCGATGAGAACAATGTTTACATTTATGACCGGGCGGGGAATCCGGCGATGACGGCGCGGCGCGTGGACCGTTTTGAGTTCAGCGACAACATGAAGGTGCGGTTGCCACGGGTGCGTCCGGACGAGGCGGAGTCATTTCCGGACAAGAATATCCCGCTGGACTAATTGAACCTGTTTATCCAGATTTGCCTTTGGTGGGAGGGCGAGCCTATAAATGCATACGCCCGCAACGATTTCGCACACGTCGCGAGAAAAATACGAATCTGTCTGTTTTTCTTTGCTGTGCGCCTTGCCCAACTACGCTCGGCCTTTTAATATCTTGAAATTCTGACTTTCTACTCAGTTATTGCACCGCATCCCCCCTTATGACTGAAAGGGTTCGCTCGTGAGCGCTACCGTTACCCCGACCTCAAATACTCCAAAGACAACGCCCACCACTTACGCCACGAATCCGGGTCGCCGGCATTTCTGGCTGCGGCGGTTGCACTCGCTGGCGGGCATTTTGTTTGGCGGCTACATCGTGGTGCACCTGACGGTGAACGCGACGGCGATTTCGCCGCGGGCGTTCCAGCAGAACGTCGACAAGATTCACGGCCTCGAACCGATGCTGCCGCTGATTGAAGTGCTGACGATCTTTGCGCCGCTGCTGCTGCACATGATTTACGGCATCTATATCAGCTTTGCGGGCGTGAAGTTCAACACGACGAAGTACAACTATGGCGGGAACTTGCGGTACACGCTGCAGCGCTGGACGGCGGTGATCCTGTTGCTGTTTTTGGTGCTGCACATTGGCACGCTGCACAAGTGGGGTTTTGCGGCGCTGCATAGCTTTACGCATGTTGAGTTTTTCAAGAATTACGGTGATTTGTTCCAGCCGCATAATCAGGCTTACCAGTCGACGGTGGGCGGGATCCGGCACCTGATCAATCATGAGAATCCGTGGCACCCGGGCAACGTGGCCGTGATGGGGTTCTATCTGCTGGGTGTGTGGTCGGCGGCGTTTCACTTTGCCAACGGCTTGTGGACTTCGGCGATCGCGTGGGGTTTGACGGTGACGGCTTCGGCGCAGAAGCGCTGGGGACATTTCTGCCTTGGTCTGGGCGCCATGCTGCTGGTGGTTGGCACCGTGGCGTGGGCGGCGTTCACGATTCATCCGAATGCGGCCGGCGATTTGGGCCGCTGGGACGAAGTGACGCGCACGCAGTCGCACGACTCGCCGGTGCATGAACAGTCCGAAGGCATCGTGAAGGACAAAGCGATTGAGAAGTTAACGGCGCCTGCAACACAACCATAAGCATCCAGGCAGCAAGCGTCTTCGCGGTTTGAAAGATAAAGGTTCAAGAATATGCCCGCTCAGAAACGTGTCATTGTCGTCGGTGGAGGCCTTGCCGGTCTCGCCGTTTCCATGAAGCTTGCCGAGGACGGCGTACTGGTGGATCTGTTCTCGCTGGTGCCGGTGAAGCGGTCGCACAGCGTGTGCGCGCAGGGCGGCATCAACGCCTGTAACGAAGTGGCGCGGCAGCAAGGCTACAGCGAGTGGGAACACTTTGAAGAGACGGTGCTGGGCGGCGACTTCCTGGCGAACCAGCCGCCGGTGCTGGAAATGACCCGCATGGGTCCGGACGTGATCAACCTGTTGGACCGTATCGGTGTGCCGTTCAACCGCACCCCGGAAGGGAATCGCGATTTGCGTCTCTTTGGCGGTTCGTTGTTTAAGCGGACGCACTTTGCTGGTGCGACGACGGGGCAGCAGTTGCTGTATGCCTTGGATGAACAGTGCCGCCGCTGGGAAGTGGCGGGGCGCGTGACGAAGTATGAGTTTTGGGATTTTCTGTGGCCGGTGCTGGATGACCATGGCCGCTGCGTGGGCATTGTGGCGCAGGACCTGCGGACGATGCAGATTCGCGCGTTTCGCGGCGATGCGGTGGTGATGGCGACGGGCGGCAACGGGCTGATCTTCGGGCAGTCGACGATGAGCACGATCTGCACGGGGTCGGCGTCGGCACGGTGTTATGCGGCGGGCGCGCGGCTGGGCAATCCTGAGTTTGTGCAGGTGCACCCGACGGCGATTCCGGGCGAAGACAAGTGCCGGTTGATGTCGGAATCGGCGCGTGGCGAAGGCGGCCGCATCTGGGTGCCGAAGAAGAAACAGGATCCGCGCGATCCGAATGAGATTCCGGAGAATGAGCGCGATTACTTCCTGGAGCGGCTGTATCCGAAGTACAAGAACATTGTGCCGCGCGATATTGCGACGCGTGAGATCTATTACATCTGCGAGCAGGGGTACGGCATCGGCGGCGGGCAGATGGTTTATCTGGACCTGACCGAGAAGGCGACGGGCATTCCGTACGAAGTGCTGAAGAAGAAACTCGGCGGCATTCTCGAGATCTACGAGAAGTTTGTCGGCGTCGATCCGCTCAAAGAGCCCATGAAGATTTACCCGGCCATTCACTACTCGATGGGTGGCTTGTGGGTGGACTTTGTGAAGGATGAGAAGACGGGCGGCATGAAGAAGGGCGAACCGCGGAACCAGAGCACGAATATCCCCGGCCTGTATGCGGCCGGCGAAGCGGATTACCAATATCACGGTGCGAACCGGTTGGGGGCAAACTCGTTGTTGTCGTGCATCACGACGGGCCTGTTCATGGGGCCGTGCGTGAAGAACTACATCACGAATATGACGGGCAGCGCGGGCGATGTGAATCAGGCGATTTATGACACGCGGCTGCGGGAACAGCAGAAGCTGCAGGAGAAGATGCTGGCTTCGAACGGCGATCAGAATCCGTATGTGATTCATCGCGAGCTGGGCAAGAGCATGTCGGACAACTGCACGATCATTCGCATCAACAAGCGCATGCGCGGGACGCTGAACCTGATTGAAGATTTGAAGAACCGCTACCAGACGCGGCTGGGGTTGCCGGACGGTTCGATGTGGTCGAACCAGACGCTGAACTTCACGCGGTCGGTGTGGGATATGCTGCTGCTGTCGGAAGCGATCACGAAGGCGGCGATCGCCCGTGAGGAGAGCCGCGGCGCTCACTACAAGATTCCGGACGAACTGGAAACGCGGACGGATATGCCGCTGGATGAACGCGCGTTGAAGCGTGACGATTCGAACTGGCTGAAGAGCACGCTGGTCACGTTCAAGAACGGGCGGGCTGAACTGAGCTACGAACCTGTGGACATCAGCCTTGTCGTGCCGCGGGCACGCACCTATGGTAAGACCGCGACCGCGCCTGCTGCCGCACCGGCGGCGGCGAAATAACCGCTGGCTCGCCACGAGGACCGAATGCCCGAGACGCCGTCAACGAGTCGCTCTGCCGTCGGTCGCGTGCGAGTCATCATCGCCTGGCTGTGCACCGTTGGTGCGATTGTCTGGGCTGCCGCGGGCTTCATCGATCTTCGCCTTGTAGGCATGGAGAACAACAGCGCTGCTTTTCACCTGGTTGCCCCTGCACTTGTTATCGCCGCCGTCATTCACCTGTGGTTGGTCTCAAAAGGAACAAAACCGAAAGGCTGATTACATATGAGCACTCACACCGGCTCAAGAACTTTCCCGACGACGGACATTGTTTTGTCGATCAAGCGGCAGGACAAACCGGATACGGCGCCGTACGTGGAGACCTTCAAGATTCCGTACCGGCCGAACATGAACGTGACGAGCTGTCTGCAGTTCATTGCCGGCAAGCCGGAGACGGTGGACGGGAAGAAGACGACGCCGATCATTTATGATGCGGCATGCCTGGAAGAGGTGTGCGGGTCATGCACGGTGCTGGTGAACGGCAAAGCGCGGCAGGCGTGCTCGACGCTGATTGACCATCTGCGGGCGGAAGTCGGCGACGGGCCGATCGTGATTGAGCCGATGACGAAGTTTCCGGTGGTGCGCGACCTGGCGGTTGACCGGTCGCGCATGTTTGAGAATTTGAAACGCATCAAAGGCTGGCTGCCGGTGGATGGTTATTACAACCTGGGCGCCGGGCCGAAGATTGATCCGGAGACGCAGGACAAGGCGTATGCGTTGTCACGCTGCATGACGTGCGGCTGCTGCCTTGAGGCGTGCCCGCAGTTTACGATCGACAATGAGTTTGTCGGGGCGCAGGTGATCAGCCAGGTGCGGTACTTCAACATGCACCCGACGGGCAAGGTGGATGCCGATGAGCGCATGGAAGTGATCATGGGCGACGGCGGCATCACCGACTGCGGCAATGCACAGAACTGCGTGCGGGTGTGCCCGAAGGAGATTCCGCTGGTGGATTCGATCGGGTGGGCTGGGCGCGCGGCGACGGTTTACTCGCTCAAGAAGTTCTTTACGAAGTAACAGTGGCGCCAGCTAAGAACGCCTCCGCGTCGCTGCGCGACTTGTAGGCAGGCCAGAGGCCTGCGTTACGTTTCGGCAGGATGCCTGCGTTACTTGACGCCCATGCGGTCCCATTGGGCGTTGTCGAGATTGAATTTGACGGTCTCGGGGGGGAGGGCCTGGAAGCGCCACTTGCCGGCGATGCGGTATTTGCCGTCGGCGTCGGGCGACTTGGGAAGCTTGAGATAGTTGTGTGAATCCGCCCACATGTTGCAGGTATTGTTGCGCGCGGCGGAAGCGCCTTTCTCGAGGTGGGCGAGGGCGACGCCCCAGCCTTCGGGGCCGGGGAGCTTGGCGACATAGCCGCCTTCTTTCACGTCGGTGCGTTTGAAGGGGCCGCGGTCGTTGGCTTCGGGGTTCATGAAGAAGCCGACGAGTTTGTCATCGCTGCGGTGGAAGACGGTGCGTTCATGGTCCCAGGACTCAGGCCAGGGCTGGTTGTTGCGGCGGCCCATCTTGGTGACGCGGACTTGCCAGTTGAAGAATTCGGGGGTGAGGAACTCGCCCTTGGGGTTGGTGAAGGGCTTGTCGATGGCGAGGTCGGTGGTGATGTCCCAGACGTAGCCGAGGACGGGGTCGCAGCGGAGGGTCATGTCGAAGGTGCTGTCGCCGTTGCGTTCGCCGGTCCAGGTTTGGGTGGTTTTGAGGCGGAGGGTGGCGCCGTTGTCGCCGACGGTGATGTCGCGGGAGACTTTGCCGGAGGCCCACATTTCGGGGTACCAGGCGGCGGTGGTGATGCGCACGCCGAGGAGGGTGCCCCAGGCGTAGTAGTCTTTGAAGGGAGGCTTCTCGACGGTCTTTGTGGGATTGAAGGTGATCATGTCGAGTTGGTTCATGCCGGGGTGGAGGGCGGCGACGTACTTGTCGCCGTCTTTGATCATGATGAAGTCGATGGATTTTTTGTCGCCGGCCTTGAAGTCGATGGTTTCGGTGGCGAAGGAGAATTTGGGTTTGTGGTCGGCGAAGCGTGCGGGGGCGGCGGTGGCGGTGACGAGTTTGGCGGCTTCATCGACGGGCTGGGCGAAGGTGGTGGCGGCGAGGATGGTGGAAAATGCGAGTGCGAGAGAGGTCTGGAAACGCATCAGAAAAGTCTCCGGGAAATGGGGTCGAGGGTTTGGAGAATTGTAGCGAAGAGGCGGGGAGAACGTGATACCTCAATTGCGCATTTATGGTGTGTGTTTGCGTAGTGGGGGGACGTTTGGCAAGGTGGGGGTGGCGCACGGTACATTTTTTTAATGCGCTGCGGTAACATGGTCGTTTCGCGGTTGGCCGGTCGCATGGCGGCAGGCTGAGCCGTGGTGATATCAACTGAACCGTGATGAGGTCGTTATGAGCCAGAGTGGCAACGAGCAGGTAAACACGCCGGAGACAGAAGCAAAGGCGCTCGAGAGTGAAGTGAAGCAGGCGATGGGGGGCATGTCGATTGAAGACCTGATGGCCCAGTCGCTGAACACGAAAAGCGAAGAGTCGCAGGGCGGGGACCGGAAGAAGCTTGACCCGGCGCGGCCGGTGCGGGGCGGACGACCCTCGGCGCGGAACCGGCATTCGCACTATGACGATGCGCATCCGAACCCGGACAACGTGAAGAAGGGGAAGATCGTCGAGATTCGGAATGGCCAGGTGCTGGTGGACCTTGGCGGGAAGAGCCAGGGCATTTGCCCGCTCGATCAGTTTGATACGGTGCAGGAAGGGGAGGAGCTGAAAGGCGTGGAGGTGGGGCAGGAGTATGAGTTCATCTATAAGGGATATGACGCACGCGAGGGGCTGGTGAACCTGGCCCGTAAGGGCGCGGTGCAGCACGGGGCGTGGGAGACGCTGAGCGCCGGCGACACGGTGGAAGCCACGGTGACGGGCGTGACGCCGGGCGGGTTGGAATGCCGCGTGGGGGCGAGCCGGGCGTTTATTCCGGCGAGCCAGGTGGACGTGCGGTTCCATAAGGATTTGAGTGCGTTTTTGAACCAGCGGCTGACGTGCATCGTGAGCCGGGTGGATCGGGAACGGCGTTCGATCAGCTTGTCGCGGCGCGATGTGCTGGCGGCAGAGCAGGAGAAGGCGGCGGAGAAGATTTGGGGCGAGTTGTCGGTTGGGCAGGTACGCGAAGGCAAGGTGCGGAGCGTGCAGGCCTATGGGGCGTTTGTGGATCTGGGCGGGATTGACGGGTTGCTGCACGTGTCGGCGATGAGCCACCAGCGGGTGAGCGATCCGAAGAAGATCGTGAAGGAAGGGGACACGATTCAGGTGATGGTGACGAACCTGGACAAAGATAAGAAGCGGGTGAGCCTGTCGCTGAAGCAGTTGCAGAAAGACCCGTGGGCGAACGTGACGAATGATTATGCGATCGGCCAGACCGTGACGGGGACGGTGAAGCGCACGGTGGATTTCGGGGCGTTTGTGGAATTGGCGCCGGGCGTTGAAGGCCTGGTGCACGTGAGCCAGATCGCGCTGAAGCGGATCAACAAGCCGAGCGACGTGGTGAAGGAGGGGGACACGGTGACGGCGAAGGTGCTGGGCGTGGACACGGAGAAGAAGCGTATCAGCTTGTCGATGTCGGCCGTGGAGCGCGAGCAGAAGATTGCTTCGGGCGAGATCAAGGTGGAGGAGGCGAAGCCGGTGTCGGCAGCGCCTGCGACGCCGGCGAAGCCTGTGAGCAACAAGCCGAAGAAGCCGCTGAAGGGCGGGCTGTAATCGGGTATTGGGTATTAGGTATCGGGTATTAGGAAATAGAACATGGCGGCGCCGCGGAAGGTTTCGGTTGGGATTGTGGGTGGCGGGCGGGTGGGCGTTGGCTTCGCGAAGCTGGTGAACAGTTGGGAAGAGACGCGGCTGGCGGGGATTGTGACGAGCACGCCGGCGCGGCGGGACGAGTTGTCGAAACTTTATAAGACGGCGGCGTACGCGACTACGGAAGAGTTGATGCAGTCGCCGGACAAGCCGGAGATCGTGGCGGTAGTGAACGCCAATGAGGATCACTACGCAGCGACGGTGGCGGCGTTGGAGGGTGGGGCGCATGTGTTTTGTGAGAAGCCGATGGCACCGACGCTGAAGGAGTGTCGGGAGATGGTGGAGGCGGAGAAGCGGACGGGGAAGACGCTGCAGATTGGTTTTGAGTACATGCACGGTACGATGACGTCGCGGTTGCGCGACTTGGTGAATGAGGGGTTCTTTGGGGATTTGCTGTGGGCGAGCGTGTTGGACTCGCGCGGGCACTGGTGGAGCGATTCGCCGTGGTCGACGCTGGAGAGCCATTGGAAATTGGACCGGAAGCGCGGGGGCGGGATCGTGTTTCACTGTGGGATTCACCAGCTGGACATGATCCGGTGCTATCTGGGGCCGATCGATGAGATCACGGCCTACCGGGCGCCGAAGAATGCGCTGACGTTCTATCCGCATGATGTGCCCGATAATGTGACGCTGATGCTGCGGGCGAAGAGCGGGGCGGTGTGCAATTTTCAGATTTTCCATAATCGGGCGCCGTGCTATTACCGGGAGACGAACCCGTGGAGCCCGGATTGGCGGACGATACCGGGACATGAGTTTGATGTGAGCCTGGTGGGGACGAAGGCGTCCTGCGCGATGCAGATCTATAAGGAAAAGCTGTCGCTGTTTAAGTTTGACCAGGAATATAAGGACACGACGCTGGAGCGGGTGGAGGACTTTGGGTTTCACCCGGCGAACCGGAGCCACCATGATATGAGCGGCTTGCTGCAGCAATTTGTGCGGAACGTGGCGGCGGGGAAGGGGGCGATTGACCCGGCGAGCGATGCCTATGAGACCATGCGGCTGGCCTTCGCGGCGGAGGAGGCGATCGCGCGGAACGGCACGGCGCGGGTGGCGGAATTTGTGTAGTCTGGTTTTGCGACAGGCAGTTGGTTGGTTTACGAAAAAATGAAACCGACTGCAATGTTATGCAGGAAGAGCCGTTAAGTAAGAACGTCGTTAAGCATTGCAGGTAGCCGACGACAGAGAAGGCTTTTTTCTGCGGAACCAAAACATGAAAATGTCGATGCATGGCCAAGAAGGGTACGGCACGCGGTACAGCCTGAGCGCGCGAGCGATCGGTCTGGCAGTAGCGGGGGTGCTGAGCGCGACACTCGGGGTGGGGATTGTGTCGGGGCAGGCGAAGCCGGTGAAGGAGCCCAAGGCTGAGAAGGCTGAGCGGCCGGCGAAGGCGAATGATGCGAAGATCGAGAGCGGCTCGAAGCCGGGCGGCGCGATGGGGGGCGCGGCGACGAAGCCGAGCACGCAGCCGAGCGCTTCGAGTTTGATTGAAGACCGGGCGGCGCGGAAGCTGCTGACGGCGGGCGACAACCGCATGCAGTTGGACCAGGCACGGGAAGCGCTGGAGTTGTATCAACAGGTGGTGGAACGGTACCCGCGGTCGAACGTGCGGTTTGAAGCGTTCATGCGGATGGGGAAGTATCAGCTGGATAAGGCGCGCGACCCGGGCAAGGCGATTCAGTATTTTGAGCGCGCGGCGGACGAGACGAACGAAGTGATGGACATTCGCGGCGAAGCGATGCTGATGGTGGGGCGGTGCCATTATGAGCAGCAGAAGTTTCAGCAGGCGTTTGCCTCGTTACGGCAGGTGATTAACCTGTTCCCGGGGACGGAATTTTCGAACCAGGCATATTTCTACATTGGCAATGCCCACTACAAGCTGGGGGCGTTTAACCGCGCGATCGAGGCGTTCAGCAAGGTCGGCACGGCGGTGAGCGAGACCGAGCAGGGCAAACGCTACATGGAGATCGGTAAGCGGTTGTTTGTGCGGATCAGCGACCAGGACCTGACGGCGCTGCCGGAAGGCACGATCACGAACGTGACGGTCACGGCCAACAGCGGCGATGCGGAGACGGTGAAGCTGGTACGCATTGGTGCGGCGACGAGCCCGAACTACATTGCCGAGATCGATACGACGCTGGGCGATGTGGCGAAGGGGGACGGAATTCTGCAAGTGCGGGGCGACGACAATGTGTCGATCAGCTACATCGATGCGCAGACGACCAACAAGGAAGTGAATGTCGAACGCAAGCAGGAATTGTCGGTGGTGCACAATGCCATCGGCGATTTTATGGACGGGGCGTTTCGCGACCCGTTGAAGAGCCTGGTTGTGGGCAAGACGGCGTATGTGCGGGTGATCGATCTTGACCGTGACCTGACGGCGGGTGCGGATACGGTGACCGTGAAGGTGATCGCCAAGCGGCAGATCAACAAAGCCGTGAAGGCGTTGCACGAGAAGGATGAAGCCGAAGGGACGCCGGCGCCGGCTCCGGCGACCGCCCCCAAGGCGGAGAAGAAGGCGGAGGTCGGCACGATCGAGTTGCCCGGTGACGAGGATGCCGAGGCGGAAAAGAAGCCAGAATTCAAGATCATTGATGAAGCGACGCTGGTGTTAACAGAGCGTCCGCGGGAAGAGGACGACGAGGCGGCGACCAAGGCTGGGGAGAACGGCAACCAAGGGCAGAGCAAACCGACGTCCATTCACTCGGGCGTGTTCGGCGGGCAGGTGCCGGTGTTGCCGGGCGAGCCAGTGACTGGCGATTCGATCCTGCAGGTGCAGACGGGCGACATTCTTGAGATAGTTTACGAAGACAAGATCAACATCACGGGCAAGACCCGCGAAGTGCGGGCGACGGTGCAGACGGTGACCGGATCGCTGGGCGATGTGAAGGTGGCCAACCAGGAGATTCGCGACCAGCAGTTGGAGCTGCAGACGCGTCTGAAGAAGGCTGAAGCACTGACGAACATTGGTCGCATCTATAAGCAACTGGGTTTGAAGGAACAGGCGGATCATCACTTCAAGCAGGGCGTGGAGGAGTGTGAAGCCCTGGCTTCGCGGGCACGCAATCTCGGCGGTGATGTGCTTGAGACGATGTATGTCCGGTTGTGGCGGCTGTACCTGGAACTTGAGGAGTTGGACAAGGCGGCGACGATCTGTTTGGCGCTGCAGAAGGAATTTCCGAACAGCCAGTTTGTGGACGAGGCGTTGCTCGGTTTGGGCGAAACCTCGATGAAGAAGAACGAATACGACAAGGCGATCGGCGTGTTTAAGCGTGTGCTGGATCTGCCGCTGTCGAGCCGCAAGGCAGATGCGCTGTTCATGATCGGGTTGTGCCAGGAGAAACTGGCGCAGCCGGCGCGTCCGGTGGACAAGCCGAACCAGGGGATGCTCGAGGCGGCGTTTTTGAGCTTCCAGCAGGTGTTCCAGAAGTATCCGACGAGCGGCGTCGCGGGCGATGCGGTCGGCAAGATGGCCGACTTCTACATGAACAACAAAGACTACGACCGTGCGATCTCGACGTTCCAGCAGGCGCTGGATGAGTACCCGGATGCGCAGTTTACGGATCGCATTCTGTACGACTACGGGCGCTGCCTCTTCCGCATGCAGCGGACCGATGATGCGCTGGGCAAGTTCCGGCAGCTGATGAGCGAATACCCGCAGAGCAAACTGGCCCCGAAGGCCAAGCAGATTGTGGCCGCGTTGGAGAAGCGCAATGCAGGCGGCGGCAGCGAATAAGCGGCCGGTACTGTTGTCCTGAGTTTGTCTGAAAATTTTCGATTAACCCGCACAGAGGTTTTGAAGAACCATGGCGAAGAAGAATAAGAGTTTCGCGTCCTGCCTGTTGTCACCGAAGACGAGCCTGCTGCTTTTGGGGCTGATGAGCGGCGGCGTGGTGATCTATCCCGGCGTCCTGGAAGCCCAGAACCGGGGCGGCCGCGCACCGCAGATTGCGGCGGAAGTGGCGGAGATCCAGGCCCTGCAGACGCAGTTGTCGCAGGCCACGGCGCCAGCGGAGCAGGACAAGCTGCGGTTGAAGCTGGCGGATGGCTACCTGAAGCACGGCCGGCCAATCGAAGCGACGCGGGAACTTACGCAGTGGCTGAAGAACAACGCCAAGTCGCCGGACCGCGAGGCGGTGCTGCAGACGTTGATCAAGGCGTATCGCCAGAGCAACGACTGGGACGCGGCGGCAAGCACGAGCCGGGCGTTTGTGCGGGACTATCCGAAGAGTGCGAACACGACGAAGGTGTTCGAGGGGTTGGTGGAGATCACCCGCTATGGGCAGAACACGCTGTCGGGCGAAGCATCGGCGTTGAGCGACTGGCTGGAAGCACAACCGGACGCGCCAGGTGCGGCCGGGCGGATGCTGCGGCTGGCGAAGATTCAGGAACAGGTTGGCGCCGTGAACGATGCGGTGGTCACGCTGCAGAAGTTTGTGGCCAAGTATCCGCAGGACGTGGCGGCTAATGATGCGGGGTGGCGGGCGGCCTTTTTGATGCACGATCGGCAGCGGCGCACGGGTGAAGCGCTGACGGCGGGCACGGCGCATCTGACGAAGTACAAGCGTACGAGCGCGTCGAATGACTGGCGGCTGGTGGGCGATTGGGCTCGCTCGATCGACAAGACGCCGGAAGCGATCAGTGCGTATAAGAAGGCCTTGGAAGCCGACCCGAAGAACCGCGATGCCGCGGTGCAGCTGATTGAGATCCTGGGGCGCACCAACAACACAGCAGAGCTGCAGCGCGTTGCGAGCCAGCTTGAGAAGAGCTTCCCGGGCGACACGATTGGCCTGGACGCGCAGATTTCGTTGATCAGTGCACAGATCAACGCGGGGGGCAAGGATCTGTTCCCGGCGGCGCAAGCGCTGCTGGATAAGCGTTATCGCACGTTGGATGTCATTGGGCTGATGGAACGTGCGGCGGGCACCAACCGCGCACAGCTGGTGTCGGCATTGCAGGCCGAGCGAGAGAAGGCAAAGGGCTGGGCGCGCGGCGACGTGACGATCCGATTGGCGCAGAACCTGCGGGCGTCGGGCAAGACGCGCGAGGCGCTGACGCTGATCGAGAATGAGATCAAGGATAATCCGCTGAACCGGCGTGACTTCACGCGGGCGTACCTGGAATGGCAGATCGAAGACCAGATCAACGAACTGCAGGCGAAGAAGCGGACGAAATTGGAAATTGACGCGGTGATCACCAAGTTGGCCGAGTTGGTGAAGCCGACGGCGTATTTCGGCGAAATGCGTCAGGGCATGGAAGAGGCCGGGCAGATGCTTGGCCGGACGAAGCAGAAGGAACTGTCGGGCCAGTTGCGTCAGGCGATTGAGTCGCTGCAGCAGAATGAGATTGCGGTTCATGTGGACACGGTGCATCGTGAAAGCCGGCGCGACTTGAAGCGTGCGACGGACAGCCTGATGGTGCTGCTGAAGGAAAGCAAGGACCGTCCGCTGGTGTTGCAGGCTGTGCGCGGCGAGGCGGTGTGGGATATTTTTGATCGGCTGCAGCAGCGTCCGGAAGAGCGTGAGAAGATTCTGGGTTGGTATGCGGCACAGGCCGAGAGCCGGCCGACGGATCTGCGTTTGAATAACGAAGTGGCGGACATCTTCCGCCGTGCGGGCAAGACGGACCAGGCGGTGAAGTACTTCAAGCGCGTGGCCGACACGCCGATCACGCCAGCAAATGCTTTTGTGGTGGGGCAGGCATATGGCTCGCTGATTGACCTTTACGGCTACACCTTGAACAAGCCGGCGGAAGTTGATGCGCTGGTGCAGCAGATCGACAAGGCTGGCGAGATTGTGCCGGTGACGGTGCGGCAGGAATTGTTCCGCCGGCTTGCGGACGTGAGTGCTCGCGATGCGAAGGGGCGGGATAAGCAGGTTGAGTACTATCGCCGCGCTGCGGACCTGGGCCTGAGCAATGTGGGCTGGGAGGCGGCGAAATCGCTGCTGATGACGCTGCCGACGGACGATGCGATTGCGACGGGCCAGAAGATGCTGGCGAATCCGGCGAATGACCGCTATTACCCGGAACTGGCGCTGATCGTGGCGCACCGGATGGCGCTGGGCAAACGCGATTTGGCCGGGGCGGTGGATATTCTTGCGGCAGCGAACGAGAAGCGTTTGACTGGTTTCCGCAGTGATTGGGACAACTTTAATACGTTCCGCGAAGTGACCAGCCTGGCGCTGGCGGTGAATGATCCGAAGCGGATCACCGATGCGGTGGCGCGTGCGGCATTGAAAGATGTGAAGCCGCTGGAACCGGCGAAGCTGGATCAGTTGCTGAACGTTGCCTCACAGTGGCTGACGAGTCAGCAGTTGCACGAGGTGGCGCGCGAGATCATCCGCCGGGCGGGTGCTGCGGGCGACCGCGGGACGCAGCTCGAAATGTTCAGCCAGGTGCTGAGCCGGACCCGGAGCAACGATCAGTGGCACTGGGACCGCAACATGGAAACGATCCGCGAAGAGATCGCGCGCGGCAATGAGGGGACGGCTTCGACGATGCTGCGGACGCTGCTGAAGCAGTCGGCCGGTTATAACGAAGAAGCCCGGGCCAGCGCACGCACATTGCTGCTGAATACGTATCGCCGGTTTGGCGAGGATCTGCTGGCGGTAGACGACAAGAGCCCGATCGCGCCGCTGCTGCGCGGGGCGAGCTACCTGCGGCTGGGTGAAGAGAAGACGGCCTGGGAACTCTACCAGGGCAACAGCGATGTGTTCGCGAGCAAGATTGATGAAGTGCCCAGCGAGTACGTACTGTTTGTGGCGAATGAACTGGCGACGGGGTCGGATACCGACCGCGACAATGCCGAGCAGTTGCTGCGTACGTGGCTGGCGCGGGCGGACAAGATTGCGGGTTTGGACCCGTCGGTGCGTGCGGCGGTGACGCTGAAGCTGGCGGACGTGTTCTATTATGCCCGGCGTTTCGATGTGGCGCGGGCGGAGTACCAGGGCGTTATCGACAAGTATCCGGACTCAACGCAGGCGATTGAAGCACGCTTCCGCATCGGCGAGAGCTTGATGTATCAAAAGAACTATGCCGAAGCGGGCAAGGTCTTCGAGGCGCTGCGCAAGGCAAAGGATGCGGATACGGCGATTCGCGGCACGTTTATGACGGGCGTGCTGCAGTACACCAGCGGACAGCGTGACGAAGCACGCGACACGTTCAAGACGCTGCTGGATCTCTCGCCGACGGAAGAATTGGCCTCGAAGGCGCTGTATCAGCTGGCATTGATTTATGGTGATGACAACCGCTTCCGCGAGATGCTCGACATGCTGGAGGCCATCGGCCGTTTGGGTCGAGAAGGCAAGCGTTGGCACACGCCGGGTCAGAACCTGACGGTCATGATTCATGATCCGGACATGGCGATTGTGCAGGGCGCGACCAGCGTGCCGGTCATGGTGACGACGACCACGGGCGACCGCGAGATTGTGACGCTGACGGCGGGGTCGGCGGGCAAGGGCATTTACCTGACGGACCTGGCGACAACGCTGGGCTCGCCGAAGCCGGGCGACGGCGTGCTGCAGTTGCTGGGTTCGGACATCATCAGCTATGACTATCCGGACGACTTTAAGGCGAAGTTCAAGTATGTGCCGCCACCGCAGGGGAACATTCGTATCGCGAGCGATGCGACGTTTGCGGCATCGGCCGTGAAGATTGTGGCCGAGGAGAAGAAGTCGGTCGTTGAGAAGGCGGCGAAGGAAAACAAGATTGAGCGTGAAGCGGATCAGCCGAAGGAATTCCGCAGCTCCGGTGAGATCAAGCCGGGCAACCCGATCTATACACGCGTGGTGGACGGCGACCGTTCGGTGAACGTCGGCGTGAACCGGCTGGAGATCGTGGCGCGGGCGGCGAGTGGCGATGTGGTTCGCGCGTTTATCAACGAGACGTCGGCGAACACGGGCGCGTTTGAAGGCATGATCAAGACGGCCGAGCGTCCGCCGGAGGCGTTGGCCTCGGACAGTTCGCTGGGCAAGTCGCCGGCATTTGCGGCGGACAAAGACGCCAACACGGCCTGGGAAAGCCAGCATGACAGCGGCGCGGGGAAGTGGCTGGCCGCGGACTTGAAGGACATTTACCCGGTGAAGTCGTTTGCGTTTACAACGCCGGATGCGAAGAACAACGCGCCGGTGAAGTACACGATCGAGACGTCGATGAACGGGCAGCTGTGGGAGCCGGCGCTGTCGACCGAGAAGGGCCGCATCGCGCATGGATTGACGCTCAACTACGGGCCGATGCGACACTCGCACTATGCGTGGTCGAAGACGAAGAGCCAGGCGAACAATGTGAAGGCGCCGGAGACGCTCGATGAATACATGGCCACGGTGGCCAGCGGGAAGATCACGACGATTGACGCGCAGTCGGTGAGTTCGTTTGAGCTGCCGCAGGTGGCGGCTGATGCGGAAGCGGATGTGCACTCGTTCGTTGGTTACTTCTACGCCCCGGCGGCGGCGAAGTACACGTTCATTGCGACGGGTGCCAAGGAATACGGCGCGGCGCTGGTGATCGACGGGCGCATCATTGCGGCCAATCGCAATGGGTTTGACAAGAACAACCAGGTGCAGGCAGATCTGAGTGCTGGTTGGCACCGGTTGGCATTCTTCATGACGACCAAGGGCGCGGCCGACGCGCAGGCGAAGACGCGCGGGTTGGCGTTCACACTGCCGAACCAGAAGACGCCGGAGCCCGTGCAACTTGTGCCTTCAGCTGGCGGCGGTCGCGATGGCGCGATGCCGGCGCCGAGCACCTACACGGTGCCGACGGCCGGGACGATCAAGAGCGAAGGCGCTACGACCACGGTGAGCCTGCCGAGTGTGCCGGCGCGTTTTGTCCGCATCAATATTGAGCAGTACAGCGGGGACTATGTGGCGGTGTCGTCGCTCGTCGTGAAGGGCGAGAATGATGCGGTGCTGCTGCCGTCGGCGGTCGATATTGCGACCATCGGCGATGATGACGTGCTGCACGTCTCGCCGGGCGATGAGATCACGATCAGCTATGCCGATGCGATCAACACGCGCACGCCGGGTGAGGCACGCATCATGTCGGGCAAGCTGCGGGCGACGTACTTCAACGCGTCGATTGCGGCGATTGCTTATGACGTGAAGAGCGGGGCGGGCGGCGTTTCGCGTACGGCGAAGCAGTTGTGGCGCATCGATCCGGGCGATCGCATTGTGGCGCAGATCACGGATTATGATGAAGACCGCACGCCGGAAGTCGACAAGATCACGTTCAAGGCACGCACGGAATCGGGCGTGGAGATGACCTACGAAGCGACCGAGACGGGGCCGACGACGGGCGTGTTCACGAAGGAAATCGATACGGGCGAAGGCGCCGGCAAACTGACGGTGAAGACCGGCGAGCAGATCTTCCTGATCTATACCGACAAGCTGAACACGACGCCGGGCAGCCGCACGGAACGCATTGCCCAGGTTGAAGTGGTCAAGCCGACGGACGGCAGCGTGGCCATTGTGCCGACGCGGGTTGAGGCGCCGCCGATGGCGGCCAAGCCGACCGGCGGCAAGAGCAACGCCGTCACGGTGAAGTCGGGCGAGACCGAGAAGACGGTTGAGCCGAAGATTGTGTTCCTGCCGCCGGAGCCGGGCAAGCCGGCCCGCGTGGTGCTGGCCGCACCGCTGACGGTGGAAGTGTACGACCCGGATGCGGCGAAGGATTCGCACTCGAGCGTGGCGGTGGAAGTGACCACGAGCGCCGGTGCGAAGCTGCGGATTCCGCTGGAAATTGGTGACGTTGGCCGGACGAAGCCGTCGGGCACGCAGGGCGGCGCCATCGCTGATGGCCGGTTCGTCGGGCAGGCGTTGCTTGTGCTGGGCAAGCCGGACGAGGAAGGCAAGGAGACGTCGGGCAGCGTGAGCGTTGAACGGGCCCGCGGCCTGGCAGGGGCGTGGCGTTACGAAAACTCGGGCGAAGCAGGCTCGGTGAAGGCGCCGATCATCAGGCTGACGGGCGGCGACACAATCACCGTGAAGTATGTCGACAAGCTCAACACCAAGGGCGAAGCACGCGAACTGTCGGGCGAGGCCCGGATGGTGACTGACGCCACGATCGCCAATCTCGATCGCGGGTTTGAGAGCCCCATCACCGGCATTCATGTGGGTGACAAGCTCTACGCACGCATTGAAGACGGCGACCGGGACACGACCAGCGAACAGGATGAGATCGAAGTCCAGGTGACGACCGACAGCGGTGACAAGCTGAACCTGAAGTTGAAGGAAACGCTGGGCCACTCGGGTGTGTTCACGGCGGAAGTGCCGACGCACCAGGCGGCCAAGCCGACGGCGGACGACAGCAAACTGCAGGTGAACTTCGGCGACGTGGTGCACATGGCGTACGTCGATGAAGCCAACTCGATGGGCACCTCGCCGATCGAGCGCAAGATTGCGGTGCAGGTGGCCCTGGGCGCCGATGCCCAGTTGCTGGCCTTTACCAAGCAATTCGGCAATGAAGAGATGGCGGTTGAGACGCAGTTCAAACTGGCCGAGTGCTACTTTGAATTGTTCAAGAGCCATAACTCGCTGAAGGCGACGGCGGAAGCGAAGGCCGCACTGGAAGCGGGCCGGGCGGTGCTGCAGACGGTGCGTGACAACTACCGCGGCAGCAACTACGAAGCCCGCGTGCTCTACCTGTTGGGCAGTTTCCACCAGGAACTCAAGGAATATGAGAAGGCGATCGAGAACTTCCAGACGATCATCCGTGCGTATGCAAGCAGCTCGTTCGCACCGGATGCGCAGTACAAACTCGCCCAGTGCTACGAAGACAAGAACGAGATGGAAAAGGCGATGGAAGAGTACGTGCGCCTCGCGTACACGTACCCGGACAACCCGCTGATCGCCAAGTGCATGGTGCGGCTTGCGGATTACTTCTACAAGTCGAGCCGGTTTGTGGTGGCTGCCAATATCTGCCGCCAGTTCCTTGACCAGTACGGCGAACATGAATGGGCGCCGAAGATTGCGTTCCGCATGGGGCAGGCTTACTTCAAGGCGGGCGAGGCGGCCGCTGCCGAGGGCGGCGAGTCGAAGGGCGGCAAGGGTGGCGCGACGGATGCGGGCAAGCATTTCATCGCGGCAGCCAAGGCCTTTGACCTGCTGGTGGAACGGTACGTCGATTCCGACCTGCGTGCGGATGCGATGTTCTGGGCCGGCCAGGGGTATCACAAGGGCGGCGATCCGGCGAGTGCATATCGGCGCTACCGTCGCTGCACGTGGGATTTCCCGGATTCGGATGCGGCACGCTATGCTCGCGGGCAGTTGACGCTGCCGGAGATGCTGGCGGCAGCCAAGGAAGATTCAGGCAACAAGTAACGTGAAGCGTCCGCCCCGGGATCACGCCCGGGGCGGGCGAGTATGACTCGCAGTAAAAGGTTGAGCTATGGACTTATTCATTTCGCTGGCACAGACCGCGACCGCGGCAACACAGGCGGCCACGCAGGCTCTGACGCAGCCCGCCACACAGCAGGCGGCGCAGCAGATCGTCGAGAGCGATGCGAAGGCTTGGTATGAGTATGGGCTGCTGGGCTGGTATGTGGCCGGCGGGTGGTTCATGGTGCCGCTGTTCCTTTGCCAAGTGGTTGGCCTCGGCATCATCATCGAACGCCTGATGGCCTATCGCGCGATCACGATCGATACCAGCGCGTTCCGCCGGCAAATTTCGGAACTGCTGACCCGGCACAAACTGGACGAAGCCATCGCCCTGTGCGATGCGACGCCCGGTCCGGTGGCCGCAACGGTGGCTGTTGGTCTGCGGCGGTTTAAGTTGCTCGAGGTGTTGAACAAGCCGGCCGACCAGATTGAGTCGGATGTCTCGAAAGCGATCGACGACTACGGCGTGCACATCGTGGCGATCCTGGAGAAGCACCTGGCGCTGCTGGCCACGGTCACGGCGTTGGCGCCGTTGTTTGGCTTCCTTGGCACGGTGCAGGGCATGGTCATCGCCTTTGATGACATCACCAAGATGGCCGGTGCGGGCAACATCATTCTGACGACGGCCGCCGGCATCAAGGTGGCGTTGCTCACCACGGTGCTGGGCCTGGTGATCGCGATTCCGTGCCAGTTCTTCTACAACAGCTTCTCGAACCGCGTGAATCACTTCGTGCTGGAAGTCGAGGAATCGGCCACGGAACTGATTCAGAACCTGGCGCTGATGACCGCGATCGGCAACAAGAAGTCCGAAGAAGCCAAAGAACCCGTCAACGTGTAAGCAAGAGAATGTGAGCCCTCGCCAATGGCGATACCACGCAAAGCCAAATCGCCCGTTGAGATCCCGCTGACATCGACGTCAGACGTGGCGTTCCTGCTTTTGATTTTCTTCCTGGTGGCGGCGTCGAACATGTCCGACCGCGGCGTGGCGCTCGACCTGCCGCAGACGAACAAGCAGCAGGACAAGAAGGAATCGCAGAACGTGGAGATCGTGCTGACGAACGAGCAGATCACCTTCATGGATAAGCCGATTGATCCGTCGCAGTTGCGCGACGCGATCACAACCAAGCTCTCCGGTGTGAAGGAACCCGGCATGCGGGTGGTCATTCTGAGCGCCTCGCCGAACGTCACGTATGAGCGGTGGTCGAAGGTCATCGACGATATCGAACTGGCTGGCGGCATACCCGCGCCGCAGATGGAAGAAGTGACCGAAGTGAAAGGCAACGAGGGGGGAGGCGGCCAGTGAAGATACTTCGTGCAAACAAACCGCAGGCGGCGATCCCGCTGTGCTCGACGGCCGACATCGCCTTTTTGCTGCTCATCTTTTTCATCGTGCTGTCGAAGAATGCCAATGAATCGGCGGTGGAATGGACGCCGGCCGTATCGGTGCGGCAGTTGATGGAGTCCGAGGGGTCCGTGGTGTCGGTGATTATCGACAAGGACAACAACCTTTTCGTCAACGGGCACCAGACATCGCCAAACGATTTGAAGTTCAACATGCAGAGCTATCTCGGCGACCGCCCGCCGGGCAAGCGCAAGGTGCTGCTGAAGGTACATAAGGATGTGCCTGAGCGCATCTACATGCAGGCGATTTTTGACATCGGCGAGGTCGGCGGGGACTTGTTCCGAATTCTTGATCCTGAAAAGCAGAAGTGACAGAGGAATACACATGGCTGGCATGACAAATCTGAAGACCGGCGTCGGGCAGAGCGCAAAGGAGATGAATGAATTCATCGCCCAACTCAAAGGACGCAGTCCGGCCGACGCCATGGGCATCGTGGCGCGCAGCCACCTGCTGCAGGCACTGGTGATTTCGTGCATCGTGCAGGCGGCGATCGTGCTGGGGAGCACGGCTTACAGCTATGCCACGCGCGACACCACGCCAAAGGTGGTAACCGCGCCACCCGTGCCGACGACCGCACCGGTTGCCCCGCCGGTCGTGTCTGTGTCTACACCGCCGGCAAACAACACCGCGGCGACCACCGCCAACACCACGACGGCACCGGATGATCCGATCAAGAGGGTGATGAATACCGACGTCGTGAAGCCCGAGGACCAGAAGCCCAAGGGCCCGCGCGACGTTGAAGACCTGCTCAAGGGCTCCCGCTGAGTGTACGTGTTATCACTTTGAAGATGAGTTGAATGTCCGCAGCACCTTCACAACCTCAATTCAATTTCCGCAAGGGTAGCACGCTGCCGCCGCGCGCGAGCGGGGCGGTTACACGTGCGTTCGACACGATTAACGACCAGGCAGCGGCATTGTGGCAGTTTCTGCGGCCGCACGTCATGTATGTTGTGGGCCCCGCGGTTGAGTTTATCAACCGGCCGGTGCTGTGGAAGTCCCGGCAGGTGAATCCGTTTCGCGTGGATGCGGCATACTATGGCCGCCGCGATCCGCGGTTCTGGCATGGCATGTCGTGGTCGGCGTTTCTGCAGGTGTTTCTCATCGCGTGGTTCACCTGGGGTTGCGGCATGCTGGGCTGCGATGAATACCTTATGCCTGCGGGCGGGGGCGCCAACGCGCTCATGGCCAAGCAGATGATGAAGGTGCAGAAGGTTAAGAAGGTCAAGAAGCAGAAATTCACGGTCAATCCGAACAGCCCCATCAAGTTTGATGTGCCCGACATTGAGAAAATGATGGAGGAGAAGATCACCAAGGTGCTGGAGCAGGGGACGGCGCACACGTATGCCAAGGGAGCATTGGGATCCGGCCAGGGCGAAGGGGCGGGGTACTCCGCGGGCAACTCAATGGGTTTGGTACGCTTCATACGGTTGAAGTATGAGGGCGGCGACTGGGATTCGAACTACGGCAAGGGCGCCGACAACAACATGCTGCTGGAATACAAGGTGCGATCGGGCCAGAAGACGGCCAACGAGACGGAGCATCGCACGATCGCGCAGCTGAATGATTTCAAGGCGTTTCGCGCGCCGCCGTTCGTGTATATGACAGGCGGCGGCGGCATCAACGTGAGCGATCGCGAAGTGACGACACTGCGCCGGTATATCAATGACCAGCACGGGATGATCTTTGCGGATGCGGCTTCGCCAAAGTTTGGCGGCGCGTTTAAGAACATGATGAAACGCGTGTTGCCGGAAGTGAAGCCGGTGGCGATACCGATCGATGATGAAATCTACAAGATGCCGTACATTTTGAGCTCGATGCCTTACGCGTCGCCGCACGACCCGCCGATGCAACTGACGGGCTGGAAGATCAAGGGGCGGTGGGTGGCGATTTACCATCCGGGCGATATCGGCGATTGCTGGAAGGACGGCCATTCGGGTGTTTCGGCTGAAGTGGCGGACGGAGCGTATTCACTGGGGCTGAATATCATTCACTACGCGCATCGCACCTATAATGAATGGTTGATGGAAAACAACAAAAAGCAGTGAGAGCCATGAGCCAAACGATACATGCGATTCGCCGGGTGATTGTCCGCGCTGCGATGCTGGCGGCGGTGGGGGTGGTGTTGAGCGGTGCAGTGCCCGCGGCCCATGCCGACGAACCGGGCGCCATGAGCGAGAAACGCTGGAAGGAACTGACGGAAGTTCAGTTTGCGGAGCTGAAGGCGGCGGAAGATATGTTCCGCAAGAAGAACTACAAGGCGGCTCGCAATCTCTACGAAAAGTTCATGAGCATTCACACCAAGGTGGATGCGGCGATCTACTGCCAGTTGATGATTGCGGAGACGACACGGTTGTCGGGCAAGCCGAAGACGGCGGTCAGCGAATTTCAGTTTGTGCGTGACCTGGCCCCGGAGCACGATGACGCCAAGTGGGCGCACCTGCGGATCGGGCAGTGCTATCGCACGGCGGGCGATGTCGAGAAGGCCATGCAGGTGTACATGGACATCTTCAAAGACAACGGCACGCATATCACGGCGTTCAATGCCGCGCTGGAGCATGTGGCGGTCCTGGAAGGGCAGGGCAAGCTGCGTGAGCGCGTTCCGGTGTGGGAAGATTTTGTCGAGCGGTTCCAGAAGAGTCGTCTCGACCCGAAGGCATTTCACAGTGCGGTGACGGGACTGGCCCGTGAGAAGATGCGCGCCGGGCAGATCGATCGTGCCTATGACCTGTATGTGATGGTGGAGAAGACGGACAAGGCCCAGCGAAACCTGATCGATGCGGGGGCGTCGGTGGTTGGGGAGTTGGCACGCAGCAAGGACAAGGCTGAAGTGACGCGGGCGGAGCAGATCGCCAGCACGATTGCCGACAAGGCGATGGGGTGGCTGCGCGATGACAAGGACCGGCCAGGCTACCAGGAGATGACCGGCAGCGTGATCAGCATTTTGATGACGATCGGGCGGCCGGATGATGCGCTGAAGCAGGCCGCCAACGCACGCAAGCTGTATGCGGAGGCCCAGTGGACGGTGCTGTTGCACACGGGGTTGCTGCAGAAGTTGGACAAGCTGGACCAGGCGATTGCGGTGGCTTCGGAGGCGCGGAAATACCACAAGGACCCGGATTGGGCGCTGGACCTCTATGCGAATCTGCTGCTGGAAAAAGATGATGTGAACGGCGCGATCGCGGCATGGGACCTGATGAAGAATAAGATCGCGGCGCTGACCAACTCCTCGGAAGCGCTGGCGAAGGCGAAAAAGATTGATGAGGCCATTGCCCGGCGACGGAAGATCATGGAGATCGATCCGACGGCATCGAGCGAAACGTACATGTGGATCGGCGGGTTGCTGGCGAAGTCGGGCAAGTACCAGGAGGCGATCAACGAGTTCAACCTGGCGCAGAACGAGCCGAAGAACTTGTACGAGATCGCCGAGTGCCTGTCGAAGATGAAGAAATACAAGGACGCGATCGAGCAGTACACGGCGATTGGCGCGGCATTTGAGACGGAGACGCCGAACGCCATCTACTGCATTGCCTTGGAACTCGAGAAGATGGGGCAGACGGAGAATGCGATCAAGAGGCTGCGGCAGGTGTGCCGGAGTTTTCCGAAGAGCCGGGCGGCGTCGGCGGCCCACGTGCGTTTGCAGAGCAAGTATAAGATCGACGAAACGCTGGGCGGCGACACGGGCGAGAAGAAAGAGTAACGGCCTCGGGATTGTATTTGCCAAGCGTGGGAATGGGGCGGATAATGACGCGTTAGTATAGACGAGCATCTATACTTCCATGCGGAGCTGAAAACATGTTAACGCAAGAAGGTCCGGCGGAAGCGCCGCGTCTGGCGGTTAAGCCGCGGAAGCCGTGGGCGGTTCCGGTATTGGTGGTGGCGTTTCTCGGCGTGCTGGTGATGCGCCACGACTTCTGGCAATGGCGGACCACTGAGCCGCTGCTGCTGGGCTTTCTGCCGGTGGGTTTGTGGTGGCAGGCGCTGGTGTCGCTGTGCGCTTCGGTGTTCATGTGGCTGTGTGTGACGCTGGCGTGGCCGGGGCACCTGGAAGCTGAAGCAATCGTGGCGGAAAAGAAGCGACTCGAAGACAAGAAGGACTAACCTGTGATCGCAGCACTCGTAGTCTTTGCGTATTTGGCCGTCGTTCTTTATGTCGGCATTTTTGCGTTTCGGTCGTCGACGAAGAGCGAAGACTTCTTCGTTGCCAATCGCTCGCTCGGCACGGCGGTGTTTCTGCTGTCGCTGTTCGGCTCGAACATGACGTCGTTCGCGATCCTGGGGTCGTCGGGGTTGGCGTTCCGACAGGGCATCGGCGTCTATGGGCTGATGGCGTCGATCTCCGGTTTGGTTATACCGCTGTCGATTTTCATCATTGGTACGCGCATCTGGGCGATCGGCAAGAAGTTTGGCCACATGACGCAGGTGCAGATATTCCGTGATCGCTGGGAATGCGGGCACATCGGCACGGTTATCTTCGCGTTGCAGGCATTGATGCTGGTGCCATATATCATCATTGGCGTGATGGGCGGCGGGGAGACGCTTGCGGGTGTTTCGGGCGGGAAAGTTCCATATGAAATCGGCGGCGCGGTCGTGGCGCTGGTGGTGATGTCGTACGTGTTCTTCGGCGGCATGCGCGGCACGGCGTTCGTTAACACGTTGCAGACGGTGATGTTTCTCGTGTTTGGCACGATCGCGTTTGTGGTGATCGCTAATGGCATGGGCGGGTTTGACAAGATTGTGGCGGAGCTAAATGCGACGATGACGTCGTCGGCAACGACGCAGCCCACGACGCAACCGGGGGCCGTGCTTACGCGGCACCGCATCAGCGAGGGGTATTTCTTCTCGTACATGTTCATCCCGCTGTCGAGCATCATGTTTCCGCACATTGCGATTTTCTGCCTGACGGCGAAGCGGATGGCGAGTTTCCGCAAGACCGTCATCTTCTACCCGCTGTGCATCATGGCGATCTGGTTGCCGGCGGTGTATCTGGGGGCGGTGTCGGTAAGCCAGCCGAACGTGGTGGCACAGATGGCGGTGGAGTCGGCGGACTTCAAGGCGTTTAAGGAGAAGAGCCCGGCCCAGGCGCAACTCGTTGAAGATGTGGCGAGTGGCACGATTGCCAGCGACGACCCGCGGGCCAAGGCGCTTGTAGACCCCAATAAGCCGCTGCGCCGGCAGGTGCTCAGCGTGATTGGCAGCAATACCGACGGCGTGATGCTGACGCTGCTGTCGAAGTTTTCGCCGGCGTTTCTGGCGGGGCTATTGGGCGCGGCGATCATGGCGTGCGTGATGGCGTCGGACTCGCAAATTCTGGCCCTTTCGACGATGTGGTCGCAGGATGTATTTAGATTCTACGAGGGCGACAGGCGGTTTGGTGAGAAGGCGCAGATATGGTCGGCCCGCATCTTTGTGGTCATCCTATCGGTGATCGCTTATGTCATTGCGATCGCCGTGCATCAGTATGCGAGCATTTTTGAACTGGCGATTCAGTATGCGTTTTCGGGCTTTGCGAGCATGGCGCCAATCATGCTGGCGTGCCTTTTCTGGAAGCGGTCTACCAAGTGGGGCGCCTTGGCGGCCACGTTGTGGGTTGCGGCGTGCCTGGTAGCCGCGGCGCTCATCCAGGCCAACACGCCGGATCCGAAGGGCCCGCCGGGCAGTTTCTATGGCTTGGAGTGGTCGAAGATCGGCGACTATACGTTGCTGTATCGCGAGGCGGTGCGCGTGAGCTTCACGGAGTACCGTTTCCTTCTGGTCTTCCCGATGTTCGTCGGGTCGGCCCTGTGCATGATTGTTTTCTCACTGCTGACGAAACCGCCCTCGCGCGCTACCATAGAGCGGTATTTTCCAGCGAAGTGAGGGTCCTGTGAAGGTTGCGATCCTGGCTGCGGGCGCTGCCGGCATGATCTGTGGCTCCTGCCTGCGTGACAATCTTCTCGCCGGCGGCCTGATGGCGTTGGGCCATGATGTGACGCTGGTGCCGCTGTACACGCCGCTGCGCACGGATCTGCCAGCCAACACCGACCAGCGTGTGTACTTTGGTGGTCTGAATGTTTATTTGGATCACGTATCGCCGCTGTACCGCCGCATGCCGCGGTGGGGGCGGTGGTTGCTGGACCGGCCGGGCATGCTGCGACTTGCGGGGCGATTGGGCGCTGACAAGCCGCCGGGGGAACTGGCGGCGCTGACGCGGGATGTGTTACTTGGCGCGCACGGCCCCATGCAGCGCGAGACGGATCGCCTGCTGGAATTTCTCGGCGATCTTGATCCCGACATCGTGACGTTGCCAAACCTGATGTTCACCGGGTTGGCGGAGCAAATTCACCAGCGCACTGGTGCGAGCGTCGTGTGCGAACTGACCGGCGAGGATATTTTTCTGGATGCGATGCCGCGGGCTGCAGGGCATGAGATCCAGCGATTGATACATCGGCATGCCAGGCATGTTGACGCATTTGTGGCGACATCAAAGTATTACGCCGAAAAGATGTCCGCGTACATCGGCATCGATGACATGACGATCGACACGGTTTACCCCGGCGTGCCGCGGGAGTTTATTCATAACGCGCCGTTGCGGCGGCCGGAGGAGCGGGACCATGCGATCGGCTATCTGGCTCGCATCTGCCGGGAGAAGGGAATTGACCAACTGGCGGAGGCGTTCGCCACGGTGACGGCGCAGGGGCAGTTTCGGGATGTGGAACTGCGCTATGCGGGCTATGCTTCGCCGGAGGGACACCGGTTGGTGCGTGAGATCGCGGCACGCCATCAACGCTCCAACATGCGGTACTTGGGCGAAGTCGATGCTGTGCAGAAGGTCGCACTGCTGGATTCGGTGCGTTTGTTCTGCGTACCTACGGCCTATGCTGAAGCGAAAGGCATGTTCGTGCTGGAGGCGCTGGCCCGCGGCACACCGGTATTGGCGCCAGCGCACGGGTCGTTTGTTGAGTTGGCACGCGAGACCGGGGCGATTGCGCTGACAGCCCCGAATGACACGCGCGCGCTTGCGGCGTCGATTGTTGATTTGCTAAGCGATTTCGGCAAACTGCGCAAGCTTTCGGCGGGTGCGCATGAGGCGATCCGTGCGGGCTTTACGGTCGAGCATATGGCGCAGGGCATGTTGCGCGTGTTTGAACGGGCTCGGGAATCGCGCGACCAGACACAGGCGAGTCGAAGATGAAATTGTCGCTGCAGAATGTTGAGAAAAGTTATCCGACGCCGGCCGAGCCGCTGCAGGTGCTGCGCGGGGTGACGCTGACGCTTGCACCGCCGACAACGCTGGCGATCCTCGGACCGTCTGGTTCCGGCAAGTCGACGCTGCTGAACGTTCTTGGCACGTTGGATATGCCGACGGGGGGCACGGTGAGATTTGACGATACGGATCCGTTTGCGTTGTCTCCCGGCGATCTCGCGAGTTTCCGCAGTAAGCAGATTGGGTTTGTGTTTCAGGATCATCACCTGTTGCCGCAGTTGACGGCACTTGAGAATGTCCTGCTGCCAGCGCTGGCGAACGGCAGCGTGAAGCGCGCGACGGTTGAGCGGGCGGAAGAATTGCTCCGAAGAGTGGGACTGGTGAATCGCGCCACGCATGTGCCGGCGGAGCTATCCGGTGGTGAGCGGCAACGCGTGGCGATCGCCCGGTCGCTGATCAACGGCCCCTCGCTGCTGCTGGCAGATGAACCGACGGGCAATCTTGATCCGCGCACGGCGGCGACAATTGTTGACCTGCTGCTGGAGATCGCGCGGGAGCGGCAGATGTTGCTTATCGCGGTGACACATAACCCTGAACTGGCAACGCGGTTTTCGCAATCGCTGACCATGCATGACGGTCGTTTGCAATGAAGAGCATGACGCTTTGGCGACTCATCTTCAAAAGTCTGCAGCACTTTCGCGCGGTGAATCTGGCGTTGGTGGCAGGGGTGGCCGTGGCTACGGCGGTGCTGACTGGATCGCTGATGGTTGGCGATTCCGTGCGAGGGTCGCTGCATGATCTGGCGGTTAAGCGCCTCGGGCCCGTCGAGACGGCGATCGTTACGACATCGCTATTCGATGAATCGCTCGCAGTGCGATTGAATGCGGACGAGGCGTTTCGAAGTATGTATGGGACAGCCCATGCCGGGTTGTCGCTGCGTGGCCGGGCGGCAACACCGGATGGCAGTAGCTCCGCGGCTGGCGTGCAGTTGATGGCCGTGAACTTGCCGGAGGCAACGGTGCCAGCGGGCGGGGCAGTGATCAATGGTGCGACCAGCGATGCACTGGGGACAGCGAAGGGGCCGGTGAATTTCACGTTGCCGCTGGTGGCCGATGTGCCGCGCGATGCGGCGTTGGCCCGGCGTGGGCGAGCGGATGTGCTGGCGGTGGTGCAGGCTTCGGTGAATCGCGTGGAGCGGGAGCCGGGGTTTCTGTCGTTGTTTTCGCTGACGCCGTCGCAGCGCGAACCGCGCAATGCGTGGCTGAATCTGGCGGATCTGCAGCAGGCGATTGAACAGCGCGGGCGTGCGAACATGCTGCTGTTCACAGCTCCGACCGGCAACGTGCGGATGTCGCAGAACAAGTACCTGCGGATCACAAGCAACATTATCGAGGGGGTGCCGCTGGATGAAGCGATTAAGGAGTATCTCAAACTGAGTGACTATGGCCTGGCGATCGCGCCGGTGGCTGATGGTTCGCAGGTAGCGCTCAACTCGCGTTCGACGTACATCAGGCCGTCCGTCGTCGAGAGCATACCGGCAATTGTGCGGCGGTCGCACTTCGCGACGCATCTGTTCAACAGGGTGGAGCACGGGTCGGGCAAGGCGATTCACTATGTGATGGCTACAGGCACCGATGCCGACCTGGGCGCGACGCTGGGGCCAAACGATGCGGCGATTAATCAATGGACCGCGCAGCAACTGGGGGCGAAGGTCGGTGACAGCCTGGCGTTTCGGTACTACGTGCGGGCAACGAACGGCCAACTGGAAGAACGCACGGGTCCAAGCCTGCGCATCGCGGCGGTGCTGCCAATGACAAGTCTGGGTGCCGACCGCACGTTAACCCCGGACTATGCTGGCTTCACCGATGCGGACACGGTTGCAGATTGGTCGCCGCCGGAAGGTTTTGCGTTTGATAAGAAGCTCGTCACGAAGGCAGACGAAGACTATTGGCGTGACCACCGTGCCGCCCCGAAGGTCTTCATCAATCTGCAGACCGCGGCGGCACTTTACGGAACGCCTTTTGGTCATGTGACCAGCGTTCGCTTTGCGGCAGCTGATCGCGAACAGGTGGAGCGGGCGCTGTTGACGAGCCTGCGTCCGGCGGACTTTGGATTTGTGGCGCAGCCGGTGCGGGCGCAGCAGCTCGCGGCGGCTGAGGGCTCAACCGATTTCGCCGGACTGTTCATTGGTTTCTCGTTCTTTCTCATCTGTGCTGCAGTGGCGTTGCTGGTGCTGTTGTTCCGCCTCTCGCTGGAACAGCGCTTGCGGCATATCGGCCTGCTCACTGCCATCGGGTTTTCGCCGACGCGTGTGTTCTACGTCTTTGCCGGTGAAGCGGCGCTGCTGTCGACAATCGGCGTCGTGATTGGGCTATCCTTGGCCGTGGCATACACCCATGCAGTGATGTGGGCCCTTACGACGTGGTGGGTTGCCGCCGTTGGCACGACGCACCTACATGCCCTGGTCACCGAGCGCTCGCTCATCACCGGCGGATCCGTGAGCTTCTGGGTGGGGCTGATCACCATGATTGTCTCGGCACGCATGTTCGTGCGGCAGCAACCTGTAAACTTGTTGAGCGGGTCGGTTGCGGCGAAGGGAACGGGCATCGTGCGAACGCGCCGGTGGCTAACGCCGTTGGTTGGCGGGGCCGTCGTCATCGTGTTGGGCGGGTTGATGTTCGCGGGGGTGGTGCAGGCGGCGCTTGGTGCTGCGGGGATAGGCTTTGTCGTACTTGTGACGGGCCTCAAAGTCGCAACCGATATGCTGCGACCTCGCCGAACGCATGCGGTGGCGAGCACGTGGTCGCTGGCGCGGCGCAATGCCGGATCGCGTGTGAACCGGGCACGCTTGGCGATGTCGCTGATAGCGTTTGCGTCCTTCATCCTGATTCTTGTGGCTTCGATGAAGCAATTGCCGCCTGCGGACGCCGCAGCCAAGCCTTCCGGAACGGGCGGCTATCGCTTGATACTCACATCCGATGTGCCGTTGCTGGGCGATCTGAATACGCACGAGGGGCGGCGGACGCTTGGGATTCGAGCGGGCGATGCGGCCTTTGCGGATGTCCGCTTCACGCATTTGCGCAGTTGGCAGGGCCAGGACATCTCGTGCCTGAATATGACCAAGCCGACGCAGCCTACGATACTGAGCGCGCCAGCGGGTTTGCGGGATCGGTTCGTTCATACATCACAGGCGGGCACACCGGGCACGGTTGATGCCGTGGTTGATGCGGAGACCGCGCAGTACATCCTGAAGATTCGGGCTGGCGGCACGATAACGCTGACCGATCAGACTGGCCGGCCCGCGACATTGGCCCTGACGACGCTGCTCGAGGGATCGATGTTTCAATCGGAGTTGCTTATCTCCGAAGCCGAGTTTGTGCGGCTCTTTCCGTTGCAGAGCGGCTTTGGCGTGGTGTTAATCGAATGTCCGCCGGAACGCGCTGCCGAGGTCGCCCGATTGCTCGAACGCGAACTGGACGAGTTCTCCGTAACGGTGGAGCCCACAACAGCGCGGCTCGCACGCTTTAAAGAAGTGGCCAACACCTATCTGGCGACGTTTCAATCGCTGGGCGGCCTGGGGCTGTTGCTTGGCACGGTGGGACTGGCCGTGGTGCTGCTGCGCTCGACCCTGGAGCGGCGCGGCGAGTTTGGGCTGATGCTGGCGGTGGGATTTACGCGGACGCGCATCGCCCAGATCGTGTTTGTCGAGAATGCCGTGCTGCTGCTAACGGGACTGGTGATCGGTTGTATCGCGGCAGTGATTGCCGTGGCGCCGGCCGCGCGGGCACTGCACGTGCCATCGCTGACGCTCATGTTTGGACTTATCGCCGCGATTGGCGCTGCGGCGTTGGCGGCGGCAACTTGGGTTGCGATGCGAGGAATTCAACCGGCCTCACTGCGTGCGGAGTGAGCCACTTCTACCATCGCCTTTAGGTGGTGACGGGGCTATAGTTGAGCTGATTTGGAAGAGTAAGAAGAGCGAAGAACGGAGATAACCCATGAAGAAGTGCGTGTTGATAGGTCTGGCCATCGCTGCTGCGGCGCTGCCTGTGGCGGCCAATGACTGGCCCCGGTGGCGCGGGCCTAAGAATGACAACATCTCGACCGATACGCAGTTTTCCACCCAGTGGCCGGCGGCAGCGAAGAAGGTGTGGGCAGCGCCGGTCGATATTGGCTATGCTTCGCCGATCGCGGCTGACGGCGTTGTTTATGTGTTTACATCGCTGTCGAAGAAGGACACGCTGACTGCGTTCAAAGCCGATAGCGGGCAGCGCGTCTGGCAAGAGAGCTACGACAATGCATGGACGGGCGGCTATGCGGGCACGCGGGCCACGCCGGCGATTGATGGCGGCAATATCTTTACGTTCGGCGGCGCGGGTGACCTGACTTCGCGTGATCTGAAGACTCGCAAAGCCAACTGGCAGACGAATGTGATCAGTACGCTGAAGGCTGGCAACCTGCAGTGGGGGGCATCGTCGAACATGCTAATTGACGGTGACCTGATCTACGTGCAGACCGGCGAGAATGCGCCGATTGCCGTCGCGGTTAACAAGAGCAACGGACAGATCACGCATCGTTCGGTGGTGAAGGACAAGGCCGGGTATGCGGCGCCAATTTTGGCCGAGGTCGGCGGCAAGAAGCAGATCATCGTGTTCGGTGCTAGCACTATCTATGGCCTGTCGCCGGATCTGCAGACGAAACTCTGGTCAACGCCTTGGCGCACTGACTGGGATGTAAACGCTTCCACGCCGATCTACAGCGATGGCAAATTGTTTGTGACTTCAGGCTACAAGACGGGCGGCGGGCTCTACGAAATCACCGACAAGGGGGCAAAGCAACTCTGGTTCAATGGCGATCTCAAGTCGCGATTCCAGGGGGCGGTGCTGGATGGTGGCTATCTGTATATGGCCACGGAAGCCAAGAAGCCTGACGGGCGCGTGGTTGTCGCGGAATGGGCAACGGGCAAGATTGTTGCCGAGCTGCCCGATCGTGGTACCGAACTCGGGATGGGCGGGTCGGTGGTTCGCCACGGCAATCATCTTGTCGGCTTGTCTGAACGCGGATCGCTCTCGCTCTATAGCGCCACCAAGGACGGCATTAAACGCGTGACCGAGTACCGCAACGTGGTTGACGGATCGCAGGTGTGGTCGACGCCGCTGATCTACAACGGCAACATTTATGTGAAGGGCAAAGACGAGATCGTTTGCATCTCGACCCGCCCATGAGACAGGCGATTGCACACACGTGTTGGCTGTTGGCTGCGTTCACGTTGAGCGCTTGCAGCGGCGATGCGCCTCCGGCGAGCGCGCCGGCGTCTCAGCCTGCTACCACACGTGCGGTGACGACGAACTGGCCGGCGTTTTCTGGTGGGGGACCTTTGCGCTCGGCAACCAGCGCGATTGCGCCGCCGCCGTACCGCGTGCTCTGGCAGTACAAGACGAACGATGTGGAGCGGGCCGCGGTTGAGGGCGGGCCAGCGGTTGTAGACGGCGTGGTTTACTTACCGGACGCGTACAGCGCGTTGCACGCACTGGATGCGGCCACCGGAGCGGTGCGTTGGCGCTATACGCCGCGCGGGCCCGACAATGCCCAAGCCGGGTTCTCCACGACGCCGCTGGTGCATGAGGGGACGATCTTCATCGGCGACTCGCTTGGGGTGTTTCATGCCGTTAACGCTTCTGACGGCTCCAAGCGTTGGTCTGTCGACACACAATCGCCGATCAATGCGGCGGCGAATATGTCGCCGGACCGGCCCGATCGACTCGTATTTGGAAATGATGCCGCCGAGGTCCATTGCTTGGCGACGGCCGACGGGAAGAAACTGTGGGAACAGAAGATCGGCGATCGCGTGAATGCGGCACTGTCGATCAACGGCGGCCGTGCGTATGTATCGGGCTGCGACGCAAAGCTGCGCGCGTATGACCTCAATGACGGGCGCGAACTGGCCGTTGCGGACTTGTTGGCGCTGACTGGCGGTAGTGCTGCGATCGTGGCCGAGCAGAATGCGCTGTTTGTCGGAACCGACCAGGGCCGCGTGTTCTCGTTTGATGTGCAGACACTCAAGGAGCGTTGGCGTTTTGAGGGGATTGAGGACAAGGCGATGGTCTACGCATCGCCTGCGATCGGCAGCGATGTGATGGTGGTCGGCGCGCGCGATCGCAACGTGCATGCGATCGAATTGACGACGGGCAAGTCGCGTTGGCTCTTCAAGACGCGCGGCGATGTGGATGCTACGCCGGTCATTGCCGGCGACCTGGTCTTTGTGGGATCAAAGGACAAGAAGCTGTACGTGCTCGACCTGAGGACCGGTGAGGAGCGATGGCAGTTTCAGGCGAGGCGTGGCATCACGGCGCCGGTGGCAGTGGCCCACACGAGGAACGGTCCGCTGATCATCGTGGGTGATACGGCGGGCAATGTGTACGCGTTGACGCGGTAACTAGAGCGCCGCGGTATAAAGCCGGGCAATTTCATCGCGTGTGGCGGGGCGGGGGTTGAACCGCAATGTCCATTGTGTGGCTGCCGCGGCAACCAATGCGGGAATGTGATCGTGAGTCACGCCGAGTGGTGCGAGATGCCGGGGCAGTGATGCGGCCTGCAGCAGTTGGTCAATTGCATCAGCGCCGGCGATCTGGTTGAAACGCATGACATGCGGCAGCATGACGCCGACGGCGACGCCGTGCGTGATGCCAAACGTTGCAGTGAGGGGATTTGCGCAAGCGTGGGCGGCACCGAGCATGCTGTTCTCAATCGCTGCGCCGGCCAAATGTGCACCGAGCAGCATGTCGGACATGGCGTCGAGATCGCCGGCCATGAGACGGGCAAACGCGGCTTCGCAAAGTATACGTGCCTCTGCTGATAGTTGCTGGCTGACCGGCGTGCGGTTGTTGGCCACGCCGCTTTCGATCGCGTGGGCGACAGCATCAATGCCGACGGCGGCGATCACTTGCCGCGGTGCGGTAACGGCCAGATCGGGATCGAGCACCGCCAGACGTGCGAGTGCCTTTTTGTCGAGGCAGGCCATCTTGGTGTGTGTGTCGGCATCGCTAATGAGGGCGGCGCTCTGCGCCTCGGACCCGGTGCCGGCGGTGGTCGGGATGAGCACCGTCGGCAGCATGGGCTTGGTCGCTTTGCCGACGCCCCAATAGTCGCGCATCGTACCGCCGTTGGTCAGAATGAAGTTGATCCCCTTGGCGACGTCCATGGCGGAGCCGCCGCCGATGGCTACGAGGACATCCGGTGAGAATTGGCGTGCTTGGGCCACGCCGGCATCAACGCACGCTGTCGTGGGATTGGGCTCGACGTTACTGAACACTGCGAGTTCTATGCCGATGGCGCGCAGTGAAGCGGCGAGTTGCTGTGCGTGGCCTGCACGCTCAACGCCGGGATCGGTCACGAGAATGACACGCTGGCCGAGCGCTCGCACATGCTCGCAAACCAATTGCACAACACCGCGCCCGAACAGCACCGGCACGGCGCTGCCCGGGATGTGCTGCACGGTATTGGCGGGTTGAATCATGATGCGGCCTGAAATGCACGCTGGCGGTAAAGATGCTCAAAGAGGTTGCCTTCGTGTGGTTGATCCCAGCTCAGTTGGTAGGTGGGCACGGGACCGACGTTGAGGCGATCGATGTCGCCGCAGGCCATGGCCGCACGTATCAAGCCTTGGTCCTTTGAGATCACGGTGCCGATCAGCGTCGGCCCGATGGCGTCGAAGATGTCTTCCTGCGGACATTCAATCACGGTGGCAAAGGGGAACAGGAACTCGCGATTGGCAATCGCATGGTCGCGCTCGCAGCGGATGATGGTGGGCAGCAGGTAGGCGATACGGCCGACCTTGGCCAGGCGGGGCGAGCCGCGCAACTTGGCCGTCAGATCTTCAGCGCCAGAGCCGCCGAGAAGGCCGTCGATCATGGCGTTCATCCGTTCGGCGGTGGTGGGGTTGGCGAACGCGGCAATCGTGGCTTGGGGGTCATCCACGGGCAGCGGCTTCACCGTCGCGAGCTTTGCCGCCAACGCATGGGCGATCTTGTCCGCGTGTCGCGGTGTCCAGACGGCGCTGGCGTTGATGCAGCTGCGTCCGCCATTGGCCGCGATCGAAGCCGCAATAACATCAATGTGCTTCTCAAAATCGTCCGCGGCGTCCGCGCCGAGAATCACCTTGGAGTAACCGGGGCCGTGGAGCTCCACGCGATGGTCCTTTGCCCACATGCGGGTGGTGGCGGCATCGCCGAAGAGCATCGAGCGGTCGGTGGAATTGAGAATCTCGCCAGCGCCCGCATGATCAGCGGGGTAAAAGCCAAACGCCTCCGCCGGTGCGCCAGCGGCGATCAACGCCTGCAGCAGGCGGTAGGGAGACCATGGCTCCTCACGGCCAGGCTTGAGCACGGTGGGTGTCTTGAGTGCAAAGGCGGGCAGCCAAAGCGAATGCACGCCGGGGGAATTGCTGGGGAGAACGGCGCCGAATACGCGGGCTTCGCGAAACCATGACAACATGCGGCCATCGTCGCTGCCAAAGCCTTGGTCGAGAATGCTCAGATCAAAGCCGCGCGTGAGGCCGGCCACGATCAAGTCCATTTCATCCAGCACGCGGTGCAATTTGGCCGCATTATTACGGCAGTAACTCACGGGCATGCCGGTGGTGCCGGAGAGCATGCGCAGATAGTCATCAAATGTTTGTTTCTCATCGCCAACAGTGAGTGTCGCGGTCATAAAGAGCTTGGCAGCGCGCTTGGCGATGGCGAGGAGTTCGCTGACTTTGAAGGACTCCAGCACATCGTAACGCATCTGGTTGATGTCGCGGCGGATGAGGCCGGGATTGGCCAGCGACATTGTGGCGACGGGTTCGCCTGTGGCGTGGTGCGTCAGCGTCGCCTGATCGACCGACTCGTAAGCGGCGCCGCCCTTGGCACCGCGCAGGATGGGCACGTGCAGAGGCATGGTCAGTAAACCCCCTCTACGACAGTACCGGCGAAACCGCTGAACGGCTGAACGTTGCCTGCGCCGTCCCACGGATACTTGTCACAAGGCGGGCGGCGAATGGCCTGATCGCGTTCCAGAAAACGCGGAATGAACGTTTCCCGGGTCAGCGTGGTCAGCATGACGCGGCCCATCTTGCCGTAGGGGACAAGCTCTTCCGCATTGTCCGGGCTGACGATTTGCACCACGGCCCGCGGCTGCGGGGCGTGATAGATGATCTCGTAGCGATCGGCCGGATCGAAAGGCTTGTGACACGCCAGACCCATGAGGGTGTTGCCGTACGTCGGCACGAAGTCGACGCCGGGGACCAGTTCTTCGCGGGCGAAGCGATGAAACTGGGATGTCATCTCCGTGCCGCCGCAGAAGATGCCGGTGATGCCGTAACGCACCAGGTCGATCTTCTCGCAGAGCGCTTCGAGCAGCTTAGGCGTGGTGAACACGCATTTGATGTTGGGATGGGCTCGCAGAATGGTGAGCGCCTGGTCGATGCAATGCTGCTTGTATAGGTTGGCTTCATTGATCTCGCCGCGCTTGAGCAACTTAATCACCCAGCGCGGATCGAGGTCGACGCAGAAACCGATGCCGCCGCGGTGTTGGGCGAGATGTTCGATCGCCAGGCGCAGGCGCCGTGGACCGCTGGGGCCAAGCATCAGCCAGTCCGCACCCTTGGGAAAATTCTTGTCATCCAGGGTGAGCGAGAACTGTTCATAGTCGATGCGGAAATCTTCCACCTGCAGGCGCGACTTGGGCACGCCCGTGGAGCCGCCGGTTTCGAAGATGTAAACGGGCTTGCCTTCGAGTCCCTTCGGCAGCCAGCGCCGCACCGGGCCGCCGCGCAGCCATTCGTCTTCGAAGTGGCCAAACAATTTCAGATCCGCAAACGACTTCACTTCGTGCCGCGGATCAACGCCCTTTTCCTTTGCCCAGGTTAGCCAGAACGGGCAACCCGTTTCAGGCGAGAAGTGCCACTGGATCATATCGCGGACGTGCGCATCGAGCTTTTCTGCCGCCGCGCGCACCGACGTTTCACTAACGGCCATGCCGAACCCTCAATCAAAACAATGAGACACTATAGGCCCGCAGGCGGCTACTTTTCCTGAACGGCAAAGAGCTTCTCGCGGGTCATGATGTAAAGAACGCCATTGGCCAGCACCGGGCTGCAATAGCTGGCCGAGCCCATGTTGTGTGTGGCGAGAAGCTTCATCTCCTTGCCGGCTTCGAAGATCGCGACATCGCCATCCTCATCACACAGGTAGACCTTGTTATCCGCGATCATGGGCGATCCCCACATGGCCGCTTCCATGTCGTAGGTCCAGTAGTGCTCGCCGCTCTTGGCGTCCATCACATGCATGAAGCCTGAGAAGTCAGGCGCGTAGACTAGGCCATCGTGCACCGTGACCGTGGAAATGGTGCGGTTCATGCGCTCGCGGCTGGTGATGCGGCCGTCCTTGTTGAAGTCCGTGCCGCGCCAATGCCAGACCACCGCGCTGTTCGGATTGGGCACGCCCTTCTTCACGACGGCAGCCTTTGGTACGACCAGTTCCTCACCAGGCCGCGGCGGCTTGGCGTCGGGGTTGTCGAGTTCGAGCGAGACATCGCCGGTCTTCGTGATATCCACGCACCAGAGGTGCCCCGGCCCTTCGCCGTGCTCCGGATCCTGACCGACGGCAATGTACATGTAGTTTCCGACGACGACCGGTGTGGCGATGAGTTCATTGCGCGTCGTCGGGTAAACAGTGTCCTTCATATTGGCGTCAAAACGCCACACGATTTTGCCCGTCTCCGCTTCATAGGCATATACCCACGCATCGCCCAGCGGCGCGATGACCAGTGTTTTTCCGTTAGCGGTGGCGATGGCCGGGCTCGCCCATTGGCCATGCAGCACGCGTTCGCCGGGACTGTTGTCGGTCCACACCACCTTGCCGGTGGTCTTGTTGAAGGCAACGATGCTCGGCGCCTTGGGGGCAGGCAGATTCTTGTGCGCATCGTCCACGCCGTTACCGGTGATGACGAAAATCAAATCGCCGTGCGCCGTGATCGAGCAACTCGTCATGTTGTGCGGAAACACGCCGAGCTCGGCCATCATGTCGACCTTCCACACGACCTTGGGCTCGGCGGGCGTATCACTGGTGAGTGAATCGCGTACCGGTTTCAGATCAAGACAGATAATCTCGCAGCGATTGTTGGCGTACCACAGGTAATCGCCCTGCATGAACGGTGTCGAGCAGACGCCTTGGAAAGGCCAATCGTTGACGCGACCGGCCTTCAGCTTGGCGTCGTAGCGCTGCCAGAGAAACTTGCCGTCGCTCTCGCGGAACAGCTTTAGCACGCCGCCGTCGGCCGTGAACTTCGGGTCGCGCTTCGCCTCGTTATTGGTGCCAAGCGCAATGATGCCATTGAGAATGGTGGGGTTGCCATAGCTCTGCGAGCCAAGCTGCTGTTCCCACTTGATGCCCTTCTTTTCTTCAAGCGACCAGTTCAGCGGGGCCTTCTGCGCCGTGGTCATGTTGCGCTGTGGGGTCTTTCCCCACATGGGCCAGTCCTCGGCCAGTGCAAGGCCGGCGCTCGATGCGAGAATTGCCGCGACAAGACATGCTTTCTTCATGGATCACCTTGCGCTTACTTGTTTTCGGTAACAATGACGTTGTCGTAGAAGATCTCGCTCTTGGCGGCGCCGACGAGCGAGTTGCCATAGAAACCGGGTGAGCCGGAGATGTTCGGCTGGGTGTCTTCAAGCGTGAGTTGGTAGTCAGCGGGTTCGTCTTTGCCCTTCGGCCAGACTTTGCCCTTAATAATAGCCTTGCCCGCCTGCTGTTCGACGCGAATCTTCAGTGTGTACCACGTGTTGGGGTCCCACGCGTAATCGATGGTCTTGTTGATGCTGCCGCTGGCCTTGCGTTCATCGGGCAGTTCCGTGGACCACACATGCAACTGCGCACGTTGATGGTTGCCCATCAGCACCAACACATACTTGGAGTTGATAATGCCAATATCGGGCATCTGTCGCTGATTCGAAATCATCTGCGACCCGGTGTAGACGTCAGCCTGTAGGGTATAGTTGCTCATGCCGGAATGGCCAAAGTTGGTGCGGGCGCGAGCGTACAAATCGTTGTCCGTCGTCTTCACCAGCACTTTGTTCTTTTGGCCGTTGGCGTCGATCGTGCGCGTGGCAAACTTGCCGCCGGCGCCGACAAACGTCAGCGGCGGCTTATCCTCGGTGTATTTCTCGAAATCAATCGACCAGGGCAACGCTGGCAGCACCCGCACGCGGGCGGATCCGGTGAGGTTGCCAAAGCTGGCGACAACCGCACCGACTTGCGTTTCATTGCCGCCAGCCGTGAAAGTACCATCCGGCGCCAGCGTGCCGGCCAGATTGCCGATCTTTACCGGGGCGGGGGCCGACGCGGGACGCGTTGCTGTTTGCACGCTCGGTGCTGCGCCGATCGTCAACTGTCCCAGCGACCAGTTGGTGCCTGGCGACTTCTCGAACTGCGTGATGGCGGTGCCATTCGCATCATAGATTCCGACGTTGAACTTCACTTGTTCGCCTGGGCGAAGCGTGACGTCATTCGGCGTGACGCTCACAAACGCCGGCGGCCCCGGTGGGGCGGTCTCAACCTTGGTGGGCGCGGGTGTCGCGGCAGGTTGGTTGGTGCCGAAACAGAACATGTTCGTCGCCGTCATGATGACCACGCGGCCATTTGAAATCGCCGCACCGCCGAACATCGCATACTCGCGGCCTAGCTTATCGCCCAACTCCACCTTGCTGAGTTGCTTGGGCCGCTGTTCGCCTTGCAGTTCATAGATATAGAAGCGGCCATTCGCCTCGCCGGCATAGAGCTTTCCATCGCCATAGACGAGCGAGGGCCGCCCGATCGTGCCTGTCGAACGCTGCCAGAACCGCTTGCCGGTCGCCGCGTCCACGCAGTGAATGGTTCCCTTATTGTCGGGCCAGTAGATGCGCCCATCGACCAGCGTGCCGGACGCGAAGCCCGCTTCGAGGCCCTCAATCCGCCACAGTTCCTTTGGCGTTTTGCCGCTGATATCCAATGCCACCAATCGGCCCATAACCGGGCTGTCGAGATTCTCTTCTGAATGCGCGACATACAACCGCGTGCCATCAACAATCGGCGTAGTGTTCAGACCGCGTTTGCTGGCCTGGAATGACCACACCTTCTCGCCGGTATTGGCCTTAAACGCATGCACGCCGCCGTCGCCAGCCACGGTGATGATCAATCGCTGGCCGTTGACGGTCGCGGGTACCGGCGTGGTCATGCTGGTATCGACTGGCGGCCCGCCAGTGGCGCTCGACCAATTCAGCTTGCCGGTGGCCTTGTCAAAGGCAAATATGCGGTGCTGCCCGCGCGCCTGGTCACCCCAGCCGAAGCTCACGCCGCCGATAAACACCTGGTCGCCATCAACCACGGGCGACGGCGTGCGTCCGCCGAAGGTCGAGATGAATCCCTGGTCTTCGGTTAGTTGACGCGACCAGATCGCCTTGCCCGTTGCGCCATCAAGGCACACGAACTGGCACATGACGAACATCGCATAGACGCGGCCAGTGGCCGGGTCGCCAGTCACGCTGGACCAGCCAAGGCGATGAAACGGCGCATCACTCTGCGTCACATTCTCGGCATGCTGCCACAGCGTCTTGCCCGTGTTGGCATCAATGCAGACAACCGTCTCCTGCGTCTTGGGGCCAACGATCAGCGTCTCGGGTTTTCCCGGCTCGCCACCGAAAGGCACTTCGTTCGCACGCCCCATCACATAGATGCGATCGTTCATGACGATCGGTGTGCTCATTCCGCCGACTTTGTTCTTCCAAAGCAGGTTCTCGCCGTCGGGCGACCACGTCGCCGGCAGGTTCTTCTCCGTGCTCACGCCGTTCATCAGCGGACCGCGCCAATGCGCCCACTCCGCCATCACGTCACTGGCTGCCCAAGCCAATGCGAACGCAATGGCACCACACAAAATCTGCTTCTTCATATGGCCCTCTCGCACGTACAGCCGCGTTTGCTCCGTGATTGCATATTAGATGGTCATCTATACACTGTAAACTGCGATTTTGCTGCTTTCTTGCGGCGTTACCCGAAGCCAAAAGGTCTTACGATGAAAACATGGCTTATGTTTGCGATTGCGGCGGCGCTCTTCTGGGGCTGCTATGTGCCGACGATCTATTACGGTCAACAGGCCTTTGGACCGACTAATCCGAATCGCTCTATGAAGGCCTTCCTGTTCGTGGGCTTGGCCTATTTCGTCATGGCAATCGTCATTCCGGGCTTCTTCCTTTGGACGCACCAATCTCCCAAAGACACCGGTTGGCCGGTGAATGCCATGGTGCTTTCCACGCTCGCAGGCATCCTGGGCGCGGCCGGCGCCCTATGCGTTGTCTTCGCCCTGCGCGAAGCGTTCCTCGACAACCCGAAGTACATGATCATCATCGCGCCGATCGTCTTTGCCGGCGCTCCGATTGTTAACGTTTTGCTGTCTTACCTTGTGCTGGCCATCAAAAAGGAGGCGCACGTCCCGCATCCCATGTTCTTTGTCGGCCTCCTCGTGGCCGTGACAGGGGTGGCGCTCGTGCTATACTTCAACCCGGCGGCCCACACGCCAAAACAACCTGCCACGACCCCGCAATCTGCACCATCCTCAGAGAGTCGCTGACCATGCTTTACTTCTACATGCTGCTTGCCGCCGCGGGACTGTGTGCCGCCGTGGCTGCTGCAATCGTGATCAAACAGCGATCGGCTCGCACCTGTCCATCGCATTCGCACATCGCTGGTGGCACAGCTTGGGCGCTGGTGGTAGTCCTCTTGGTTGCAGCGACCGGCCTGGCAGTTGCCGCCGTGTTTGCCGCCAAGTCGACACGGGATGATAAGCAGAGGCAAACCTATGAATTGGTCCCAGCTCAGCCGTGAAGAAGAAGTCGCCCGCATGCTGCGGGAGTATGAGCACCGCGATTTCGACGGCATCATGATGGCGCTCGAACGGCAGTTCTCCGTGCTCCACAACCGGGCCCAGTTGCTGCTCACCCTGTGCGGCATTGTCATCACCTTAACCGGCTTCTCAGGCCGGCTGATCGCCGGGACCAACACCGCCGCGCAGATCTTTGTCATCGTGGGCCTGGCGGTCACACTGATTGCCGCTGCCATCATCGTGTGGGGTGTGCTTCATCTGCACTGGCTGACCGCCCAAACCGGCGAGAACCGCGCCGCCTGGCTTGCCCGCAGCCTGGCTTATCGCGATATGAAAACTGCTGCCTATCGCCTCGGCATGCGGGTGCTGGTTGTGGGCATGGCGCTCTATTGCGTGGCGATCGCCATTATGCTGGTCAACCCGCACCAGGCAGTTGGTGCATTTCGCTAAGGGCCGATGTGGCTGCAGGCCGATAAAGAGCACATGCGACCAACCATTATTTGCGTGACACCGATCAAGAATGAAGCGTGGATTCTGCGCCGATTCCTGCGCTGCGCCTCGTTGTTTGCCGACCACATCGTCGTGGCGGACCAGCAATCAGCCGACGACTCGCGGTCGATCGCTCAGCAGTTTTCAAAGGTTCACCTGATCGACAACCCTGGCGCAGCCTATCACGAAGGCGACCGCCAGAAACTGTTGATCGACGCCGCACGTAAACTGCCGCCCATCGCGGGTAATTCCGGCAGGCTCATCCTGGCGCTTGATGCGGATGAAATGCTGTCGTCGAATTTCACCACCTCGCCCGAATGGCAGACGGTTCTCGCTGCGCCCGCCGGCGCGATCATCACTGCAAACTGGGCAAACCTCGCGCCTGATTTCCGCTCCGCCTGGTTGTCGACCTCGTTTGATCAAGTTATCGGCTACATGGACGACGGCCGACCGCATGACGGTAAGGCGCTACACAATTTTCGCCTACCCGCGCCGCCCGATTCGCCGCGGCTTGCGCTTAATGACATCCGCCTGCTCCATTATCAATACACCGACTGGCAACGCATGAAATCCAAGCACCGTTGGTACCAGTGTTTTGAGATCATCAAGAGCCCCGACAAGTCAGCAGTCGACATCTTCCGGCAATATCACCACATGTATGCCATTGATGAAAAGACCCGCTGCCCGATCGATCCTGCGTGGTTCAAGGCCTATGTGGACATGGGCATCGATATGACCTCCACGATCAAGCACGCCTGGTACTACTGGGACGAACAGGTCGCTGAATGGCTGGTCACTCACGGCACGCAGAAGTTCGCGAAGCTCGACATCTGGGCGAGCGAAGGCCACCCCGATTGGGCCGAAATCTACCGGCGTATCCACGATGGCAAACAACCGCCACGCGACATCTCTGACCCACGCACGGAGGATGAACGCACAACGCTGCGCTGGCTGCGATCCACGCAAGCGACGGCCACCGACCCCGCCGTTCGCGCCCGCGAGGCCGAACTCAGGAAGGCAGGCTGGTGAGCGATGCGCTGCCCCCTCTGTCACGCTGACATTGCTGAACTGCCCGTCGTGCAAACGCCCGCTTGGCGCGTTTTGGCCTGCACGCACTGCACCAACGGCTTCACCGATCCCGCACCCGGCGCGGTCAACTACGAAACGGAGAATTTCCACGCGCATGTCGCCGCAGCGGAGCACGCATTGCCCCCGCAATGGCGTCAGTCGCTGCAGATGCAGGTCGCGCTGCTGAAGACGCACCTGCCCGCAGGCGCTCGCATGCTCGAGATCGGTTGTGGGGAGGGGCTGCTCCTTGCAGAGCTCAAGGGGAACGGTTTCGTGGTTGCCGGCATTGAGCCCTCCGCCACCGCCTCCGAAAAGGCCCGCCAGCGTGGTCTCAACGTCGCCACCGGCTACTTTCCTCATCCATCCCTTTCGGATCGCTTTGACTGCGTGATCATGTCGCACGTACTGGAACACGTGCCCGAGCCGCTGACGTTGCTGCGCCAAGTAGCCGCCGTCACGCCGCGTTTGTTCTTCGTGCAGACGCACCTCTGGGGCGTAATGCCGCAACGACTCAAAGAAAAGTGGTACGCCTGGCTGCCCGAGCAGCACTTCTGGCATTTCTCGCCGCGCGGGCTGCAAACGCTCCTGTCACCGATGGGTTTCGCTACTACCGCCGTCGAATACTCATCCCTCGTACACACGCGTCCGGACGGCACCATCAACAAATTTTCCGAACTTGCGGTGACCACGCCCAGTGGGGGGGACCAGTTCCATCTTCTCCTCACTGCCCCTTATACATCCACTTGATCGTCAGCAGGATGATCCGGATGTCCAGCCAGAAGCCACGCCGTTCCACGTATTGCGTATCGTAGAAAACCCATTCCTGAAAGTCGGCCGGTCCGCGCTGACGCGACCGTGACACCTGCCACAGCCCCGTGATGCCGGGCTTCACGGACAGTCGCGCCTCACGCCACGCCGGGCACAACTGATTCTCCTCCCACGGACTCGGCCGCGGCCCAACCACCGACATCTGCCCCAGCAGCACATTGATGAACTGCGGCACTTCATCCACATTGGTCTTCCGCAGAAAACGCCCAATCGGCGTGATGCGCGGATCGCGATCGATCTTGAATTGCGGCCCGTCCACCTGGTTTTGCTGCTTCAACTTCTCCTTTAGCGCCTCCGCGTTGGCCACCATCGTGCGAAACTTGATGCAGCCGAAAGGCACGCCATGCCGCCCCTCGCGTTGATGCGCAAAGAAGATCGGCCCGCGGTCATGCAACTTGATGAGGCACGCCACAACCAGGCTGATCGGCAACGTGGCCAGCAGCGCCGCCACCGCAAAAACGATATCGAACAGGCGTTTGCACGAGTCGTACCCGCGCCGAGACCGGGCCGTGGGGGGCAGGAAATAGTCAAGCCGGTGCGAGTCGCCAGTCTGGTCATGCTCGCCCTCGCAACCCGGCGAATCGCTCGACAGCCATCGTGGCCCGAGCTGAATCGCATTCGCATCGAGCGTGATTCCCGCATCGATCAGCAGCGGACCGCGTAGAAACGCCCCCGGCGAAACCGCTGCGGGATCGGCCGCAAAGATCCCCGTCTCAATCTCCTGGTAACCAAGACTCGCCGCAAGGTGCTGTAACTCAGCACCGGTGAGCGTCTCGGCAATGTGCTCTTTTAAATCAAAGCCGCGATTGACGCGGCCGATCGACACGCCGCGAACCGTTCTACCTGACGCCAGCACCCGCCTGAGTTCGCGCCATACACCGCGCGCATTAGCCGTCCGCGTGCCGTTCTGCTGTTGCCAGATTGCCGCGACCAACCACCGGTCGCTCGCCCCCTTCGTCACCTGCCCGTACAGCCTCTCCACACGCACATGGCCCTTGGCGTCCCGGCGGATCGCTTCACCATAGCGCCGTTGCGTCCCCTCGCTAAACAGCAGCAAGCAGGCCGCATCACCGCGATCCAGTGCGTGGCACGCCCACGTGAGTGTGTCGATGGGCAATGCTTGCCGCAGCAGGATCATCTTTTCCGCTGCCGGCATGTCGGCGACAACGTTGCCGCGAAGGGCGACCGCCGCTGTTACGCCGCGTGCATGAAGCGCCGCGCGGGTCAGCGTGGCCGCATCAACACTCTCATGGGCCGATGCTGTGATCGGCCTCGCATCAAGAGCCGCTTTCAACATGAGCCGCTCCGTCGCGCTCATTAGGCGTCGTATAAGCAAACTTGTACTTGTAGTAGCTCTGGTGGTGCTCCACACCATTCATGATGATCTTCGGTGCCTTACCTGTCATGCGTGCGAGTGCATCAACCGTCTGCTGGATGTCCTTCTGGCTGGTCATGTTCGCCCGCACCACGCACAAAATCTCATCGCACGAACCGGCCATCAGCCGCGCATCCGCTACCACCAGCGTCGGCGGCGTATCAATGACAATGCAGTCGAACCTGTCCTTCAGTTGATCCAGGCACTCCCGGATATGCTTCCGCTGGAACAGCTCTACCGGGTTGCGATCAAAACGTCCGCCGGCGCCCATCAATCGCAGGTTCGGCAGCAGTTCCATCGGCTGTATCAGTTCCGGCTGCTTGCCCTGCAACAACTCCGTCAGACCCGGCCGGAAGCCCACGTCAAACCGCGTCGACAAGTCCCGCTTGCGCAGGTCGCCGTCGATCAACAGCACTTCCATGCCCGACTTTGCCAGACTTGTTGCCAACTGGTCCGCGATTGATGTCTTTCCATTCCCAGGTGTGGGCGAAGTCACCATCATAATGCGCCGCACGTGCGATCCCGGCGGCAACAGATTCGCATGCACCAGCCGCATTTCTTCGCCCAGAATCTTGCGCCGGATATTGTGCGTGCTTGAAGCACTCGTGCCACCCGAATGTGACACCGTGCCCACCACCAACGGCTGCATCGGTTCCGGCAGGTCTTCACTCGTCGCAATGCGATTGTTCAACGTGGCCAGCAGGAACAGCGCAACCATGCCCACCATGATGCCCGCGGCGTTGGCGGCCAGTGCATAGCGCGGCCGCTTATCCACGCTGGGCGTCTTGGGTTCCACGGTCGGACCAAGTGCCGTCACCCGGCCCTGTGCCTGGTTCTGGTTTTCAATAACCTCGATCCGGTCGTTGTAGCGCTTCAATGCCTCCTTCGCGTCCGCGATCTGCTCGCGAAGGTTCAGGATCGGCTGCGTTTTGTTCCCCAGATCACGTGCCTGTTTGTCTGATTCCTCAAGCCGCGCCCGCATCGCGGCAATCTGCTGTTCTAAGGCCTTCAGATCCGCACTCGCTTCATGAATGCGGCGCGACTTGTCGAGATCCGTGTTCGCCTGGTAGAACGCCCATGCGTTGTCCTGCAGTTCCTTTTTCCGTGCGGCAATCTTGCTGTCCAGCGTCTTCAACTGCGCGCGAATCTCAATGCGATCCGGGTGATTGGGTGTCGCCCGCTTCGATTCGAGCACGTTGTCCTGCATCTGCAGACGAATGCGCTCGGCCGACCATTTCTCAATCTGCCCGTCCGCATCCGGATTCACCGTCGCCCGAAACATCCCCTCCTCAGCACCCGGTCGATTCTTCAGGTTGTCCAGCGTGGCTGCCAATTGGGCGCGATCGACCTCCAGTTTCGCCAGCGTTACACGCAGCGCTCCGCCCGTGTCCGCAATGATCTTGCGCGCCTCTTCCGACCAGACGTTCGAGCCGTCAGCTGTTAGCGTGTTCAGATTGTTCTGAAGTCCGTCCAACGACTTGATCGTGGTGTCGCGAAGGCCGCGCAGAATGCGCAGCGACTCCAGCGAACTGAAATCATCCAGCGCCTTGCGCTGTCCGAGATACGCATCGATGACTGAATCGACAACATCCTTCGCAAACGCAGGCTGCTCGTGCGTCATGATCACGTTGATCGTCTGAGCGCTGGCCACGGGTGAGGCATCAATGCTCTTCGCGAGGTAGCCTTCCTGGTCTGCCTCGTTGCGAAAGTGCTCATGCCGCGCAAGCCGGACATCCCGTGCCGCTTGCTGGAGCACGAATGGCGACTTGATCAGCTCCGCCTGCGTCCGCACAAATTCACTGTAGAACGCCGTCGCTGCTTCCTGGCCTGTCACCACGTTTGGCGTCGTCGGCGCGACGTTAATCGTACCCACCGCCGTAAACTGCGGCTTGATCGCGTTGTACACCCAGAGCGATATCGGCACACCCACCAATGCCCAGCACAACAGTACCAGCCACCAGTACTTCTTTGCCGCCGCGGCAAATTTCGCCGCCTGCGCATTCCGCGGTTGGCCATTCTCCAACGCCAAGTATCCCGGCGACGCAGGCGACCACTGCGGCAACTGGGACGGATCCTGCCGCGAAACTAATGCCGCATTGTTCATGGTAACTCCGTTTGAAGTCCTCACACCACGCAAGAAACTACGACGGCTTGCGATCGGCAGATGACCTCACGCCCGATTAGCGACAACTCGACGCGGTCGCGGCCACGCCAGCGATTCAAGCCATTGCGACACTGTGCCGACACTCGGCCGATCTGACGCATCAGGGCGCCGGCTCCGCGCGGGCGCCGCCTTCTTCACAACGTTGCGCGGACCAACCACCCGGGCAAACAGCTCCGCGTCAGCTGCAACGCACGACCCCTCCAGCAGCGCCACACGGTGCAGCAGCGCACCTGTTTCCACCCGTGCCTGCCGTCCGACCAACGCTGGTCCAACAATAACCGCACGATCGCCGATCACCGCGCCTGACTCCACCCACACCGGCCCGCGCAGTCGCGCGGTTGACGCCACGCTCGCCTCATGATGCACAAACACATCAGGCGCAACGACGCGATACTGATCGGATGCCGGCTTGTTCTGCCGGATACCATGTTCCAATGCCGCAAGATAATGACGTTCTGAATGCACGAGCAGCGCCTGCCCCCGCAATACATGACAATCCACCAGTTGCCCTACGCTCTGTGCCTTTGGGATGAGCTGCTCCTTGATGTCCTGAAAGCCAACTGCCGGCACAAGTTCCAATACGCTTGGGTTGACCATGTACGCCCCGGCGGGCTCCAGTGACTCCGCATCAACCCCCGAAACACGTGCCGCAATCGTGATTGCGGCATGCGTGCGGTGGTGCTGTGCTACCAATGGGTTCAGATCGAAGCTGTAGTGCCCCGTCCCTTGGATCGACAGGAACGGCTCATCCCCAAGCCAATCCGTCAGATCGCGCAGACATCCCGCCGGCCCGCGCGGAAATGCATCCTCCGAGTAGTGCAGATCGTCCCACGGTTGCGGTTGCTTCGACAATTCAGCCGCGATGAGCTTCGTCTTGCCGTTCGCACAGATTGCGATGTCGCGCACGCCTGCGACACGCAGAAATCCAATCACGTGGCTGATCAACGGTTCACGCGGGAACGGCCACAGTGCGCGTGGCAATGCGAGGCCCTCCACTTCATGGCCCGATCGCAACCCGCCCGCAAGTATCACAGCTTTCATGGTAGCTCCCACCCGCCGCATCGGGGCAAACGTTGTGCCGCGACCCGGGAGCGAAGAATCCTGCGCATTGTGTCGCAGTCACAACCGTGCTGCGTGCATCGTCGTATTCTCTTGAGTTGCTGCGCTGTTGTTGCCGCAGCAGCGCTGGTGCTTGCCGCCCAAAGCTGGCAGCTCGGCGAAATGTGGGCCCCCTGCGGAGCATGGTCACTCGTGGTTGCACAAATCGCGCTGGCGCTCTGGATAGTCATCTCGATCGCATTCTTCGCAATGCTTTCGCCACTCCGCGCGTTCATCCTCACCTATGTCATCGGGCTTCTGTTGCTCCCTGTCGAGATGCAGACGCCAACGGGCTGGCTCGGGTCGATCGCCTTCAGCACCGCCCTGCGCATCGACAAGTACACCGCGTGCAACATTGGCGCGCTCCTCGGCACCATCATGTTCGCCCCGCACATTCTCCGCCGTTACCGCTTCGATTGGCTCGATGCCCTCTACCTGCTCATTCCCGTCTGTATCTTCATCACCAGCATCGTGAACAACATCGGCATGAAAGACGGCCTCTCTAATGCCGTCGCCAGCCTTCGTATCTGGGCCCCGCTGATCTTCCTCTCCAAAGCGCACATCCAAAGCGTCAGCGATCTCCTTTCCGTATTGCGCGCCATGATCGGCGGGGCCTTCGTCTATGCCATGGTCGCCGTGCTTGAGTTCCGGTTGTCACCATGGCTGCACCGCGCGCTCTATGGCTACTTCCAGCACGACTTCAGCCAATTCGCTCGCTACGACCGCTTCCGACCCGTCGGCTTTCTCCGGCACGCTATCGAAATGTCCTTCCTCATGGGCTCCATGGCTTCCTTGGCCGCGTGGCTCTGGCTCAAGGGTTTACTGCGCCCACTATGGGGTCTGGTGCCGGCGCCGCTCGTGGTGCTTGCGCTGTTCGTTGGTCTCGCGTGCACACTCACGTTCTCTGGCTATGCCGTGTTCCTCCTGGCCATGGCTGTCATGCTCGTCTTCCATTTCGTGCCGCGACAGTGGGTGCTGATGATTGTTCCGCTGCTCGCCATCGGCTGGATGATCGGTCGCTACGCCGGCGTACTGGAGGCTCGCTTCCTCATCGACACCGCCTCCATGATCGATGCCTCCCGCGCCGAGTCCATCCAGTACCGCTTTGAAAGTGAACAGATACACCTCCGCGCCGCCGATTCGCATCTCGTCTTCGGCCGGGGCGGACTCCTTGGCATGGTTCGTAACGAACAAGGCGGACTTGTGAAAGCTGTCGACGCGTTCTGGCTCATCCAACTCACCTTCTTCGGACTCGCCGGCCTCGCGCTGTGGATCGCAGTCTGGACCAGCCCCATCCTCCTGCTTCTCGCCAACTGGCGACTGACCACCGGGCCCACCCGCGCCCTTCTCGCCGCAGTAGGCGTCCTCGTCGGCATTCAAATCGCCGACTTCCTCTTCAACAGTTTCCCCTCGCCATTCCTGATGATCCTCGTCGCCGGCAGCTTTGGTGTCGTCCACGCCATACGCAGCTACCACGCCACGGCCCCCGCGGCCCAGCGGCTCTACGGCGGCACTCCCGCCCCGGGCGGTGTGCTATGAACCGCCGCATCGCCGTCATCATCGTTCACTACCGCACGCCCGGCTTGCTGCGCGATTGCGTCGCTTCCCTTCAGCCCCAACTCGACGCCGCCCGCGACGAGATCATCGTCATCGACAACGCCTCACCTGACGGCTCCGCCGCCGAGCTCCGCAATCTCTCGGGTATCACACTCATCGAACATCCGCACAATGTCGGCTTCGCAGGTGGCAACAACATCGGCTTCGATCATGTCCGCCTCGGTGGGGGCGCTGACTACATCCTGCTTCTCAACCCCGACACCGTGCTCCGTCCCAATGCCGTCCGCACACTTCTCAACTTCCTTGAATCTCACCCCGCGTGCGGAATGGTCGGACCCCGGCTCGAACACCCCGACGCAACACCGCAGCTCTCTGCCTTCGGTGAGCAAACGCCCATAGGTGAACTCATTCGCGGTGCCAACATCGGCCCGCTCTCGCGTCTGCTCAAACGCTGGCAGGTCTATGGCGACATCCAGAGTCACGCTCACCGTTGCGATTGGCTCGCCGGCGCCTGCGTTCTTATGCCCTGGGCCGTCGTCGAAAAGGTCGGGCAACTCGATGCGAAATTCTTTATGTACTTCGAAGAAGTCGACTACTGCCGGCGCGCACGTGCTGCCGGCTTTGAGATCTGGCACGAGCCCGCTGCCCATGTCGTTCATCTCGTCGGCCAGGCCAGCGGCGTCACCGATGCGTGGTCCGCCAAACGGCTCCCGGCGTATTGGTTCGAGTCCCGTCACCGCTACTTCCGCAAACACTACGGCTGGCTCGGTGCCGCCATCGCCGATCTCGCTTGGCTGACCGGCCATGCCGCGATGCGCATTCGCCGCCTCCTCACCGGCGTGTCGCACTCCCCCTGTGCCCAGCGTGAAACACGCGACCTACTCGCACACGAATGGCGCTTCCTCCTCGGCCGAACACCCACGGGGGTGCAATCATGACCACTGTTCTCGCCATCACCGCTGTTCATCCAGAAGCAACTTCGCCCTCGTCCATCCGCCGATGCCTTCAACTTATGCGCGAAGACTTCGTCGCTCATCGCCGCGATTGGTTCAGTCCCGGCTTCCGCGCTCTCTGCGTCTACCGCTTCGGTCAATGGCGCATGAGTGTGCGCCCCAAGGCCCTTCGCACGCCGCTCAGCCTGCTCTACCGCGTCATGTACCGCCGCATTCGCAACCGCTATGGCATTGAATTGCCGTACTCCGCCACCGTCGGCCGCCGCGTGGTGATCGAACACCAGAACTGCATCGTCATCCACGGCGATGCCGTCATCGGCGATGACAGCATCATCCGCCAGGGTGTCACCCTCGGTAATCGCCGCCTCGACGCCCCGCACGACGCCCCGCGCCTCGGCAACGGCGTCAACGTTGGCGCTGGTGCCAAGATCCTCGGCGCCGTCACCATCGGCGATGGGGCGGTCATCGGCGCTAACGCCGTGGTGCTCTCCGATGTGCCGGCTCACGCCATCGCGGTTGGTGTGCCCGCACGCGTTGTCTCCCGCAACGCCGTCGAACAAAGAGACGTCCTCGATACCGTCGGGGGGCTCGAATGAACACGCCCTTTGGCATCGTGTTGATTGGCCGCAACGAAGGCCCGCGCCTGCGTGCCAGCCTTGCCTCGCTGCGTCAGATCCGTGACGTGGCGCCGCTGCAAGTTGTCTACGTCGATTCAGGCTCAACCGACGACTCCGTTCAACTTGCCCGCGATTCCGGCGCCGATGTCGTCCAACTCGATGTGTCCCAAGGCTTCACCGCCGCCCGCGCCCGCAATGCCGGCGCCCAACGCCTGCTCCAACTGGCCCCCGATGTGCGATTCCTGCAGTTCATTGATGGTGATTGCACCATCGATCCACGCTGGCCCGCACACGCACTCCAATACCTTCATCACCACGGCGATGTCGCCGTCGTGTGTGGCCGGCGGCGCGAGCGCTTCCCCAACACAACTGTCTTCAACCTGCTCTGTGACATCGAGTGGGCCACGCCGATCGGCAATGCGTGCGAGTTCGGCGGCGACTGCATGATGCGCGCCGACATCTTCACTCGCATGAACGGCTACCGCGAGACGCTCATCGCCGGCGAAGAGCCCGACCTCGCTGCCCGCATCCGCCTCGCTGGCCACCGGATCGTCCGCCTCAATCACGAAATGACTTTGCACGACGCCGCGATGACCAGCCCGATCCAATGGTGGCGCCGCATGAAACGCAGCGGCCACGCCCTGGCGGAGCTTTACCACCTCCACGGCCGGTCGCCGCTGCGCTTCTACCGTTCGCAGCTGCGATCCACCCTCGTGTGGGCCGCCGTCGTGCCGGCGTTCATCACCCTTCTCGCTCTGATCTTCAGCATGTGGCTCCTCCTCTTGCTGCCAATCGCCTACGGCTATCTCGCCATGCGCATCACACGCCACATGCTCGAACGCGGCGAAGACCATGCCCATGCCTGCATCTATGCCCTCTCCTGTGTCGTCGGCAAAGTGCCCCAACTCGCCGGCCTCATCCAATTCCATCGCAACCGCTGGGCGAACCGGCCGTCCGTCCTCATCGAATACAAACGACCGTCGCCGGCCATGCCCGCCGACGCCGCACTCCATACGAGCCAGTCATGAAGATCGCATACATTGTCTCCCGCTATCCTGCCGTCTCGCACACCTTCATCCTGCGCGAAGTCCTCGGCCTGCGCGCTGCGGGGTTCGATGTCACAACCATCTCCGTACGCCGGGCCGATCCGACGCATCTCCTTACCCCGCACGATCAGCAAGAAGCCGCGCAAACGCACGTCCTTGTCGGGGCTTCTGCGTTGTCCTACCTCGGTGCCTGTCTCCACGCCCTGACTCGGCCGCTGCATCTTGCACGCATGTTCGCCCGCGCCTGGTCGCTCCGCCGCCCCGGCCTCAAAGGCTCACTCTGGGCCTGCTTCTACGCACTTGAGGCCATCCTTGCCTGGCACATCTGCCATCAACGCGGCATCAATCACTTCCACGCCCACTTCGCGAACGTCGCCTGTGATGTCGCACTGCTCGCTGCGCTCCTCGCCGGTCCCGACGCATCCTTCACCTTCACCATGCATGGCCCCACCGAGTTCGCCGACGTAGCCCACTTTCGCCTCGCTGAGAAAGCCGCCGCCGCTGCGTCGATCATCTGCATCTCCGACTTCGCCCGCTCCCAACTCATGGCCCTCCTCCCCCCAGCGCAATGGCCCAAACTTCGCATCGTTCACTGTGGCATCGATGTCACCGCCTATCGCTTCCAATCACGCACGCCAGCAGCCGTTCGAGAGATTCTCTGTGTCGGTCGCCTCGTTCCCGTGAAGGCCCAGGCCCTGCTGCTCGAAGCCCTCGCCACGCTCAGCATTCCCTTCCACCTCACGCTTGTCGGCGACGGCCCCGATCGTGCACGCCTTGAATCTCTCACCGACCAACTCGGCCTGCGCCCGCACGTCACCTTCGCCGGCAACATCGGCCAGAACGCCATTCACACCTACTACCAGCGGGCCCATCTCTTCGTGCTTCCCAGCTTCGCCGAAGGCCTCCCCGTCGTCCTCATCGAAGCCATGGCTTCCGGTGTACCCGTCATCTCCACCCGCATCGCCGGCATCCCTGAACTCATCGAGCACAACGTCGAAGGCCTGCTTGTTCCCCCGGGCCGCGTTGATTGTCTTCGCGATGCCATCCAGCAGTTGCTCCGTGACGAGACGCGCTCGATCGCCTTTGCCCACGCCGCGCGCGCCAAGGTCGAATCAGCATTTGATGGCCGCCAGTGCACGCACGATCTCGCCGCCATCTTCAGCGCCATGCAAACACATCCCACACCCACGCTGGAAACGCCAGACGCCGTCGTTGCCACAGGTGCCACATGAACAGCAACACCATCATCGTGATTGCATTACTGCTTCTCGCCCCGCTGGCCCTCTGGTGGGGGACCTGGCTGCTCCTCGCCATCGCCGCGCTGTTCCGCACGCGTACCACCAGCACGCCCACCCCAATACAAATCGACATCCTGATCCCCGCCCACAACGAAGCCAACCAACTTCCCGCGTTGCTCTCCTCGCTCGCACAACAGAACCCGGCCTTCCGCGGCCAGGTCCTCGTCGTCGCCGACCACTGCAACGACGACACCGCTGCTATCGCCCGTTCCTTCGGCGTCACCGTGGTTGAACGCCACGCTGGCCCACGCGGAAAGCCCGCCGCCCTCGCCACCGGCCTAGCCGCCCTGCGCACAATCAACCACGTCCGGCCGCTCTGCATCCTCGATGCCGATTGTGTCGTGAACGACACCTTCCTCCCCGCCCTCGCAGGGCAACTCCAACTCGACGCCAACGTCGTTCAAGCCAACTACCAACTGACCGCAGGCCACGGCGAACTGCACGGCCCCGCCATGATCGCCTTCGCCCTCAAGAATGCCGTTCGCGCCCGCGGCGCCCACAACCTCGGCGTACCCGTCCAACTCTTCGGCACCGGCATGTGCTTCGACACCCAGACCGCAGCCAGCCTGCAATTCGAAAACCATCTGACTGAAGATCTCGCCCTCTCCTACGACCTCCTCCTTGCCGGCAAACGCATGGCCCTCGCCGATGATGCCCGCGTCACCTCGCCCCTCCCCGAGAATCACGCCGGCCTCAACACCCAGAAGATGCGCTGGGAGCAGGGCCAAATCACCCTCTGGCGCAAGCTTCCCGGGCGCCTGCTGCACCTTCTTCTCCGCGGGAAACTTCGTGCCGCACTTGCCGTGATCGATTGGTCCGCACCACCCCTCGCGCTCGCCTGTCTCTACTTCGTCGCCGCGTCCATCGTGATCACCGCCCTGTCGCTCATCTTCCGCGTTTTGCATCTGCTCTGGCTTCCGCCAGCCGTCGCAATGCTTCTCATTGCCTACATCCTGATCGGTACGCTGCAATGCGGTGGTCCTGCCGCATTGTTCACGCTGTTGCGCCGCGTCCCCCAGTTCATCTTCTGGAAGTGCACGCTCTACGCCCGCATGCTCACCGGCCGCGGCGCTCGCGGCTGGCAGCGCACCGAGCGCGACAGCCCCGGCCTGGCCAAGACTTGATCTGCTGTGAGTGAAACATGCTTAACCCCGACTGCATTCATTTGCTCAATCTGCCGGTCGCTGCCGTCACCGAGCCCCAGCTCCTGCAACTGCTGGCCGCACGCCGCGATGCCGGCCTCGGCTCCTGGCTCATCACCCCCAACCTCGACATCCTCCGCCAGTTTCACCGTTCCGCCGATATTCGCGCCCTCGTTGCCCAGGCCGATCTGATCGTCGCCGACGGCATGCCGCTCGTCTGGGCTTCACGCATCGCCCGGACGCCACTGCCTGAACGCGTCCCCGGCTCAGCCCTAATCTGGTCGCTCACCACACTCGCCGCCCAACGCAATTGGCCCATTTACCTTCTCGGCGGCAACCCCGGCACAGCTGCCCGTGCTGCAAACGTCCTGCAAGATCGCCACACCAATCTGCAGATCGCCGGCACATTCTGCCCGCCCATGCACTTTGAACAAGACCCCGGTCAACTGGCTCAAATCTGCCACGACGTCCGCGCCGCCCAGCCCGCCGTCGTCTTCGTCGCCCTCGGCTTTCCCAAGCAAGAAAAGGTCATCCTCGAACTGCGGCGACTGCTGCCTCACGCCATCCTCATTGGCGTGGGCATCTCCTTCTCCTTCATCACCGGTGAAGTCAAACGCGCCCCCGCATGGCTGCAGCGCCTCGGCCTGGAATGGCTCCACCGCCTCGCGCAGGAGCCCCGCCGCCTCTTCACACGCTACATCGTGCACGATCTGCCATTCTTCGTGTTTACGCTACTACCATGGGCCTTGCGTCAGCGTTGCAAACGCATCAAACCGCCGTCAACTGCTTCGGCCCCGGCGACAACGACGTAAGCGCATCTACGATCGAATTCACCCAATGCCGTGGCGTATGCCCGCGCTGCACCCACTCATATCCCCGTGCCGCTAACTCCTGCGCCACATGTGGATTCTCCAGCATGTGTTGAATCCCCGTAGGCAGCCCCGCCGCATGCTGCGCAGGCACGGCGTAGGTCACCCCCTCCTCGCACAACGATGCCAGTCCGCTCGTTCGCGAAACGATCACCGGCCGCTGACACGCCAGCGCCTCCAGCACCGCCGTCAGCCCCGCACAAAAACGATTCTCCACCAGTGGCACCACCACCAGGTCCGCACTCCGGTACAACTGCAACAACTCCGGCCAGGCGTAAAACCGGCACGTCATGTTCGCCGGCAACTGCGGCGGAAACAGCTCGCGTATCACCGTCGCATCGCGTGAAAATGCCGAGATCGCCACGTCCACTTCCAGCCGCGCCGTCGCCTCCGCCAGCGTGCGATAGTCGCGCCGCTCCAATCCCACCGCCGCAATCAGCGGCCTCGTCCCTTCCTTTGCACCGCGCCCCGGCCGAAAGAACCGCGTGTCGGTCTGCTCCGGCACCATGCGCACACGATCCGGCCCAAACGTCCGCACCAGATACTCAAACTGCGGCTTTGCGTTGGTCAACCACAAATCAACATTCGCCTTACACCGAAACAGCTGCGCCGCCAGCCGCGCCCTTGGCCGGTCCACATTGTGTGCAAACACCACCAGCCGCGGTCGCAGCCGCTCATACCCAAACGTCGCCGCCATCGGCAGCCCCACATCCTCGCCCGTCGCAAAGATCACATCCCCAGGCGTCAACGTCTCCGCCAGGTACCGTGCTGTCGCCCAGTGTCGCGGCAGTCCATAGATCCGCGCCCGCATGCGGTCCGCTCGCGTGCATGCCTCTTCGCTTACCGGCGGATGAACTTCCAACTTCATCCGTTGCGCCAGGTCATTCAGCACATGCCCCGGCGATTCGCCGCACGACGCCGCTTCGCTAATGCCGGCCAGGTCGACATGCTTGCTGACCGCCACATGAATCATGCCGCACCCTGGTACGCTGAATCTCCCGCTACCGTCTCCATCAACGTTGCCTGCCTGAGTGCCGTTTCAAAGCGATCAGCCGCATCGTCCCACGTGTATCGATGTGCCGTCGCATACGCCATGTCCGACATGCACCGCCACGCCTCGTCGCTCATCTCGCACAACCGCACAATCGCTTCCGCCATCGCCGCCGGGCTATCCGCCGGCACCAGCCAGCCCCCGCCCTGTCGCAGCAACTCCGGCGCTGCGCCCGCCGGCGCACCAATCGCCGGCGTCCGGCACGCCATCGCCTCCAGCAGTGGCAGCCCAAACCCCTCGCGCCGCGTGCCAAACAACCACGCATCACAACTCGCATAAATCCCCGGCAGCTCTGCATCCGGCACGCGCTCGTGATAGGTCGTGTTCTCCGGCAGGGGCAACTGCGACCACGGTTTCACGCTGCCAAACGCCACCAACTTCAAATCCCCGACGCGCTCCCGCGCAATCTTCACCGCCTCGAGCGAAATGTCCGTCCCCTTGCTGTGCATCGTGGAGTACGTCAATCCCACCGTCGGGGTCCTCTGCTTCCCGCGCGGTGGGGCGGTGAACTTGCTCGTATCGACACTGTTCGGCACCAACGCCAGCGGCGTCTGCTGAAACTTTTCCTTCAGCAAATTCTCCACCCAGTGGGCAATCACAATCTTCGGTATCGGCAGCGCGCATGTCGCATCGACCCGTGCCGATTGGTTCGACCACGTCTCGTAGTCCTGCATGAAATGTACCTTCGCCCCCTTCGACATCGGCAGTGACCACACCCATTCCGCGGTTTCCCACCACGTCGCCACAACAATATCCCCCTCCGGCACGTCCAATGCCGTCACCGGACCCTCGTGGTTCAGCACCACCCGCGGCACTGTCAGCGCATCAAAATACGATGGCCCCTCGCCCCGTCGGGCCGGCCAGCCGCAACCATTCTTGATCGATCGCGCCACGTCCCGCCACGTCGGCGACCGATGCTGTGGCTGCACCACCAGCACATCGTGCCCGCGCCGGTACAACCGCTCCGCATACTCCGCCGCCACGCGAATTCCCCCCACCAACTGATCCGGCGGCAGCACAAACGTAATCTTCAATCGCACGTCCATCTCAATGACCTCGCAATGCGCACGCCGCCAGTCGCCACGACCCCAGATCCCATGGGTCCTCGCGCAGCACACGCAGCGCATACTTTCGTGCCGTCTTTAAATAGCCTGACCCCAAAGCCCACCAGGCCCATCGTTTGTGTGTTTCCCGCGCGTTCTCTGCCGGGCTCGGCAAATCACCGAACTGCACCGTCACCGGCTCCCCCCGCTGCAGCCGGTCTTGCCCCAGCACACGCCGCTCCTCCGCCAACTCCCGGGCCAGCTTCGAGTACGCAAACGTCTTCGGCCTGCCGCTGTTCGCTGTGCTTGCTAAATGCTGCCGGTAGAACAACACCACCTGCTGCACATTCGCAACGCGTCCCGTCTCGCTCATCCGCAGGCAAAGGTCAAAATCCTCAGCAATCTTGAACGGCTCGCGAAAACCGCTCACCGCCAACGCCACATCGCGCCGCATCGTCACCGCCGGGAAATAGAATGCGATCTCATGCCGCATGGCCGCCACCAGGTCCTCATGCTCCGCGGCAAAGCAATGCGTGCGAATCGGCATCCCTGTGGGGTCTGTCAACGTCGCCCCGCCGCCCACCAGCACCAACCGCGGATCCCGTTCAAACGCCTCCAACTGCACCGCCAGCCGGTTCGGTGTCATCCGGTCGTCTGAATCCAGCCACGCCACAAACTCACCCCGCGCCGCCTGCAGCAGCTCATTCCGCGCGGCAACCAAACCCCCGCCCTGCCGGTAGACCGCCCGCAGCCGCGGTTCCCTCTCCGCCAACTCACGGATCACATGCGGACTCTCATCGCGCGACCCGTCATCCAGCACCACAATCTCAAAATCCTGCACCGTCTGCGCCTGCACGCTCGCAATTGCCTCCCGCAGGTACGCGGCAGTGTTCTTCACCGGCATAAGCACGCTGACCCGTGGCATTACTGCCTCCTCTATGCCAACAACGCCTGCTTCACCGCGCCCAGCGTCCGCCGTTTAAAAGCCAACCCCGGCTGCAGCCGCAGCGATTCGGCAATCTTCGCCATGGCCTCGCCGCGCCGCCCCGCTCGGCCGCTCTCCAGTGCCCGCAACTGCGCCCGATCCGCCAGATACGCCAGTCGCCGCCCCCTTGCCTTCCGATACACCTCGTTCGGCAGCGGCTTCATCAGCGTGTCAAACACCGCATCGATCTCCGCCTCAAACTTCTCCCCCTCCGCCACCGTCTTACTCGTCTCATGCAAGCGGAAGTTCGCCAGCACCCGATCCGTCGTCATCGGCAGAATCCCCCCAACCCAGCGCAACGCCGTGAAGAACTGCCAATCAAACACGTACCGCAAACCTTCATTCATTGGCCCAAAGCGCTGAAACAGGTCGCGCGTCCAGAAACACGACGCTTGGTTGATGCGATACTGATAAAACCACTCGTACGCCCCGTCCGCCGGGAGGGGAGCCTCGCCTTGATAGATATCAATCCGCTCCCGCCCGTCCGGCCAAAAGTACCGTAACCCGCCATTCACCCAGCACGACGATCTGTCGCCAATCATTTCTGCGGCGACGGACAATGCGTCGCGGTTGTAGTAATCATCACTGTTGATATACGCCTGGATCTCCCCCGTCGCCCGCGCCAGACCCTTGTTAATCGCATGCACCTGGCCTCGGTCTGGCTCACTCACCCAATAGCTCAGGTGGCGGCTATACTTCTCAAGGATCGCCTGGCTGCCATCCGTCGACCCACCATCCACAATGATATATTCCAGATTCGCATAACCTTGGCTCAACACCGAGTCGATCGTTTGCTCCAGGTATTGCGCCTGGTTATAGCTGGGCGTGACAATAGAAATGCGCGGCAAACTGGTCATGCAGCCACCTCCATCTGCCGCTCCAGCGAAGCCGTCACCACCGCCGCCGCTGTCCCGTGATACTGTCTTTCAATCGCCCGCCCACCATAAACTGATGCCGCCTCGACCGTTACGTCGAATATGTCGGGCACTTCCCAGATCAGATGCTCCCCTTGGCTCTTCAGCCAGAGTCGGACTCGATACGGCCCTGGCTGCAGCGGCAACGAGGCCACGTTGAATCGGAGCGTGGCCGACTCGTTCGCCGCCAGCCCCGTCCTCGCCACAAAATCACACGAATCCAGCCCAAACACCGGCGAGCCGTTCAAATCCTCAAATAGCACATGCGCACTCGCATCGCTGATCGCCCTGGTGCTCCGGAACTGCAGTTCAATGATCGCAGGCTTCAGCGGTGTCAGTGGCGCCCCTTCCGGCGTGCCGGCCCGCACTCGCATTAGCTCGAACACCGCGCCCACGGCCCGCGCATTCGCCAAGTCCGTTGACCCACCTTTACGCACATACAGATCCACCACGTCGCGTGCCGGTCCCACCTTCGTCACCTTCCCCCGCGTCATGTAGATGGCATGCGTGCACAAGTTCTCAATAGCCGCCATGTTGTGCGATACAAAGAACACCGTCCGCCCCTCCCCCGTCGATACATCGTGCATCTTCCCCAGGCATTTCTTCTGAAATTCCGCATCCCCGACCGCCAGGACCTCATCTACGATCAGGATCTCTGGCTCCAGGTGCGCTGCCACCGCAAACGCCAACCGCACAAACATCCCCGATGAATACCGCTTCACCGGTGTATCCAAAAACCGATCCACCTCGGCAAAGGCTACAATCTCATCAAACTTCGCGCGAATCTCGTGGCGCTTCATCCCCAGAATCGCGCCATTCATATAGATATTCTCCCGCCCCGTCAGGTCCGGATGAAAGCCCGTGCCTACCTCCAGCAGCGACGCCACCCGCCCCTTAATGGTGATGCGTCCCTCCGTCGGCGGCGTGATTCGCGACAACACCTTCAAAAGCGTCGATTTCCCCGCCCCGTTGCGCCCAATAATCCCAATGCGGCTCCCGCGTTCCACCGCAAATGACACGTCGCGCAGCGCCCAGAACTCCTCTTGTTGCGCCGATCCACCGCGGCCCAGCAACCGCTTCACACCCGCGCTCAGCGAGTCGCGCAGCGTCAGATGGCTCAACCGGTTGTGCCGGATGATGTATCGCTTCGACACCGCTTCCGCATGGATCACCGTATCCGACATCTATATCACATCCGCAAACGTGCGTTCCGTCTTTCTGAAGTAAACCGCGCCGCCGATCAGCAGCGCAACGACAACCAGTACCGCAGACACGATCCCCGGCCAGTACAGCGACGACACCGGCCCCAGCACGCACCACCGAAAGCCATCGATCACCGACACCATCGGGTTCAGCGAATAAATCGCGCGGTACTGCTCCGGTATTCTGTCACTCGAGAAGAACACCGACGACATGTACGCGCCAAACTGCACGATGAACGGCACCACGTACATCACGTCACGATACTTCACATTCAGCGCCGCAAGGATCTGGCCCGCCGCAAACGCCGTCGCCGCACCCAGCAGCACAAACAGCGGCAAAAACACGATATTAGCGCTCGGCGCAAAGCCGTACCACGCCATCAGCAGTCCCAATACGCAGAATGACAGGACAAAGTCCACGCACGAAACCACAAGCTTGCTCAGCGGTAGGAGCAGTCTCGGAAAATATATCTTGGAGATCATATTGGCATTCGCCACGAGACTGTTCGAGCTCGCAGTTAAGCTGTCTCCAAAAAATTGCCACGGCAGCACGCCGCAATAGACCAGGATGGCGTATGGAACGTCGCCCACGGAGGGCTGTCGTAGAACCTTTTCAAAGATGAACGTGCCGACCAGCATCAACAGCAAAGGTCGAACCACAGCCCATGCGATGCCCATGGCCGTTTGCTTATAGCGGACAAGGATGTCCCGCCACGCCAAAAATGCCGCCAATTCGCGGTATGCCCAAAGGTCGCGCCAATACTGCTGCTCGGCCTTGTGGGCGTCGATAACCAGCAGCGGCTCATGCACTTGCTGCTGGGCCTGCAAATCAACCACCGCAGGCGATTCTGTCGTCATCACACTCACGCGCAAATCCCCACCGCAAGCCGACCATGGCTCGCCTGCTGAGAGTTACGCCAATTTCCTCACAGTAGATGATGACGACATTTTGTCGCCTATTACCGCCGCAACAACCAACGCCGAATGCGGCCGCTGATGGCATCAAGAACCAACACCACCACGATCAGCACCGCAACGATGGTCCCCACCACATGAAAGTTGCCATAGTCCAGGTGCGTCTTCAGCTCGTACCCGATACCCCCCGCGCCCACGATTCCCAGCACGCTGGCCGCACGCACGTTGTACTCCAGCATGAAGATCGAGCTCGCTACCACCGCCGTCTTCGCCGCTGGCCAGATCGCATGCGCAAACCGCTCCACCCCGCTCGCCCCAATCTCCTTCAGCGCGTCCGGCACGTGCGGATCAACATTCTCAAACGCTTCGTAGAAGAACTTCGTCAGATACCCCAGCGAGTACGCCACCAGGGCCAACACGCCGCTCATCTCTCCCAGGCCCACCGCCGCCACAAAGAGCAGCGCCCACACGATCGACGGCACCGCTCGGATCATGTTCAACACTAATCGCATCAACGGCCCAATGAATCGCGGCGAAACATTACGCGCCGCCAGCGCCGCCATCGGCAAACTGACCAGCACCGCCAGCGTCGTTCCCACCAGCGTCATCTGAAACGTCACCAGCAGACTCTTCCCCAGCCCCGCCCAATCCATGCCCATCAACTGCGTCCAATTCGGCACCATCTTCCCCACAAACCGCGCCGCATTGCCCACCAACCCCTCGGTCTCCCGTCCCGTCAGCCCCACACCCGCCGCCGCCCATGCATAGATGCCAACCACGACCGCCGCCACCACCGCCCACGCCGCATACACATGCCATCGTCTTTCGGTAGGGGGGGCCACCGTCGCTTGCATCGGTTTATACGATCCCAGCGCATGACACGCCTGGCACGCATCAAACCGGCGAAACCCTCGCAACCCCGTTGCCCCCGCCAACTGCTGCGGCCCGGTCTTCTCAATCTTCGCGCGCTCATCGTGCACCAGCGCGCCATCCTGCAGCCCAATGATCCGATCCGCAAACGCCTCCGCCAGGTGGCAATCGTGCAGCACCGTCACCAGCGTCAAACCGCGCTCGCGCCGCAAGCTGTCCAGCAAATGCATAATCGCGTACGCATTCGCATTGTCCAGGCTCGCCACCGGCTCATCCGCCAGCAGAATATCCGGGTCCTGCATCAGTGCCCGCGCAATCGCCACACGCTGCTGCTCGCCGCCACTCAACTTTCCCACACGCGTATGCAGCCGATCCTTTAGGCCCACGCGTTCCAGCAACTTCACCGCCCGCTGCTTTTCCACTGCCGGCCATGCGATCAAAGAATGCCACCACCGCAGTCGCCCCAGCGCCCCGTGCAGTACGTTCGTCAACGCCGACGACTGCTTCACCAACCGCAAGTCCTGGTGAATCGTCGCCACCCGCCCATTCACGTCCACGTCCCCAGCGCTCGGCACAATGCGCCGCGCAACCGCCCCCAGCATCGTGCTCTTCCCGCATCCGCTTGCGCCCAAAATCGTCACATGCGACCCGACCTCAATCGCGCACGTGATGTTCTTGACTGCTTCCAACGTGCCGTAACGCACCGTGATGCCGCGCAGCTCAACCGCGGCCGCGGGCGTTGCGGCTTGCACCGGTGATGCTGTCGCTACTGCCGTCACTTCGCCAGCCCCTCAATCGGCAGGCCGATCGCCTCGATCGCTTCCGCCGCCTTGCGTGCATGCTTCCCCTTCGGCTCAACAAATGCCGTCGCGCCATACACATCCGCCAGCAACTCCGGGTTCTCCTTCGCCACCGCCAGCAGCGCCGCCTTTACCTTGTCCTTCAGCTCCGCGCTCAGCCCATCGCGGGCCGCAATCAAATGTGTCGGCACCCCCGGCGTACGCGCCAGCACCCGCAATTTCTCGCGGTCCTCCTTCTTCAAATAAACATCCGCCTTCGCGCCTTCCACGGTGTAGTCACTCACCGCCGCCACATCCCCGCGCCCCTGCAACACCTGCTCCAGCGCCTGCGTATACCCGCCGCCAAACGCCACCGACTTAAACACCTCGCGCGGGTCCTGCTTCGGCTTCAGCAACCCCTCATCCACAAACCGCTTGAACGCAAAGATGTACCCGCTCGTGCTCGTCGTGCTCGTGAACACCATCCGCACGTTCTTCGCATCCTTCTTCAAATCGTCAATCGACTGCAGCGGCGAATCCTTCGCCACCACCAGCACCGAGTCATACTCCGTCCGCACCGTGCCCGCTGCATCCTTCCGCTCTTCCACGAGCAGAATCTCCGCCTTCCCATCCCGCTGCGCCAGCAGAAACGGCATCGCCGACACATACGCAAAGTCGGCCTTCTTGTTCACCATCGCCTGCACGCTCGCTGAATAGTCAGCCGGCACCTGCACCGTCACCTTGGTCCCCAACTTCTCCCCCAGTTTCGTCGCAAACGTATCCGCGCTCGCCTTGATCTTCGCCGGGTCTTTCTGTTTCTGGAAGATGAACACCAGTTCCTTCGGGTCTTCCGCCCGCACCGGTGCTGCCACATAACCCATACCCATCGCCGCGGCGATCATCGCCACGCAAAGTCTGTTCAAACGCATTTCCCTACTCCGCAATTGAGACTAAGTCTCAAGTATAACGCGCCTTCACAAACCCACAACCCCAATTCGGATACATCGGTGCAGATTCTTCCCGCCCACCCAAAAAAAGCCCCGGTGAGTGGGGCACCCCTCACTTCGCCCGCGGCACAAACTTCATCGACACCGAGTTAATACAATACCGCTGCCCCGTCGGCGTCTGCGGGGCATCATCAAACACATGCCCCAAATGCCCATCGCACTTCGCGCATGTCACCTCCGTCCGCACCATCCCATGCGAATAGTCCGGCGTCAGTTTCACCTTGTCCCCCGCCTTCGCCGCATAGAACGCCGGCCACCCACACCCCGAATTGAACTTCGCATCACTCTCAAACAACTCCGCACCGCACCCCGCACAGACATACGTCCCCGGCTCAAAGTGCTCGTCATACTTCCCCGTAAACGCCCGCTCCGTCCCCTTCTGGCGCAACACCTGGTACTCAAACGCCGTCAGCCGCTCGCGCCACTGCGCATCTGTCAGCACCACCTTCTCCGCCGGTTTACTCGTTGAAGTCGCCGCCGCAGGTTCCATCGTTGGCCCCTTTTCCGAAACATCCATTGACGCCGTCGGCTCACAGGCCGCCAGCGGCAACATTACCAGAATAATCGCCCATGGCTTTCGCATGGCGTATTCTAGGCGCGCATCGCTCCCACGTCCTACCGCCTCTTCGCCCTCACCCATGCGATCGGCTCCGCAACCCATGCACCTGAAATCCCAATATCGGCTTCAACTTCAGCAGCAGCCAAAAACACACCGGCGCCAACAACGCCGAATACACCGCATTGCCCAGCACCGTGCCCAAATGTGCCGCAACGCTATTGCCCACGATGGGGGCCCCCAGCCCGATCCGCGCCCCCATGCTCAACACGCCATACAACCCAATCGCAAAAAAAGACAGCACCACTTGGCTGACCGCATGCTCACGAAAAATCGACTGCCGCACCTTCACAATTGAAAACGCCACCAGCCCCAGCGGCACCGCGCATGTCCCCACCGTGTTTGGCCCCACAATGTCCGCCGCCAGCCCGCACAAAAACCCCGCCACCGGCGCCGACGTCTCCGATGCAAACAACGCGTAGAAAACCGCCAGCAACGCAAGGTGCTCCAGCAGCGGCCACGGCCGGCCCGTCAGCGTCGGCACGCCAAGCAGGTTGGTCTGCTGCATCGCAGCGGCAACGTAGAGCAGCAAACCAAAAGTAAACCAACGCATGCGGGCATCGTACCGACCAATCGCACGGGCGTCGATATAACATTGAGTCCGTACTATCGACGCCTGTATAATTTCCAACACCATGGTCGCAATCACCGCAAAAGTTCCGATCGAAGTCCTCGCCGAGTTCTGCCAACGGCACCACATTACGCGCCTGGCGTTGTTCGGCTCAATGATTCGGGGCGATTACACGCCCGAATCTGATATCGACGTGCTCGTTGATTTCGAACCGCATCACGTCCCCGGACTTGCGATCATTGATATGGCCGACGAACTCACCCAGTTGTTCGGCGGGCGGCGTGTGGATCTCGTCACACGAAAAAGCATCAATCACCGGCTGCGCCAAAGCATCGAAGATAGTGCGGTGGTTCTCTATGAAGAATGACCTCGTTTACCTCGGGCATATGTACGATCTGGCCTGCAAGGCCGTTGGCAAACTCGAAGGCAAGTCACGCGCTGATTTTGATGCCGACGAGAATCTTCAGTTCGCGTTGGTCCATCTTATACAAACTATTGGAGAGTCAGCTCGTCGCGTGTCTGCCGAGACGCAGAGCACGTATCCTGCGATTCCGTTTCGGCAAATCATCGGCATGCGCCACCGCGTGGTCCACGACTATCTTGATGTTGATTTTGACATCGTTTTCAGCGTCGTGACGAAAGATTTACCATCACTGATCGCCGCACTCGAACAAATACTGCCGCGCGATACGTAACGCTATGCATTGATCAGCGTCGGCGTGTTGCGGTTGTTGCACCAGTCGATGTGCTTCCGCCAGTGCCCGTCGTCGGTCGTCGGATAATCCGTGCGATAGTGCACGCCGCGCGTCTCCGTGCGCAAACTCGCCGCACGCGTGATCAGCGTCGCAATCTGCAGCATGTTCTGCAACTCCCACCCCGGCGCGGAGTCAAAAGTCTTGTCCAGCACATACCGCGACCAGAAGTTGATGATCTCCTGCGACTCCACCAGCCGCTGTCCGTTCCGCTCGATCCCCACGTTGCGCCACATCAGCGACCGCAGCGACGACCGCACGTCCGCCGTGTCCAGCTCCGTCCGGTCCGATGCATCAATCTGCGACGTGATCCGCGGCGCCATCAAATCCTCAGATTCCTCCGCCAGCCGCTGCCCCGCATCCTCGCCGGCACGCTTCCCAAAAACCATCGCCTCGATCAGCGAGTTCGACCCCAGCCGGTTCGCCCCGTGCAGACCCGTGTACGCCGCCTCGCCGATCGCATAGAGATTCTGCACATTCGTTCGGCCAAACAGATCCGTCACCACCCCGCCCACCATGTAGTGGGCCGACGGATGCACCGGTATCGGCTGCGTCGCCGGGTTGATGCCAAACGACATGCACATCTGGTAAATGCCCGGGAAACGCTCCTTGAATGCCACTTCCGACATGTGCCGCGCATCGAGAAACACATGGGTGTACCCGGTCTTCGCCATCTGCGCCAAGATCGACCGCGACACCACATCGCGCGGCGCCAGCTCCGCCGACGCATGATAGTCCGGCATGAACCGATGCCCCGTCTTGTCGATCAGCTTCGCCCCCTCGCCGCGCACCGCCTCCGACACCAACGCACGCGTCGCGCCTGCGATATAGATCGTCGTCGGGTGAAATTGCACCATCTCCGCCCCGCGCACCACCGCTCCCGCGCGAAACGCCATCGCATGGCCGTCCGCCGTCGCCACCGGCGGATTCGTTGTCTCGCGATACAGCACGCCCGCACCCCCCGATGCCAGCAGCGTCTTCCGCGCAATAATCGCAAACAACCCGCGATCCTTCTGATAAGCGATCGCGCCCACGCACCCGCCGTCAATCGTCAGCAGGTCCAGCACAAACGTGTGCTCAAAAATCCGGATTTCACGGTTCTCGCGCACTTTCCGTGTCAGGCAGTTGGCCAGTTCGCGCCCCGTCGCATCGCCCAACGCATGAATGATCCGCGCAAACGAATGCCCGCCCTCGCGTGTGATCGACAGTCCGCCGTCCACCTCGCGGTCGAAGTTCGCTCCCCAGTCGATCAGCTCGTTAATCCGTGCTGGTGCTTCGGTCACCACGGTGCGCACTGCATCCAGGCTTCCCAGCCCGCAGGCCGCCTTCATCGTGTCATCGATATGCGACTGAAAGGAGTCGTCCGGTCGCCACACCGTGGCGATGCCCCCCTGCGCATAAAACGTATTCGACTCGCGCAGCTCGTTCTTCGTCACCAGCAGCACATCACCGTGCTGCGCTGTCTCCAACGCTGCACGCAGCCCTGCCACGCCGCTGCCAATGATCAGTGCATCGGTCAGCACGTGCGGCAACCGGTGCACCTTGAATGCCGTCAGATAACGTCGAAACATAGCAACCGTTCAAGTACGACCACGAAACCCGCGTGAGTGGGGGGGCGATCACAGATGTTTCTTCGCCGCCGCCGCTTCGCGCGAGGCTGGGTACTTGTCGACCACTTCTTTGAACAGCCGCTTCGCCGCATCGTCGTTCTTCAGCGACTTCTGCAACTCGCCGGCCTGCAGCAGCGCGCTCGGCGCCGATGCACTCGTCGGATAATGCGTCGCGATCCGCAGCAGGCTCACTGCCGCATCCGCCGGCTTGCTCAACCCAACGCTAGCCTGCGCCCGCAGTTGGTACAGCTTCACCGCTGATTCCCCCGTCGCGCTCGCCAACGCTGCGTCAATCTTGCCGATCGCATCGTCAAACTTCTTCGCCGCAATCATCCCCTCCACCGCGCGAATGTCCTCGCTCGAGGTGCTCGATACCGTGGGTGTCACCGGCGTCGTCGGCGTAACCGCCGTGTTCGTATTCGTGTTCTCCGGCGGATTCACCTTGTCCACCGTGCCGCCCGTCCCCAACTCCTTCGCCAGCGGCCCAGCCTTGTCGTTCCCCGCCTTTGTGTACATTTCCAGCTGCATCATCTTGAGGTTCTTGATCGCCTCCGGCTGCTTGAATGCCGCCAATTGCGTGCTGATCCAATCCGCCGCTTCCACCAGCATCTTCGAGCTCGCGTCCGGCAACTTCGTCGGCCGAATCGCCCACAGACTCGCCGCGGGCCCCGCCTTGTACAACTCCACAAAAGTCTTCACCGCATCCGTCCAGCGGCCGTCTGCTTCCTGCATCGCAATCATGCGTGCCTGAATCAGCGACCGCATCGCCCCCGTCGTGTTCTGCAACGCCGCCTGGTACGCCGCGAGCGCCTTCTTCGGCTCCCCGCGCAGCCGCTCCGCTTCGCTGAACTTCGCGTTCTTATCCACTTCCAGCGACTCAAGCTTGTCGATCGCATACCTGCGCTCTTGCCCGCTCTGCTGCACCACCAGCTCACCGTTGCGCAAACCCACCACGGTGATCTCGTTAAAATTGAAGCCGTCATGCTTCATCTTGTCGGCAAACAGTGGGGCGGTGACAGCCAGCACCGCGATAGCAGCCAAACGTGAAATGCGCGAGATCATGATCGACCCTTTCTTCTGAGCGAACACCCGATTATAGACCGGCAGCGCCTGCCCAAGCCAGTGTCACACCGACCGCTGCGCCGCCCCGTTGGCCCCCACGCACAGATACAACACCGCCATCCGCACCGCCAGGCCGTTCGCCACCTGCTGCAGAATCGCCGAGTTGTCCCCGTCCGCCACATCCGTCGTGATCTCCAGCCCCCGGTTCATCGGCCCCGGGTGCAGCACCAGCAGCTCCTTGCTCGCCAGCTTTAGCCGCTGCGCCGTCAGGCCAAACAAGTGGCTGTACTCGCGCAAGCTCGGGAACATGCTCGACGTGATCCGCTCAAACTGCACCCGCAGCATGTTCACCACATCCACCCGCGGCAGCACCGCATCAAAATCATGCGCAATCTCCACCCCCAGCTTCCTGAAGTCGCCCGGTATCAGCGTCGCCGGTCCCACCAGCGTCACCTGCGCGCCCAGCTTCGTCAGCGCCCACACGTTCGACCGCGCCACGCGCGAATTCGCAATGTCGCCGACAATCGCCACCCGCATCCCCGCAAACAACTTGCTCGCATCCCCCGTCTGCTTCAGCCGCCCCGTCCGCGTGAAGTGATCGCGAATCGTGAATACATCCAGCAGTCCCTGCGTCGGGTGCTCGTGCGACCCATCCCCCGCATTAATCACCGAACATTTCACAATCCGGCTCAACAAGTGCGGCGCGCCCGACACCCGGTGCCGGATCACGATCACATCGATGCCCATGGCCTCGATGTTCCGCGCTGTGTCCCGCAGCGTTTCGCCTTTGCTCACCGAACTCGTCGACACCGAGAAATCCACGATGTCCGCGCTCATCCGCTGCGCCGCCAGGTTGAAACTCGTCTTCGTGCGTGTTGAATCCTCGAAGAACAGGTTCACCATCACCTTGCCGCGCAGCGCCGGCACCTTCTTGATAGACCGCGTCGAAACTTCTTTGAGTGCCCGGGCTGTGTCCAGCGCCATCACGATTTCTTCGGCCGACAGCGATTCCAAATCCAGCAGGTGCGGACGCGTCCACACACGCGCCGGCTTCGACTGTAGTGGGGGGGCGGTTTCAACTGGCATAGACCACATCCTCCGTGTCGCCGGGCTTGAGCCGCACGAGCACTTTCCGGTCGTTGCTGATCTCTAAAGTCATTCCCACAAAATCGGCCGCGATCGGGTACTCACGCTTCGAGCGTTCAATCAACACCAGCAGTCGAATGATGTTCGGCCGGCCAAAATCCACCAGTGCATCCAGCGCCGCCCGCACCGAGCGGCCCGTCTCCAGCACGTCATCCACCAGCACCACGTTCCGCCCATCCAGGCGAAAATTCATGTCCGTCCCCTGCGGAATCGTGATCGCCGCGCGCTCGTTAAAATCATCGCGATACATCGTGATATCCAGCCCGCCCACATCCACCGTCTTGCCGGTGCGCTTCTGCAGCTCTGCCGCCAACCGATGCGCCAGCGTATCCCCACGCGACTTAATCCCCACCAGCGCCAACGCCGACAGATCCGCTAGCCGCGTGTCAGCGAGCAACTGATCCACCAACTTGGGTAAGAGAAATTCGATTTCCGCTGCGTTAAGGAGCGTCTGCATGACCCGAGAAAGTACGACCAACACCGCGAAAATGCAATTGCGGCTTCTGAGAAACCCCATTTAACCACCAAGGCCACCAAGTACACCAAGGTTACTTCGTGCGCGAAAGCCTGTTCGCTTCCGGCTTGCCTTGGTGGTCTTGGTGAACTTGGTGGTTTTCAAGATTTTGTTGATTGCCTTAAAGCGGTTTCAACGTGAACAGCGTGATCTCCGGCCGCACGCGCATCCGCAGCGGCACCGAGTGCCCAATGCCGTTGGAAACAAACATCGTCTTGCGCCCCTGTGCGGTACCAAAATCGAAAAATCCGCTCAACCACTCCCGCTTCTCCATCGGCACGTACATCGCCCCCAGCACCGGCAACAGCACCTGCCCGCCATGCGAGTGCCCCGTCAGCATCCACTGCCACGGCTTGTCGAGCAGTTGCTCGCACCCATCCGGGTTGTGCTGCAAACAAATCACCGCCTCCCCCTCGCCCACGCCGGCAAACGCCTTCTCCGCATCAAACAGCCGCGGCCACAGTTCATCCATCCCCACAATCGTCAGCGCACTTCCCCCACGCTCAATCTTGACCTGCTCATTGTGCAGCATGCGAATGTTCAGCCGCGCCATCAACTTTCGCAACCGCTGATGAATCGCCCGCTTCGCCGATCGCGGCCCGTTGTTTCGCCACGAATACTCGTGATAGTCATGATTGCCAAAAATCCCCAGCACCCCGTCCCGCGGCCGGGCCTCTTTCAGCGGCTCCAGCACCCGCTCCACTTCCTGCAAACTGTGCTTGCGATAGTGAATCAAATCCCCCGTGATCACCACCAAGTCCGGCCGCTCGCGCAGCGCCGTCTCGAGCGCTCCACGCAGATAGCTCGTCTTCGCTTTCCCCGCATGAAGGTCCGTCACGTGCAAAATCTTATAGCCCGCAAACGGGGATCCCAGGTGCCGCAACCCCATCTCGTACCGCGTCAGCTCCCACCGATACGGCGCCACAAACCGCGGCCAGATCAAACACGCCAGACCCCAATACCCCGTGTGATGCACCACGTGATGCAACCAATGATGATTCATCAGCAGACGCTCAAACGTCCGCTTCTTCATCGAGCCATTCGGATCAAACGGGCTTCTCTTTCGCATGCTCACTTCTTCGCATCACGAAACGTGATCGTCGGCTCCAGCCTCGACACAATCGGCCGGCCCGCCACGTACTCCGGGTGATACCGCCAGCGCCGCACCACCATGCGATAGTGGTCATCGACTTCGCTGTTGCCGCTGCTTTCTTTAATCTTGATGTCCAGCACCGCGCCATCGGTGCCGATCGTCACCTCGAACATCACCTTGTCGTTCGGAATCTTTGCCACCGCAATGTGCATCGGCGTCTGACCCATCGGACTATCAATAATCCGAGCCCGCGAGTTCGCCGCCGACGGCCCGTAGTCGTTCCCATCCCCAACGCCCTTCCCACGCCCACTGCCGCTGCCGCCCTTGCCTGGCTTCAGCAAATCAAACTCGATCTCCCCCGCATCCGACCCCTCATCCCCGCCGCCCACACCGGCCTTGCCTGTGCCCACGCCCGCGCCGCTGACGCCGCCCTTGCCCGCGGCCGACGCCACCACGTCCGACCCAATCTTCGGATTCACCACGGGCGGCGCTGGCAACCGCACACGCGGCACGCCCAACGTCGCATTCATCGCCGGCATCCCGATCGCATCCGGCGCCTCCGCCAGCAACGCCGTCGACTCCGCACGGCCCACCGGCTTCTCCGGCAACGTCGGCGCTGCCACCGCCGCTGCATCCGTCGGCAATCGCACGGTTCCCAATGTCGGATTAAATCCCGGCAGCCCTTCCACGAGTACCCCCCCCGAGCCCCCCGCTTCGCCCTGCGCCGCCCATTCACTTGCCGTGCTCGGCGTCAACTTCCATCCGATATACGCCAAGCCCACCAATCCGCCCACCGCCACCACATGCAGCAACAACGACGCCGCCATCGCCACAATCACCGTGATCGCCACCCCCTGCGGCCCCCGCACCACCAAAATGCGATACCCCGCCAACACTTCTTGCAGTTGCTCAATTAACCCCGCATCACGCGGCGCTGCCAGCACCGCCAACTCCTCCGGCGCTTCCACCCCCTCCATCTGCGCGAACGCCGCCTCCAGAACGTGCAGCGGCACATCCGACTCCCGCGCCGATGAATTCTCCATTTCGCCGTTCATACGTCGCCTGTAACGGCCGCAATCGCATTGCGGGTTGGGCCCGATGTAAAGCCGGCCATGGCATCGCGGCCCATGTAAAGCCGGCGATGGCATCGCCGGGCGAACACGACTGACGCACCCATCCGCCGCGGCGCCAGCCCCCAACTATCTTACAGCAACTTCACGATCTCATACTTGATCTCGCCGCCCCGCGGCAGCGACACCCGTATCTGCTGGCCCACCCGCGCCCGCATCAACGCCTCGCCCAGCGGACTCTTTGCCGAGACTTCCATGTAGTCGTCCGACTCGTTGCCCGACAACTCGCCCACCAGCTTAAACGTCTCGATGTCGCCCCCTTTGAGGTCCTTGCATTGTACCACCGACCCCAAAAACACGATGTCGTCCGGCAAATTCCCCGTATCGACCACCGTCGCACTGCGCAAACGCTCTTCCAAATTCTTGATCCGGGCCTCGTTGTGGGCCATCTCGTCGCGCGCCGCGTGATAGTCCGCATTCTCTTTGAGGTCGCCCTTCTCACGTGCCTCGGCAATCGCTGCCGAAATAACCGGACGACGCTCCACCAACCGCTTCAGTTCGGCCTCAAGTTTGGCCTTCTCATCCACGGTCAACAGTTGCATTTCCATGTGCGCCTCGCGCTTTCTAGAGAAACAAAAAGACTCACCCGCGGGCGTTCACCCACGCGTTGCATAAGCTCTTACAATCACCAGGTTTATTCGATGTTCAGAAACTGCTTCATGTGCTGATCATAGATGTCCTGACCCATTTTTTCCGTCAAATTCAGCCGCAACTCGTTGATCACCTTCGTGCCCTGGCCGATCCATTCCTTAAAGCACGGCGCACAAACCTGCGCCTGCAATTTCTCACCATCCGGCCCCGAGAACGGCGGCTCCGCCATCCGCGGCGCGATCCGATTGCACCGCCGGCACTTGATCTTCCCCGCCGCCTTCGCATCGTCTGTCAGTTCTTCCGCCTTGATCTCCGGAATCGGCGCCCCCAGCTCCTTCAGCAACGCCGCCATATCATTCCGCGGCATCAGGTCGCCCCGGTCATTCGCAATGCGATAACCCGCCGTCAGCGTCTGAATCGCCCCGGCCGTATCGCCGCTGGCCTTCTGCGCATGCCCCAGCAGCGCATACGCCTTCGAAAAATTCGGATTCAGCGCCAGCACCCGCTGCAACGGCGGCACGGCTTCTTTCGCCTGCCCGCCATCAATATAAGCACGTCCCAACGAAAACCATCCCAGCTCATTGGCCGGGTCAACTTCCGTCAAATATTTGAATCGCTCGATGCGTTCCTGTTCATGCATAGTAGCAAACGCCCTTCCTTAGCAAGTCGCACATTCTAGTCAGCCACCCCCATAAGACCAAATGCTCCGCAACCTTCGCACAAAGTCCCATGCGATCCCCACCCAAGCCCTGCGGCGGAAGCCCAGGGCCAAGGAGCGCAGCGCTTTGATATACTCCCTCGTGAATTGCCATCCAGGGATGTTCCGAATGAATGAGCCGCCGCGCAATGATCAGATCCTTCCCTACCATGGCCCAGAACGCCAGAAGCAGAGAAAGGATTCTCCAACCTTCCTCATGGTCATTGGCGTTTTGGTTCTGGTTGCCGTCCCTATAAACGTTCTTCTTATAAGCGGAATCGTTGGCTGGGGAAGGCTTTCAACAGACATCGCGATAATCGGCTTCCAGATTCTTGGCATGGGCTGCAACATCCTCTATGCGTTTCTCGGGCGAGTTTCAGACAAAAAGGGATGTATCAATACACTCATCCTGTTCGCACATCTCATTCTAATTTCCATGCTGACGTTGGTTGTAATTCACGAATGGTCGTAAGGACGCTCCGACCTCGCAGACCGCCTGCCCACCCGCCCACCCATGGGTGTACCCCCGGGCGACTGGGCGGGCAGCGGGGGGGAATGAATGGGCGAAGCCCCGAAAGTCACTAGCAGCTTCAGGCTCCCGCAGCCTGTTGGGCCGCCGGGGCTGCTCAACGACGATAGGCCCTTCCGTAGCTGATTCCCCGCAAACCAAACTTTTCCATGAGCCTTTTCGTCTCGATGCCTACAAGCAGAATCGGTGACTGCTCGTTCTGATGACCAAAGGTCAGATCTGTCTGAAAAATACCGTTCGGCAAAGGCTCGCGAAGGGTGACAAACGCATTTTTTGAACCGGTAGCAACTGACACAAATCGCTCGCATGCTGAACAATATTCGTCGCGCTCCAAATACGGCGAGTTACAGTCATACGGAACGATGTTTTTTGATGTTAAGAAAAATCGGCGGGGGTCATTAACAAACGCGTGACAGTCGACATTCGGAAATCCCTGAAGTTCTATGAAATCTTTGAATTGCTGCGAGACGATAGGAAAACCATCGTAGGTATACAGCAAGCTTGATCTCCGGAATTTGCCGGAAACATAGAGTGGATTGTACGCAAGTAGGTCTAAGCGCATGCCACATTTGGAGCAGGTGGAATTCGATGGGTATGCATCGAACATGCAGGTGCCGTTATCAAACCCCGAAATGCGATAGCCGACCAATTTCATCTATTACCTTCGTGGTTTTGAGGTTCGCAGTAAACGCCGGTCGCCATGCTTCTAACGGGCGACCGAGCGATTGTCCAACGCCTTGCCCGGTAGTAGCACGCCTCACGAACGACCTCATGTGCTGGCCCTTCAGGCTTCACCGATTTCCGCGGTGCCACGATCAGCAACCTTTCGGTTGCTGCTATCCACTACCGGGGCTTCGCCCCTCTTCTAAAGTGCCCACCCGCCCACCCACGGGTATACCCACGGGCGACCGGGCGGGCAGTGGGGGGAGGCAAAAGGGGCAAAGCCCTCGCGTCACATAGTTCAGCCGGCAGTTTCAACCGCCGCTAACGCCGATCAATGACTCGGCCAAAGCGGCCGACGTATCCTCCGTTTCGCTACCTCGCGGCCTGTCACTTACGGCCTCCGCAACTTCTGGACACGGCTCTTTACTCACAAAGACTACCCGGTAAGATGGATGAAACTCCATTTCTTGGTCATGTCTTGAGGAGTTCCAGTGAGAACTGTGTTCGCGCTCGTCGCCCTTCTCTCCGGATTCCCCATCGTCGCCGCCGCTCAGACAAAATCACTCCAGGACGTCTCCACAGGATTCGCTTCCTTACCGAGCATCACAATTTATCCGGCCAGGGAAGTCGTCACCCTCGATCCCGCCAAGCCCAAAGCGGACGCCGTGGCCGTGGTCGGCACCATCCATGAAGGCCGCGTCTTCGCCGTGAAACACGCCGGAAAGACAACCGTCGGCGCGCGACTCCCGGTCGAATGCAAACCCGTCGCCGGAATCCCCGTGCATTCCGAAAAAGAAAGCAGCCACCACCGCGGCGGGTGCTGCTGCTCTGTTAACCGCCAGTTTGTCCAGGTGTTTACCACATCGACTCGATGAAACACCCGCGACATCGAAAGGAGTAACGTCCGATGCGAGCCACATGTGTTCTCAGACCCGCCCTTGTCGCGGCCATTTTCAGTTTCGCCGGGGTCGCCGCCGCCGAAACCGCCGACGTCATTTACCGCAACGGCAACGTCATCACCATCAATGACACCCAGCCAAAGGCCGAAGCCGTCGCGGTGAAGAACGGGAAAGTTCTCGCTGTCGGCACCATGGATGAAGTCCTCAAGACCAAAGGCGATACCACCAAGACCGTCGAACTGGCCGGCAAGACCATGCTTCCCGGCTTTGTCGATGGCCACGGCCACGTTTTCATGGGCGGCATCCAGGCGCTTTCGGCAAACTTGCTGGCGCCCCCGGATGGCGAGGTCAAGGACATCGCGTCATTGGTCCAAACCTTGAAGGACTGGACCACCACCAACCGGGCAGCCGTGGACAAGATCCAGCTCATCGTCGGCTTCGGGTACGACAACGCGATGCTGGCCGAACTGCGGCATCCGACCCGCGAGGACCTCGACCGGGTTTCCAAGGATGTTCCGGTGTGCATCATTCACCAGTCGGGACACCTTTTCGCCGTGAACTCCAAAGCGCTGGAGGTCTGCGGGTTGACGGCCGGCACGCCGAACCCAGCCGGCGGGGTGATCCGCCGCAGTGCTGATGGGAAGGAGCCTAACGGAGTGCTCGAGGAAACCGCGGGCTTTCCGGTGATGGCCAAACTCCTCTCGCGGGCCGGGGCGGAGGGTGCCAAGCAGTTCGCACGGTCCGGCGCGGAGTTGTGGGCACGCTTCGGCTACACCACAGCAGACGAGGGCCGCTCGGCACCTGCCGTCGACAACATCCTGCGCACGGTGGCGGATGAAGGCGGACTGAAAATCGATGTGGTCACCTACCCAGATGTCCTGGTGGACCGGGAGTTCATCAAAAAGAACGCGTCACAGCGCTACAAGAACCGACTCCGCGTGGGAGGCGCAAAGCTGACCATTGACGGATCGCCCCAAGGTTTCACCGCCTGGCGCGATCGGCCGTACTACGCCCCGGTCGGCAAGTATCCACCGGGCTATCGCGGATATCCCGCCGCCACCGAGGAGCAGGTGGTCTCGGCTATCGACTGGGCCTACGAAAACAAGATCCAGATCATCACCCACTCCAATGGGGAAGCCGCGTCCGACCTTCTGATCGCGGCGATCGATTCTGCCACCCGCAAGCACGGCGGCGGTGATCGCAGGTCCGTGCTGATTCACGGCCAGTTTCTACGCGAAGACCAGATCGATGCCTTTAAACGCCTGTCAGTTATCCCTTCGCTCTTCCCTATGCACACGTTCTACTGGGGGGACTGGCACCGCGAACACACCGTGGGCCCGGCGCTTGCCGACAACATCTCACCAACCGGCTGGTGCGTGAAGCGCAGCATGATATTCACTTCCCACCACGACGCGCCCGTCGCCTTTCCTAACTCCATGCGCGTGCTCGATGCCACCGTCACCCGCCGTTCACGCTCGGGCGACATCATCGGCCCCGACCAGCGTGTCGACGTGATGACCGCGCTCAAAGCCATGACGCTCTGGCCCGCTCGGCAGCACTTCGAAGAAAAATCCAAAGGCTCCATCGAAGTCGGCAAGCTCGCCGATTTCGTCATACTCGACAAGGACCCCACCGCCGTTGACCCGGAAACAATCGATCAGATCAAGGTCGTCGAAACGATCAAGGAAGGCGTCACTGTTTTCGACATAACCAACATGAAGAATGCCAGTGGCAGCATCCGGGCCGGCGGTGCGGAAGGACTCGCCTTCGCCCGTGCCATGGTTGCCACCGCCTCGCAGCGGGGCCATACCCATGAAAAAGCTCACGGCGACGGCTGCGCGTGCAGCGCAATGACCCAACTCGCTGCCATCATTGCCGGCGCAAAAGAGAAATGACTGCAGCAATCTCTCCGTCTTTCTCGGTCGACCGTCAGGACGGAGGTGTCGGTATTGGATTGGACGACAAAAAGCCAGTGATTGCTCATCAGGCAGAAGGCAGGGATGGGCAGATCGATGCGGCCTTTTGCTTCCCACCACCGCGTGCCCGCCTGCCCACCCGCCCACCCGCAGGTATACCCCCGGGCGACCGGGTGGGCAGGTGAGCGGGGAAGGGGCAAAGCCCCGACAGTTAATAGCAGCAACCGAAAGGTTGCTGACAACAGCACAAAAAAGAAACGCGAGGGCTGAAGGCCCGACACATGAGCGACTTCGACACGTGTCAGCCCTTCTGCCTACTGGCTTCCAGGGAGTCGTTGCGTGGGGGTGGTGGTAAAGCTACCATGCGCGGGGATACCGGAATTCGTCTGATCGGCGACCGACCTGCTCGACGACGATGGAGGTGTTCAATGCGTGAGACGATTCGGCTGTTCGACGAACCGACTGATTTCTCACTGGTGCAGGGCGGGCCACTTTTCCAGCTACTTCTCCGCGCTCGGCTGGTGACCCCCTCGATGGATCTTCTTGTACGCCGAATCGTCGTGCTTTCGGCTGTGACGTGGCTGCCACTTCTCGTGCTGACCCTTCTATCGGGCCATGCCTTCGGTGGGGTAAGTGTCCCGTTCCTCACTGATCTGGGTGCACACGCCCGGTTACTGTTGACCGCGCCGATCCTTCTCGCGGCAGATGTGATCGTCCACCGGCGAATCAGGCCGGTCGTCGGACAATTCCTGGAGCGGGGTATCATCGCGCCGGAAGACCAGTTGCGGTTTGGCAGTGTCGTCGCCTCCGCCTTGCGTCTGCGGAATTCGGTGATCGCCGAAATACTGGTTCTCGCCTTGTCGGTTTTCATCGGCTATTGGGCCGGGAAGCGGTACCTCACGACGGACGTGGCAACGTGGTTCGCGACCCCGGTTAACGGCCAGATGCAGTACACGGCGGCCGGTTACTGGTACCACATCGTCAGCCTGACGATCTGGCGCTTTCTCGTGGCTCGCTGGTTGTTTCGCCTTTTCATCTGGTATCGACTTCTATGGCAGATTTCACGGCACGTTCCCTTGCGGCTGAACGCGCTCCACCCCGATCGGGCCGCAGGTCTGGGTTTCCTGACGGGCAGCGTGTTCGCGTTCGCGCCCGTCATGGTCGCGCAAAGCATCTCGCTCTCCGCCATCATTGGCGGGAGAATCTGGCATGAGGGAGCGTCGCTCCCGCAGTTCAAACTCGAAATCGTTGTCTGGATGGTCGTTCTTGTTCTGCTCACGCTGATGCCGCTCTTCTTTTTCATGACCCACCTGGCACAGGCAAGACGGGTCGGTCTGCGCGAATACGGTCTCGTCGCCAGTCGCTACGTGGCTGAATTTCGCATGAAATGGATTGAAGGCCCTCCCCCGAAAGGTGAAGTGCTTGTCGGCAGCGCGGACATTCAGTCCCTGGCCGACCTGGCAAACAGTTACGACGTTGTGCGCGAAACGAGCTTGGTGCCGTTTGGACGGACGATGGTGACCCGGCTGGTGATATTGGTGGCCCTGCCGCTCTCGCCGCTGGTCCTTACGATGATCCCGCTCGGGGAGTTGATCGACCGCGCCCTGGGCTTGGTCTTATGAAAAGGGGACGCACCTCTTTTTTTTCTACCGCCCTGTCCACCCCATGCCCGCCTCCCTGATCACGGCTTAACCACAAACACCTTCGCGTCATCCAATGTCCCCGCAAACAAGTCCACCTCTTCCCCCTTGTGGCCCTTCCAGTACAGCGGCGATCGACACGTCGGGCACGAGTACCATGCCCCCGCAGCATCGCATTTCTTCCCGCCCGACATCTGAAACTTCGCCGCCTCGCCGCCGCTGACCTTCAAGTCCTTCCACGCCACCGTGACAAACGGCGCCTTCAACGCACCCGTCGCACGCCGGCACCCCTGGCAATCACAATAACTGCACTTGATCACCGTCCCCGTCACCTCGTATTTCAACTGCCCGCAGTGGCACTGGCCCGTGATCGCCTCCGGCTTCTTCGCCTGCGTCGCCGGCGCCGTGCTGCCGACCCCCGGCTACGTCCCCTGCCCCAACGTCACGCCAACCACGACCAATGCCAAAACCAAACAACCCAAAATCATTCTCATAACGCACTATCCTTCGCTACAAAGTTCTCGATCGCCGAAACGGGGCCAGACCCCGCTACTTCCGCTTCACAGGAACGCACACATCCACCCGGGACGGCTCACGGTTCGTGTACCGCTCAAAGCTGAACGGACCCGCCAGCACGTAGCCTGACGTGGGCAACCACACCTCGTGTGCGTAACGCTGCACGGCGCCAAACTGGCCATAGTCATTGTTCGGCAACGGAAAAACCGCGAGCTCACAGCGAGGAATGCGATACAAAAATAACGCGGGATTGCCCTCAGTCTCCGCCGTGGCCTCGAAACCCGCAAAGTAGTAAAGCTTGTGCCCATTGCCCGGAAACTCCGGCGGCACCACGAGAAGACCGTAGCCCACCGCTTCCGCCTTCGGCAGTCCCGCCTGCAAGCGAACCGCGAAAAGCCGCTCCCACGCCGCACCGGGACAGACTTCGCCAATCGCACCAAACTGCGGACACCCCGCCAGCAAAATGGAAGGCTGAACTTCCACCGTAGGTGTTATGTTCATGACCGCCGCCTCCTCAGAACACGACCATACCTCACCCCAAAATTGTCCCTCATCCAACCCGCACCGTAAACCAACGCACCTTGCCCGCGCCACCGTTGTCACCTCTGGCCCAGGTCCAAGTGCCACACCAGCATGATTTCGTCCGCGACCTCCGGGCAAGTCCGGTACGCCTCTCGATCGATGCTCCCCAGGTGGCATCCCATACGTGCATAGAAGCGACACGCGGCCACGTTCACGTTCTGCGTCTCGATCTTCAGCAGTGCACACCCTCTCGACTTCGCCCAATCTGCCGCGTGGTTGAACAGTGCCGTCCCGATCCCTTGACGTTGATACTGCGATCGCACGCGGAGGTCCCACAGCACGGCCAAATCCCTTCGACCCTCCAGCATGTGGATGTCCGGCGAATCCCAAGCCACCGCTGCGCCGCCCACGATCTGGTCTCCTGCGCGCGCAACGAAAATCCCCCATGTCGAAATACCGAATCGGTCTGGCCACTGCAGCGGCCCGCCATCCGGCAGCGCGTCGTAGTCCTTCTGATACGGTTGCACCGCCCGCTCGCTTAGCGAATAGCCGGCCCTGCCGCCCGCCTCATCTTCAACGGCAAAGACCGCGCGCACTTCAAACGCAATCGGAACGCTGGCGTAGTCCGCGAGCCGATCCCTCGTAATGGTCTCGATCGTCAGGGTCATGCCACACTCCGCCTAACCGCCATCCCAGATTATCGCTCGTTTCCACCACCAGAAGTAGCCCCACGCTTCGCTATCGCAAACGTTCGCCATGGCGCCCACCTGCCCACCCGCCCACCCATGGGTATACCCTCGGGCGAGCGGGGGCTCAAAGGGGCAAAGCCCCGACAGTCAATAGCAGCAACCGCCAGGTTGCTGACACCAACACGCATGAGGAGACGTGAGGGCCGAAGGCCCGGCACTTGAGCGATCGAGTCTAGTTCACATCTCGGGCCTTCGCCCCTCCTCCCACCCTCCACCCACAGGTATACCCCCGGAGGGCAGGGCAACCGGGCGGGCAGAAGCTCCTAAGCGAAGTCGAGATGGTACTTGGCTGTCCGACAATGGCGACATACGAAGCGAAACAGGGAGATCCCGCCGCCCGGCTCGTAGACCTTCAGCAATTCGCGCCACCGCTCTGCTGTCATTCGCCACTGGCGAAGATGGTGGGAAAGTGTCTCGCCAGCCATGGCCGCCACTTCTCCTGGCGTGGCATCTCCATGGAACTCGCACGCATCATCACAACAGGCTAGCCAGTCCTGCTGTTGCCACGAGTTGTAGCCGGGAGTACGGCGCGTGACCTCGATCACTATTCCCCGTGACAGGCCGGCATCCAGCAATGAATCTTCCACACAGAAGAAGCATTGGAACCTGGATGCTGCCAACCCAGATGCGATGCACCAAGGGCACAGGCGATCACGGAGTTGGCTTGGGCCGTACACGGGACCGACGTAGACATATCCCTTTGGCTGCTGGCAGCAGACACATACCGTGTCGCTGTTCTTGATGTGGCCAGTCGCGACGGGGTCGGGGTGGTACTTAAAGGCGGGGAGTGAAGCTGAACTCACGATACAGCCCTCGTCGAATGCATGCTCTCGGGTTGACTCAAACTATATAGGGCGATTGTCACGCGTATAACTCCCCCTGTAAACACCGATGGCCCCGGCAATCGCCGAGGCCATCAGTCATTTGCATCCGGGGCGACATGCATTCGTTTGAACCACTGATCGACGTCTTGCTTCGACGTCGAGATTCGCAGTGTGTGCAGCTTGGAACCAAATGGTGATTCATCAAAGCCTGCCCCCGTGGTCGTACCCAAGCCGATGGACACAAATCCCCCCGGAGCTTAACGCCCCCTGGCCACCGCCCCGCACCACGCCAAATCCATCCCCACCCCGCGCCAAACCTGTCAACGAAAAAATAGAAAATAAGTTAGGTTTTATATAAACTAAGCCCCCGCCACCACTTACGCACCCCAGAAAATTCCCGCCCCCCAAATCCACCCTCACAACCCTACCCCGCCAAATTCCACCCCCCTAAACGATCGCCATCCCCGCCCGCTACTCCTCTACCAGCAACTTCGCCCGCTGCATCCGCGCCACATGCGAATGGCAGTTCGCCCGCGTCAGGTCGCCGGGCTTGCCGTTGATTCGGTTGTAGTGAGCCACACAACGTTCGTAGTACTCGTCCGGGTCGGCGTGCTGCAGCGCCCGCAGTCCGGGGTAGCCCAACGCCCACGAAATACGCACCATTCCACCACCCATCAGCCACAAACGCGTCAGGTCCGCCCGCCGCACCAAGTCCAGCAGCGCCGGCCCCGGGAGCCCCGTCTCCTTGCTCAGCGCAGCGCGACCGGACCGCGTCCGGGCCCGATCCAGCAACGCCAGACTGAACGACAAACCATGTTTCTTGAGGGTGGCGACATGTGCCAGCAATTCGGTGTCCGTGTCCGCCACAAGCAGCCGCATCTGCGCGCCCTGCGGCAAGATTCTCCGATAGATGTGACGCAGCAAGTTGACCACCTCGGCCGGCCGCAAATGGGCTTTGGCCGCGAACGCCTGCGACTGCGCAAGGCTGGCCACGGCATCCAGAAACTGCACCATCGTCGACGCACCGGCCTGGGCGATCCGCTTCAGCGTCGCGGCCCTGACGGGGTTGCTTTCGCCCGCGATCATGTCCGCAATCGCCCGATCAATACTTTCCCGCACCACCCCATACCGGATCCGCCGGGCAATGTGCGTGGTGAACCACTTATCGTACGGCCAGTCCCGGGCGTCGCCGGGTTCGCTGAATGACCAAGCCGTCGCCGCAATCGCCTTCATCTTCCTGGCCATGCGATCACCTCCTGCCCAGCCGCCACCATTGCCGCCCGAATGCCGTGGGGACGCAGGAGATTTTCGCTCGTTTGAACCGCCCCGTAAACACCAATGGCCCCGGCAATCGCCGAGGCCATCAGTAGTTTGCATTCGGCGCGCATGCCGCGCGTTTGAACTGGAGCCGTTGATCCAGGCCTTCGCGCAGTATTCGTAGTCGCGCTGCCGACTACGCCCAGAGCAGGTTGCGGTGACCGTGGGCCACGGCGATGGCACTGAGTTGGCCCATGTGGTGCATCGTGTGCCGCAACGCGTAAACGTAATGTCCCAGCCGGTTTTCGCCGTGCCGGTACTTCTTCTGGTTCTGTTCCCGAAGATCATCATTCGTCAGTTGCCTGAGCATGTTGCCGGCCCGCAAGACAATCTCGTCCAGCCATGACAGGATCGTGTCTTGCGAGGGAAGATCAGCATCGGCGGTCTTCCACTGTGGAGCACCGAATCGGCTCCCCCAGACGTAGTCGGCCTCGTTCTCTCGAAAATAGAAGTCGAGCGCTTCAACGAGGTGCCACGTGATGCGGGCTGGACTGCGAAGCCCGCCCTGAGCGGAGGTCCACTGCTCGGGCGTCAGTCGTGTCACGACGTCCCGCACCATCCGCGACGCGGCGTCCAGGTTGCGTTGCAGTTCCAGTCCGAATGTTTCCGTCTGCATCTTGTGGCTCCTGAAGTTCCAACCATCGAGATCGGTCGCCGACCTGGCGGTGGTAGGTGATTGTCGCTCGTTAAGACCGCCCCGTAAACACCGATGGCCCCGGCAATCGCCGAGGCCATCAGTCATTTGCATTCGGCGCGATTGTCGCCGTTTGAACCGCTTTGTTGAAGCCTTCTTGTCGTCGACGCATTCGTTGGTCAACTGACCGGCCGCGCAAGTCGGCCAACGATCAATTCTGTCGTGTACCGCACCTCAAGGAGTCCCGCGATCGCCTGTGCGTGAAAGCGCGTCCTATGGGTTTCCTCGAACTGCTGGTAGCTCGGGTCGCCGGGAAGCGGACTGCCTGCGGCCGATCGCGCTCCCCCGATGTACTGATCCCACGTCTCGTTGATCGACATCGCAAAACGGCGATGTACCTGATCGGCGGGCGCGAACCAGCCACCCAAGTCCGGTGGCGCGGTTCCGTCGAACTGATTCCAGACTGTCGCCAACCATCCCCGAGCTCTGAGGATTCGGTCGAACTCCCGCCTGGCACGCGGGGCATCAAACCAGTGTAGCGCCTGGCCCACAACGATCAGGTCAACGCTCTGCTCGGGTAGGTGCGTGTCCTCGGCGAATGCGTCCACACTTCGGAACGCTTGGTGCGTGCCGAACCGGCGCTCCGCCGCCGCACGCATCTGGGTACTTGGCTCCACTGCATACACCGTTCTGACGCGATCCAACAGGTACTTCAGAGCGTTTCCTGTGCCTGAGCCGATGTCGGCCAGCACCCAGTCGGGCTCGAGCCCCACCAGTGCCGACATGGTGGCAAACGCGTTGGGAGAATACGCGGGGCGGAAGGCCGAGTAGTCTTCCGCTCGCTTGGCGTAGCGATCAAGCTGGTCCACGGCAGGGCCCCTCAGTTCAAACTCGGTAGGTGATTGTCGCTCGTTAAGACCGCCCCGTAAACACCGATGGCCCCGGCAATCGCGATAGCCGTTACGAGAAATCCGCGACTTTAAAGAATGCTATGCTCCAATCAGCGTGCGGGTAGATTCTCGGGGTGAGAGTAGATATCTACAGAAACGAGGGATCAGGTGACCGCTGTCATTTTACCCGTAACATCTCCCGCGGTCCGTGCGCACCAAACACCACCAACGGACCATGCACCGGCATCGGGTTTTGCCACAACACCAATACCCGATCACTCCCCATCACCCAACTTTTGCGGCCGATGTAGTCGTGCCCCCCATGCGCTGGACGAAGATACCCCGGTTCCCGCCCAGACCCCACCCACTCCCACTCACCTTTACCATTTCGGAAAATCATCCCGACCATAAAATCATTCCCCCATTTCCCATTCAACATCACCACGGGCTTGCCTTGCACGTACGTCACTTCGTGCTCTGCCTGCGTCAACACCGCCTTCACGGGCAAGGTACTCCGCAAGATTTTCCCATCCTCCTCCACCTCCACAAACTCCGCTGCCTTCACCGGCTTCGTCACAATCACCGGGCTTACCACCCATACGGGCCTACCATCGTCACGACGGCCCGCTGGCAAACCCAAGTCGCGGGGCACATCCATCACGACCCAGCCCCGCTCTATCCACGCCATCACTCGCACACCATACGCACCCCTTCCATCGGTCCCCTTTAACATCCCACGCACGCTCGCCATCAGGCCTTTCTCGCCGACATGCAGCCGCCCCTCATCAATCGCCTTCGCGCCTCGCACCACCGAAGGCTCCGCGACGTAATCCATCACCTCAACTTTCCCTGTTGACATCTCGACCTTACGGACAGCCAGGGCCTCAAACCGCATTCGCCCTCGCACCACCGCTGCAGACTGCTCGCCCTCGCCCTCGAGCAGATCCCGCCATCGCACCCGCGTCTCGCTCACATAGATTTCTCCCTTCAGACCCATCCGTATTCCCGTGTCCGGTTCTTGGGTTAACCGATCTCCTTCCAGTACAAGTTCGACCCGCTGGAGTGCGGTCCATTTTCCGTCCTTGAGATCCCATCCCTGCAATTCCCTCTTGCCGGCTTTATCTCGAAGCGAAGCCGCCGTAAGCCCGACGACTCGAAAACCCCCACCCTCTGTCTGCCCAGCCGTCAGCTGCCCAAATCGCGTCCACCCATACAGAAATGTCACATCCTTCCAGTTTCTCTCCACCGCATTCGATTCCCCCAGATCCAGTGGGTCTGCATAGTCCTCCCAACCCTTTGCACCAAGGACGCGCACAAACAAGCACAACCGTGGCCGATCCCTGGCATCCAAACGTGTTCCCTCAAATACCGCGCCCGCCCTGCCGTCGGGCAACACCACCGCTTGGAATCCCACGACGGGTCCACCGCAAATTCCCGTTTTCAGTGGATCAAAACTCCCCAGGTTCGTGGGCTTCCATGGTAATGCCAAGTTGCCCGGCGGGCCGTTCGAGGGCCAATGGTCAATTTCCCATTGCCCTTGGACGCTTGACCCTCCCAACCCCACCCAACATGCCAGCGCCCAACCAGTCCATCGTACATTCATCAACAACCTCAAGTCTTGCACCCCAAGGAGTGTTGAGCCAGTGTTGTGAAGGCCATGCGCATGGCGGGGACAACGTGTCACAGATGCACACTTGGCGAGTGTACACGAACTATAGCGCAACCTGTCGAGAACTATTGAGAAGCTGCGTCAAGGCGACGCACGCTGCCGTCTTCGAGGGTAGCCCAGAGACTACCTTGGTGAATGGAGAGGCCGTAGGTCACGGCACGCGACTTGATCTTGATGGTGCTGAGCACTGTGCCCTTTATGTCCATGATCTGTAGATTGCTGGAATTGCCTTCGTTGCCCAAGACGAAGATGTGGTCTTTAGAAACAGCGAGTGCGGTGACGCTGGGGGGAAGCGTGGCCAGACGGCGGGCGGGGTTGCGGCGGATGGCGGCGATTTCGTCGGGCGTACCTTCGGCGACGGGCAGCCATTGCTCGTTGAAGTCGATGGCTTCAAGATTGGCACCGCGTGCGGCGTAGAGCGTTCGCCCCATGCGGGCCATGCGCAAGCCTGAGTAGCCGCTCTGATAGGACCCGGTGGCCATGAAGCGGAAGCCGCCCATGTCTTTGGTGGCGAAACTCACGCGGCGGTCGATCATGCCGCTGGTCGGGGCGAAGATGTAGGAGAGAAGGTCGGGCGTGGCCCAGCCGATTTGCGGCCGCTTCGTCCAGAAGAACTCACCCTTGCGGAACGGCGACTTGGCATCGGCGACGCCCTGACGGCGCGGGATCAACCCCAGATTGGCCCATGAAAGCGTTTTGGGTTCGATGCAGATGGGTCCCATGTAAACAAGCGTGCCGGCGGCGTTGGTTGAGAGCGCATCGGCGATTTTGCCCTGGGCGGTGCTGATGGATGGGCGCGGCGGGTCTTCGTTGGTGGCCTGGTAGGTGATGACGGTGTTTGCTTCCATGGCACCCGTGTGGGGATGGAGGCGGTAGAGGAAGACGCCGCCATCGACCTGGTTCATGCGTCCGGCAGCGACGAAGATTTTGTCTTGGACCACGAGGATCGTGCCATGGACCGGCCAGACGCTCTCAAGTTGTCCGGTGACCATGATTTGGCGGCGTGCGGGCGCGGCGGTAAAACGCCAGGCGAGGGTGCCATCGGCGAGGGAGAGCGCGGTGACGGTGCCATCATGCGAGCCGAAAAGGACAAGCCCTTGGTAGATGGTGGGCGAGGAACTGACCCGTCCGCCGGCGAGGTGGGTCCAACGCAGCGCGCCGTCGCGGGCGTTGTATGCACGAATGAGGCGGGCATCGGTTTCGGCAACGACGAGGGTGTCGCCGGAGCCGACGACGGGGGAGATGTTGCCGAGGAGGGCGTTATTTTCTGCCCACTCAGTGCCGATGCCTTCAAGGGGTTTGCGCAAGGGGACGCGAATCGCTTCGACCGTGGTGAGTTTGCCGACGGGAAGCGTGAGTGCTTGGGCGGTGGAGGAGGTGCGTGCGGCATCGGCCAGCAACATGGGCCAATCCGCGCTGGCGTTGGTGGCGGCGTTCGGCTTGGTGCCATACGCCGGGCCGCGTTCGAGGCGTTGGTCGTCGGGTATGCGGTTGGCCCAGGTGTCTTGGGAGCATTGCAGGGCGATATCGCCGCGGAGGTAGGAGGTGCAGCCGCAGCCGTCGGTGCCGCTGAAGATCATGCCATAGGCGGGGTAGGAGCCTTCATCGCAGCCGCCGCGGGTGATGGACATGCAGTTGAAAACGTTGGTGGCATAGTCGACAAAGTTGGCATAGGAGCCGCCGATGTGACCACGGGCGGTACCGCGGACGACGGAACAGAACGAGAAGTTTCCGCCATTCTTGAAGAGGACGGGGCCTTCGGAACCGTCTTTGATGCTGAAGGTGCGGACGGTGCTGGACATCGTGGGGATGAGCCACTCGTCCTGAGCGCGCATTTTGTGATGCCAGAAAGTATCGCGAGGTTCGGTCTCGCCAACGTTGCGGCGGAACATCAGTTTGCCGGTGGCGGCTTCGAGGCCGATCACATCGCCATAGGGGCCATTGGCGTAGCGACCGGGCTTTTGGCCGTGGGGCAGATAGCCGGCATCAATCGTATAGACGCCCCCGCGATGGTACATGATGCCGAAGGAGCAGAACGCGCGTTTCTTTTCGAACGCGACAGTCCAGAGAAGTTTGCCGGTTTTTTCGTCCAGGGCGAGGATGTCGCTGATGTCTGCGAACTGGTTGTTGTATGCAATGTAATGCAGCGTGGGACGCTCGGAGAGCGACACATAGATGCGTCCGTCACCCGCCGCGATGTACGCGAGATATCGTTTGTCGGGGCAGGTCCAGTCCCATTGGCGTTTGCCATCGCTGAGGCCCAAGCCCACCACGGTTTGGTCAAGGGCCTGGATGATACGTTCCTCAAGGAGCAAGGTTTGCATGGTGATGGGTCGGGTGAATTCAGTCGCGGTGGGGTATTTCTCTTTGACGGGGGCAAGAAGACCTTGATCGAGGACGAGGCGGACAGCGCCGGTGCGCGCGTCGAGTACCTGGGCCGGGCCGGGCTTACCAAAGACGCCGACGACGACATCATTGTTGGCAGCGATCATGCGTTCTTGCGGACCGCGGGCAACGCCGTCGGGAAGCCGCCATTGTGTGAGGCCGGTGAAGGCGTTGCGCGCGGTGAAGTAATGGCCGGTTTGCACCGGGGCAAGGAGTGTGCTGGAGCGAAGCCAGCGGCCACCGGCGAGGCGGACCGTTGATCCGATGCGTCCGCCGCCGTTGGCGGTTTGCCACTGCAACCCGCGGGGTGCTTCGATGAGTTGGTCACGGCTCTGCGGATTGCCGTCGGCAGCGCGGTCATAATGCGTCCACTCGTCCATTTTGGCCGGCAGGGGTTTGGTGATTTCTTCCCACGCAGCGCCGGCCTTGGTCTTTAGAAGCGCGCGGCCGAAGGGTTGCACGATGCGCATGACCTCATCGCGCGTGGGCGCGCCCGGCGCGGCAAGGTCGGCAATCACCAGGTCGGCAACGTTGTCGTTGAACGGCAGGGCCTTGAAATCCGGCACGGCGGCGACATCGGCATAGCCGGTCATGCCATCTTTCATGATTCGCTGCCGGGGTACGTCGGCGTTGGGGCCCGCGAGCACGCCTTGCACGAGTACGCGACCGGGGCGTGCGGCAGCCAGCGCTGACTCCCACGCACCGTCACTGCTCCCCACGCGCACCACAAGACCGCAGACTGGTCCTTTCTGCTCTAGAAATGCGCGCACCGATTCGATGGTCGGGGGCTCTTCTGCCTGGACGGGGAAGGCAAAGACAAAGGAAAGAAGAATGGCCCATACAAAGTGACGCATCGCATGTCCTTGAAAAATATTCCGCAGGCGCGGGATCGTCCAGAAACCGTATTCACTCTAACACATGGCATATGCCAAACCGGGCCAAAATGTTGTCTTATAGCGGCACTCGCGCCGCCACGCTCAGCGGCACAAACCGCTGCGCAAGCGGCGCATCGTTTCCATAGAAGCCGGTTCGATCTGGCCTTCGCGACTCACGGCGAGGTTGATTGTGACTGCCCCGCCCAGCGATTGTTCCTGTGCGATGCATGCGATCAGTGCTTCATCGGACACCAGGCGCCGGCTGACCTGCGATGGGCCCTTGTAGATCCAGTCTTGGTTGAGGCATAGGAGTAAGTGCCGCTGCTGTCCGACGGCCGGACCGGTTGTGTAAAAACGTTGCCCCGGCATGGGCGGCGGTGGCAGGACCACCTCGCCGGCCCAGAAGTCGCTCCAGGGATGCAGATTGACGCAAGTCCAGAAATTGCAGGAGACGAGCCGCTGCGGGTTACCGATCTTTGCGGCGCAGTAAAAGCACTCGGCGTTAATCGCTGGCATATTTTCGGTGATCCAGCCCCAGCCATCGAACCACCAGCCCGCGAGCGCGGTGCCGTAGCGTCTGCCGCATTCTTCAAGAATGGCGAGATGCGCGGCCTCGGCGGCGGCGTGATCGGGCCCGGTCTGCTGCAAGAATACATGCGACGACACGTACAGCATCAGGCGAATACCGCGGCGGTTGAGCGCGGCGATGAGATCGGCAATGAGGTCTCGACGGGTGGTGCGCCCGGGAAAGGCCCGCTCCCACGAAGCCAGGGGCGCGGGACAATGCGGCTGCGTGTGACTGACGGTAAAGAGTACCCAGCCCGCGCCGATGTCCTGCATCTGTTGGGCGAAGCGTTCGACATCAAAGACCGCAACGGCCTGTTCGTAGCTGCTGCGGCACGGAGTCATGGCGGCGGACTCATCGACCCAATGAACCATGACACCATAGCCGGCCGCTGACATCCATGAGTGATCGGCCCGCGCCGCGGCGGCATTGCGATACTCGCGCTGCCAGGTGGCGAGGTGATCGCAGGCGATCATTTCAAGAGCGCGGAGATCAAGCGGGCGGCGTCCGCGGGCCGTGGCGAGGCGAAGTGTGAGCGTATTGGGACCGGGCTTGAGGCTGATTTGTCCAAGCGACAGGCGCGCGTGGAACCAACCGGTGTCGACGGTCTCTGAAGTGCGTACTTCCTGGTCATTGACCGCCACGCTTAGGCCATCGCCGCCGGTGGATTTGCCGCAGAGATTGAGTTGAAACTGACCGCCGTCGCCGGCATGAAGCGACCACGCTGCTTGCTCACGACCACTGAAGCGGAGCAGACTGTTGATCTCATGGGCCATCTGACTCGCCGATGTGCGAGCCGTGGAGGGATACAGGTGGATGAGTTTGCTGGCGTGCATGGTGGGCAGAGAACCCTGATCACACGAGGGAAAAGGATGGCAGCATATCTTCGATTGGCGTGCTGTCGTCGCGCGTTCAGCTAATGCGCCGGTCCAATCAGCGCCAAACGAATGACGCCCGATACTTCGTCATTGGCGTTCAATGGCATGTCCCACGGCTTGGCGAGCACACGAATAAATCGTTCGCCTCCAACATTAGGGAAGTCCGCGACCTACGAACGTATTTTGTCGCCGTCCACCCACGCGCGGATATGCTGGTTTCCGGTCGATATGATCCTGACGCCGTTCCCTCTGCAATCAGCAACTTGGCCCTCACTGATGTTCTCCTTCGTCGACCGAAAATCGCTGGTTCCTCCATTTGTGGCACTATGCGACCAGAGAACGGTGGGCGCTTCGCGCAGATTGACGTTCTCGTAACCGGCTTTGCCGCCAAAGGCGTGTGCGCTGCCAGCGGACCGACCGATGTGGTCATCCGGATAGACGGTGTGGGGGCCTTGCGGCGCCAGGTGGGAGTGTTCTTGGAGCAAGGCAGGTCGAAGACAAGGACGATTTGTCGGCGGTTGACCTTGTTCTTCAGCCGGAATTTGTAGGATACGATGAGTATTCCGTCGGCGGAGACGGAGTATGTAAAGCTTCCAACGGCTTCAGCATAGTTAGCGGCGGCGGCAATTGCGTCTGGTCCTGCATCAAGCTTATCGAGGGTCCAGTTGGTTGACATGGGATTGTACGGGAGCAAGGAATTAGTTCGAATGTCGACTGCCAACGGGTTGTACAAATCCAAGGGAGGAACCATGCGGTTATCCTTTCAAATAGTCATCACTTCTTAACGGGAGGCTTTTGGCGTTTGAGACGAAACCAGCCACGGACCGATTCTCCCTTGGTGAGTTTCGGGTTGGCTCCGATATCCTGCGTCGTCCATTGGGATCCTCCACTTCCGGAATGGCTCAATGCCAAAAGGCAATCCACGACAAACGTTAAGGAATGGATTGTTGGGTGGCAACCGGTGCTTCGGCCTGTTCGCCTTTGGGAGAATTCCATGGGGGGGGGCGGCGCGTTTTGGGCCCAGTTGGTGGGCTTGTCCGAAAGTGTGAATTCAAGTTTTCCGCCGGCCATGATTTCTTCATAGCGAAGCCAGGCGCGATCGAGCGGTTTTCCGTTGAGAGTGGCGGAGGCGATGTAGAGGTTGGTGGCGCTGGTGTCGGGGGCGGAGATGGTGAGTGTACGGCCATTGGCCAGATGAAGGGCGACCTTGGGAAAAGTTGGTGAATTGAGGTAGAAAATGTCTGAGCCGGCGTTGGGGAAGAGGCCGATGGCGGAGAGGACGTACCACGAACTCATGGCACCACTGTCGTCGTCGCCGGGCATTTTGAAGGGCCCGTACCAATTCATGGCCCTGCGGACCCAATAGGAGCAGAGGTCGGGGCGTCCGGCATCGATGAATAGACGCAAGGTTAGGAAAGAAGGTTCATTGCCGTAGTCGATGAGTTTTTTGGTGAGTGCATGTTCGAGGCGGGTGACGAACGCCTTAGGTCCGCCGTGGAGTGCGATGAGGCGCGGATGATCGTGGGGAGCGAAGTAAGAATAAATCCACGCGCTGCCTTCCTGGAACGCCGGCCCCGTCCAGTTCTGCATCGATGTGGGGTCGGTGGCAAGCCACGAGTTGCCGGATTTTCGTGGCTGAACAAAGCCTCTGAATCCCTGACTCTCGGTTTCCGGATTCCAGAGGTGGTCCCAGCGTTTGCTGCGGGCGGCCCATGCATCCGCTTCGGGCATCTTCAAGCCACGCGCCAGAACGGCGGCGCAAGCGTCATTGTAGGCGAACTCCAACGTATGGGATACGGGTGAATTGAGTGTCCCCAACGCGCTCCAGCCGTTGGCGCGATACGTGGCTTCGCGGCGATTTTCAGCATCCTGCTTGACGATCGCAGCGGCCGCTTTCCAATCGATGCCATCGATGCGTTTGACATACGCATCAGTGATGACGTTGGTGGGATTGTCTCCGCCCTGGCGGTGAGCATTGCTCGTGCCGCCGCCGGCGCCACCGACAAAGGCGTCATCGACCCGGCCGAGCACCTGGTGGCGCGCGATGTAGCTGTTGACGTTACCGCGAACCATATCGGTGTTGATAAGGGACATGAGTGAAAAGAGTGTGCGCCATGTATCCCATGTGGTGTACTGGTCATCCCAGTAAGGCATATCGCCGAAGGCCACGGGTCCGTCCTTGGTGCGATCGCGCGGCATGATCATGGTGTGCATCAGGAGGGTGTAGAAGGTTTGGCGTTGGAGAGGGGTTCCGCCGGAGATTTCGATGGCACCCAGGGCGCGGTCCCAAGTTGCCATGGCGGATTTGGCGGTGCCTTCGAAGTCCCACTTCGGCTGCTCGGTATCGAGCCATTTTTTTGCTTGCTCGACGCTGCGTAACGATACGGCGCCTTTGACAAGAAGCGGTTCATCGGCCTTTATTGAGAAACGCAGATACGCACCGAAGCGGTCCTTGGGCTTGACGGATTTTTCGCGTTCTGCGCCCGCGGAGAGGGTATCGTTGAGGAAGGTGCCGAAGGCGATGGGACGCCTGCTGGTTTGCATGACCCAGTAGGCCGGGATGGGTTTGCCGAGCCAACCGCCGGAAACGGTGACGGTGCCCGAGATGGTGCCATCGGGCTGGATGGTCAGTTCTCCGCTATCGGTGGAGCGTCGCGGGGACCCGGCATCGAGGACCAAATGTGCGTCTTCGGAAGAGGGGAAAGTGAAGCGGTAGATGGCAGTGTGATGGGTGGGGGTGACTTCGGCGAGAATATCGTAGCGCGTGAGTTTGACCGCGTAATAACCGGGACTGGCGACTTCATTGGACTTTTCAGAATCATGGCTACCCGCGGCGGTGGCGAGGCCGATTTGAGGAGACAGGATGACATGGCCGTAAGCGCCTCCACCGCTGGTGCCGCTGACGGAAAGTTGTCCGAAGCCGAAAATAGGTTTGTAGGCGTTGTATCCGGTGTTGGTTTTGCCCTGCGTATTCGGGCATGGGTGAATGGAGCCGAAGGGAAGCGATGGGCCGATTACCGTGCCGCCACCTGCGAGGGGCGTGGCATCACCGACCGGGCCTTCGGCAGATGAGCGAAGCCATGGCGGCAAATCGCGCCATTGCGCAAGCTTGGGTTCGGCGGCGAGGGCTAACGAAGTACACGCACAAAGGGAAAGCAGCAGAAGCTTGAAGTTCAAATGCATATGAGATCACTTTTCGTAAAAGGTTCCAGTTGCATCACCTGGATAACGACCAAGGAGAAACCTCGCGCACTTCACTAGCGAGTTTGTCGGTAAAGCGGCGAACTTTTAGCGTTTGCCCAGGTTTAACTACGACGGTACCGGTCCATTTTCGGCCATCGCGAATAGGTTCATTGCTATCGAGTGTGAATGTGACCCACGCTCCAACATGCTCGAGGCGTGGGGCGCCGTGAGGTGCTTCAACCATTACATCGACGGCAAGCGGACCGCGTCCTCCTGCCGGAGTAGGAATGGCGGGGGGAAGTGGAACGATGAGATCTCCCTCACGTCTTAGCAGTACGCGAAGGCTGTCCTCGTCGCGAATGGCAACTTGCCAGAAGGTAAGAAGAATGGACTCACCTTGCGGAGTTGCCCAGAAAAAGGCTGAGCCGACGTAAGGGGCCGGCGGAGAGATAGGAAGCAGCGTTCCCGTGATGGCGTCCCAATCTTTCTGTTTAAATTCGGCCTTCGGAGCGGCGGGGCCGATGATCTCGACAATACCAGAAGCACGGGATTCCAGCGCTATGCAAGATACGGCAAGAATGGCTGCAAATGATGCCAATCGTGTATCGCGAACTGCGCACTTGTGTCGGCTTGGCATGTCACTCACCCAAAAAAAGAATGGGATTGGGCCGCGATAGTTGCTCGCCCTTTTCGGTGGTGGTGACGGCGTAAAGCGAATGAAGCCCGGGCGGCAGTCCGGCGATGGTAGCGGCATAGGGCTTGGAACCGTCGTCGAGTCGTTCCAGTCTCTTTAAGTCCGCATAGAACTCCACTTTGATATTGGCACCTACCGGCCCAGTCGCCAGAAGCGTGAACGGCTTGTTGGCGGGTAGCACATGGTCAACGGTATGCGCATGCTCCTTTCCACGATGCGTCGGAAAGAGAATTGCCGTCTCCGGCATATACACGCTGAAAGCCTGCCACGCCCGTGCCACCCGTTTATTGGGAAGCCAGGCGTAATTGCCGCTGGCCATCAACTTCTCATCGTAGGCGACCACCTCCGGAATGGCTGATGACTTCCATTGGTCGATGCGTCCGAGCAATCCGTCCTTCGCGCTCAGCGGTACGAGGGTCGGGCGCGCTTTGCCGGGATCAAAACCGGGCGGTAGGCGATGCGCGATCATCGCATCCATAAACGTATAGGCCAAGTTGTTGGTCTTGGCCCAGGCATGCGGCAAATCCCATTGCACCGCCATGGTCATGGGCACACCCGCCTGAAGTGATTGTGCATATCCCTGCAGTCTCACGGCGTGCGGACCGTCGCGCTCACCCTCAACCCGCAACACCGGCACGGTACGATTTGTATTCTCGCCAGGGCCGCGGCCTTCGCCGCCATAGACGGCGCAGATGGTGCGATCAGGAATCGTCCAGGTGGTGGAAGCGATCACGCTGCCGGCGGAATATCCCATGGGCAGGAAAGGCAGATTCGCCAACTCCGGTCGGCCGGTCACTTCCGCAAGAAGCTTGATCTGCTCCTCGGCCTTTTCGTAAGGGCGTGCAATATTGGCCGCGGCGAAACGGTAGTGCTTGTTCCACAGCGCGCCGGCGGGTACGCCTTTCTTCACATTCACATCGCGGACGTGGCCACGGTTGCCCGAATCGCCCGAGAGCAGAATGCCCTGCAACTTCTCGACGCCATCCGGAATCGCGATGGCGATACGCTCGGGGGCCGCAGACGGTGACTGGCGATAGTCTGCACCGTAAATCGTGCTAGTGGTCTGTACGTGCAGCGTTGGAAACAGTTCCTTCTGGCTTTGCCCCGTGCGTTCGGCGGTGGTCAGCGAAACCTGGTCGAATGTCACAGCGGCGTCTGCGACCTGCGCGGCGGTGACGTGCAGACCCACCAGCATGTCCTGCTCAAAAAATGCGAGATAGCGATCCTCGGCAATTCGCTGCCACTCTTTCCCGTCCGTGCTGTAGTACATGCGGATTTCGGGGTAGATGCGTTGGAGACGCAGCCAAAGGTTGTCGGGAGCAGGAGCTTTCCGCTCGTAGCCCCAGCGACAAGATTGCAGGCGGGATTCACCGGGCGCAAAGCGATAGAGCCATTGGACGCATTGGTTGTCCTTGAAACCGTCCCAGCGGAGAGCGAGACTCGGGGCGGTCCCATCGTTACTGACTCGGGCCATGAGGCCGATTTTGAGATGCCCACGATCCTGCGGCACATTGGCGATGCGGGCAACGAAGTCAAAATCCGGCTGTTTGACCGGAACATGCACAAAGGTACCGCCATCGCGAACGGGGAATGATTCTCCCACCCCCGGCGTCACCGTGAACTTCTGATCGGCCATCGCCACCAGGCCGGGCCTGGGTTTGGCTGCGGAATCGCCTACCGGCGAAGCCACCCAGGCGGGCGTTTCACCTTTCGCCGCGTGCAGGAACATCAGCAGTGCGACAACGCCAACTTTTTGAAGATTTCTTCGCACGGGGCAGGCCTTTTCTCTTGCGTTCTGAATAGCAGGTGCAAGCGCGGGAAGCACGCTGCCACGAGAGCGCCATTGTGGCGAATATGCGTGCATGTCCTCAACCCATCGAGTGGACAATCATGTTACAAAATTCGACACCCGGTTCTTCAAGCCGAGACGGCCCAGCAGTGACCGGAAGGCACCGTCTTAACGGGGCAAGTTGCGTGTGCCGACCACACGCGGGAGGACGAATGCGGGATCGCCACGTGGGGCGCTGGCATAGGAGCGGTCAATCAACAGCATAAGGCGACGTCGCGCCAGCAATCGATTGGGCGAAGTAGTATCGGATGGATCGTCGGCGGCCGCGCCGAGCCAGTCACTCGCGTTGTTGTGGCTGGCGGTCTGCGGACGGAGCGCATCCAACAGCACGTAAACGACAAAGGCATCGCTGCGCACAGTGCAACGGCCAGTCACGCGCGCCCATGGCAAGTCGCGTTCATACAGGGTGGCGACGCCGGACGGACCGGGCGCAAGCACAAAGTAAAGTTCACCGATGGAACGAATGCCCAGGCCCGGCGCGGGCGGAACGCCCGGCGGTGGAGCGGCAAAGTTGAACGCCGGGGCGCTGTTAAAGGTGTAACTGCTCAAGCGATCGCGAAACGCGACGATGTTTGCCACCATGGCATCGGACATCTGCGGGCTGATGGCTTTGAGTACCAAAGGCGGTGCGGTGTTGACGTTCACACGACCCGGCAGGCGCAGACGCGTGATGTCTGGAACGCCACCGCCCGTGTCGAGAATATCAGTGGCACGATCGATGTGGGTGAGATGCGCGAGCATTCTCACCGCACGCGGATCGCCCATGCCCGCGGTGGCGGGCGTGGTGGAATAGGCTCCCGGTGCAGCGCGAAAATCAAAGCGTATGGCAGCCTCGTAGGAAAACTCAGAATTCGGCATGGGCGGCGTGCCGGTCGTGAAGAGATCGGTGAAACGCTGCGAGACCGGCACTGCAACCGGCACTGCGGCCCCCGTGGTGACCACGGTGTTGGCAACACGGACGATGCGGTTAAAGTCCGCTAGGTTCGCAAGGCTGTCATTAACATCGGTAGTCAGGTTGCCCGGTACGGCAAAGCGATCAACAAGCGTGAGGGCGGGGGCCGGCGACGGTATGGCTGGCGCGGTGTTGTGGCTGCCGTTAACGGTGCCAAAGGTGTTGGTGGGGTTCGGAGCGGCCGGATCGACGGACCCGCTGGTGTCCGCAGTACACGACCATGCCGCGAGCCAGCGGTCGGCCGTCGCGCCTTGGCCATTGGCGCGCTGTCGTGAGGTCTCGGCATGGTTGGCCGCGGTTGCAGGTAGTGCGGGATAGGTGAACTGATCCACGATGGCGTCAGCGCTACCGGTCGACCAATCGGCTGCGCCGCGGGGGATGTAGGGGCGCGTCAGGAGAATCTTCCCGCCGTTGGTGCCCAACGCCGCGCGCAGACCCGACACCGTAACAGCGCGGGTAGCATCGAGACCGTTGGCCACAGCGCGCGCCTGCAGCGGCGTGCCCGCGGCATCCGCATCGCTAACGGTGACGGTTCCGCCGGCAGCGATGCCGCTGGCTAGAAGTGTGTGCAGCGGAATCACCGTGGGCGTCGTCGCGGTACCCGCATAGACGTAAAGTTTCCATCCGACATTTGCCACGCCGGGCTGCGCAAGATCGAGAGCGACATTGTGGGGGTTCAGAAGTTCGATACCCACATCGTGAAGGGTCCCGTCGGCGGCATAGACGGCGGCTATCTCGTTGATGAACGGTTGTGCGGCATAGGCGAAATACGTCTTGTTCGTGCCGGCAGTCGCGTCGGCCTTGAATTCGCTGACATTAGCGCTAGTGAAATCACGATGCTCAGGCGTGAAGACCGGCGTTACCGCGGCGGACCAACGACCGGTGCGGACGCATAGGCCCTGGGCATCAAGAAACGAAGGCCCGCTTGGCAACGCATAGAGGCCGTTGGTAAGGCGGCCCATCCCGGCGCGATACGTCAGGTAGTTAACGGCGAGGGCGCGGGCTTCCTCAGCACTGTAACCATTGGCGGACATGGCGGAGGCGAGATTTGCCGCGGTGGCGGCAAGAACTTCGGCGCGCGTGAACAGGATCTCTGCGGGGGCGGGAATGACCCGCCAGTAAAAACCGCCGTAGTCAGCATCCACGCCCGGTCCGCCACTACGGGTGACGTTGGGGGCATCATTGCGTGGCGCGCGTGCGCCGGAGGTCGCCGGAATTGCGAGACGGCATAGATAGATCTTGTTGTCGGTGTGCAGCACACGTTGGCCGGGCGCGTAGGCATAACCGCTCTGCCACGGCGGGAGATAATTCCAATAGGCGGAAGCGGCGGGCGATTGTCCGGGACGTGTGGGGGCATAGCTGGAGAGCGTTTCGGGTCCGGGGGTCGAGGCGCTCACATCGTGAGGAACATCGTTGGCGTAACCATAGTGCGACATGATGCAGCGATAGATTTTGCCATCCACGCCGGTGGCGACATCACCGGCAAGATAGACACGATCGCCGGTCCAGGGCGGTGCCGGTGGCAGCCAGGCATTGACGTTGATGCACGCGGGGATTGACGGCCACGCAGCGCGCCCATTAACAGTGAAAGGACTCGCACCTCCGGGCAACGGCGGCGCCACCTGCCGATCGAATGAATAGGTTGTGAACAAGTCGCGCTTGGGGCGGCCGACACCCAGCGTCTGCGGCCAGAGTGATACCGGCCTTGCCGCATACGGTGCCCGCCCCGTCTGGTGCGCTCGCAGTTCGAGTTCATCGGCCCAGTCAAACCATTCGACCGGACGAACGGTCCGCACATTGGCGCTATCCAATGACTGCGGCAACTCCACACTGAGAGCATTCTGATGCCAGTCGAACAACGAAAATGCGTGAGCCGACGCGAACGACCCGCCGCCACGACCCGCGGGCAGCGCACCATTCGCATGCAACAACGCGGCCGTGTCCGGCGGATCGATCAGTGTGTGCAACTGCAGGCCGCTTAGGTATGTTCCTTCAGTATCCGTCTCGGCACTGTCCACTCCGCCTATGTTCAGATTGGCCAGTCCCGATGTTTCAACGATGCGCAGGGCAAAGCGATACCGCGCGCCCTGCGAGCTGGTGAACGGCAGCACATACCATGCGGCATCGAGTGCCCCCGCCGAAGACATCACCGCCACCTCGGGCTGTGTAGGGGCTGGCAATGGCGTGGCCGAATCGGCTGGATTGAAACGCTGCAGCGACCACGCCCCCGAACCGGGATCGCGACTGAAAAGTCGCGTGAAACGAACGGCCGGGGGATCGCCGGGTAGCGTAAGCCAGGGCTGATCGGGCGTGTTGGTGTCGTCGGCTGACGTGCCCGGCGTGGCCGCGGTCTCAGGATAATCGTAGTACCGGGATTTCTTGCCGGTGGGCCCGGTCGTGCTTGTCGCCAGCAATTGATTCTGGCTGTCGAAGGTGGGATCAAGCAGGGCTTGGCTGATGTTCTGCACCGTCGTCTGCAGCGCCAGGTCCATGTCGAGGTGACTGTTGAGGGCACGGACATTGCCGCGATCGGTGCGCGCCGCGACGAGGAAAACAGTAGCCATCACCAGCATCAAGACGAGGCAGGCGATGACCAGCATGATGACCGTGCCGCGAGGTTGTATTTTTCCGGGCACGAAGCACCTCATTGCGGAAGCCAGATCAGTTGGGTGAATCGCTTTGTCGGACGACTGTACACAGCATCACGTTTGGTGACGCTGTCGGGCACGTCGGCAGCGGTCACATCGGCGCCCGTCATGTTCAATTCAAGCGTGATGCGCAGTGCTTTGGGCCACTGCCGCCGGGTATCAAAACTGAAAATCGCCGTGTAGTTGTCGCGGGTCAGCATCTGCGTTCGCCCCGCGTAGGGCGTACCGGTGTAGTAACCCGACGGGATCGTGCGCAGCTCATTGCGGATGCTGTCGGCGCGGTCAGACAGCGGCGGATACAAACCATCCTGCGTATAGCCGGTGCCAAACGACTGATTAAAGAAATCTGCCGGCGGCCATTGCGGACTCGCGGCCTGTTGCTGCCGACGCCATTCCACGTGCGAAATGGCGGGCTTGCCGTTGCCGGCATTGCCGGTCAATTGCAGCAGATCCGGTTCGCCAAACCAGACGAGGTTGCCGGCGTTGTCGGTTGAGCCGTCGGTCCAGTCCACCACAAACACGGTGCAGTTTTTGAGCAACGTGGAACTACTGCGGTAGAGCCCGTTGATGACATCGCGCGCGTTGGCGGCGTTGGTGCCTTCCAAGGGTGAACGGGTGACACGAAATGGGTAGCAGTAATGCCGGGCTTCATACCAGTAATCGCTGCCGTCATACGGCGGAAAGGCGCGCCAGCCGACTATCGGTTGCGCCAATGGCTCGGTGAAACCGCCGTCCAGCGGCCGTGCGTTGGCACCCGTGTCGATGATCGAATAGCTCGCGTTCAATGCGTCATACGCGGGTACGCCCATACGCTGAAACTTTTCATACCGAACCCGTGCCATCAACTGCCCCGGCGAGAGCGACGCAACGCCGGTGCGTCCGGAACTTGGCCGGGCCGGCAGCTCGTTAGCGCCGACGCTGATCGCCGCACCCGTGCGGCGTATGTCGGCATGCGCCGGAACGCTCCCGCCGGCAGCCGTGGTGAGCACATTGGCATTGTTGGCGTTGTCTGGCGGCATCATTACAAACACGTGCCGCGCCAGCACCGGCATGTTGTATTGCTGCTTAGAATCAAGCAGCCCCATGGCCCGGTCGTTCAACTGCCCGGGGTCATTCTGCAGAAAAGTGCTGGGTGCATTATTCAAGCGGTTGTTGTCGTAATCGTCGCGGGTCAGGGCGTGGCCATACCAGATATGCGCCGCATGACTGCGCAACTCGCCGGCGAAGGGCGATGACTGCGAATCCATCCCACCCGTGCGATTGGCAAAATCGCCGTGGGCCAGAAAAGACAGGTACGAGCGGCGTGGTGCCAGACCGCCGCCCACATCGCCGCCGGTGGCGCGTATGACCAGAAACCCATCGCGATCGATGCGGGTAACATCAGCGGCGATCTGACGCAGCACGGCCCGGGCGTTGGCATTGGCCTCCGCGGTTGTATGACCCGCCCGCACCGCCCGGTTGGTGGTGGCGAATACCCCGCTGATGCTGACGATCACGACAACCAGCAAGGCAACCGCCACCAGCAGTTCGATCAGGGTGAAGGCGCGGCACTCTCGATTCATAGACCGCCTCGACTCATAGCGACACCGATGCGACGTACACGTACACCAGCGGACTGCCCTGCGGGTCTGCTCCGTCGGCGGCGGGCACGTACCAAGCCTGATCCGACGCGCCGGGAGCGATCGACCAGTCGCTGGTGGCGGGACCTATTTTGCGGGCCACGGCGCCCGTACGGTCCAGCACGACGCGAACACCATTGGGAACGCTGCCCAATCCGACGCGCGCCATCGCCGGCATGCAATACGAACCCCCGACCATCGGGTCGCCCGCGACGCGCCCGGGCGCACCGGGATCAGTGCCGAACGTCTGGCGCAACTCGCCTTTTTTGCACACGAGGATGTACACGTCAAAGCGGTTCTCGCCGCCGGGATTGAGATTGGGCTGCCGTCGCACCAGGGCCGTCCAGCTATAAAGCGGCGCCACGCGTGGCGCATTGGTGTTGCCGGTGCGATCACCAACGGGACCCCAACTCGCGGGCACCGGCCAAGGCACGATCTCATCGTGGGCATAGGCTCGCATACGCCACGGAAGTCTGGCCCCAATATTCGGCAGAGGCTCCGCGACTTCGCCAATGCCATTCAAATCCGCAGCAGAATAACGCACCTGTATCGCCGCGAGCGCGGTCTGGCCAATCACCTGCGCCACTGACTCTTCCGCGCTTTGGCGATTCCAATTGGCCCCAACGGGGAAAGCCGCCGCCACCATGATCAGCCCAATCCCCAGCACGATGACAGCCAGCAGGACTTCAGCCATGGTAAAGCCGATGGGACGGCGCTTCTGTGACGGCCTTGTCATCGCTGCACCAACCCGGTGTACGGATGCACCGTAATCATGTCCGTGTTCCCCATCAGCCACTGCGAGCGCTCGTCTGCACTCATGCCCGCGGTTTCTTCGGTCCATGCGGCGGCATCGTAAACCACCAGCGCGAGCGTTGATCCGCCCGTAGTACTCGTCGCGGACGGGTCGCCAAGATTCCACGCAGCCTGCGCGGCGCGCGGGTCGCCGGGCTGGCCGAGTTTGAACCCGCGGAGAGAATCGCGAATGACCGCACCGCCCTGTTCGTCAAACAGGATGATGCGCAACGATCCACCGCCGCTGTTGCCTTCGTGTTGAAACGACGGCCCCGCGGTGCCGGCGCTGAGCGTTGCAACCTTCACGTGCGCTGGCAAAAGAACCGGCGACCGATCCGCAATGCCGCCATACTCTGTGCCGTTGGCCGTCGTTTGTAGCGCTTGCACCAGCACCATCGCGGTTTGTCGACGATTCGCCGGATCTTCATAAAACAAGAGGCCGGTTTCACGCTGTGAAGCCAACGCCAGAGATCGCGCTGCCGCCACTTGCACGGAAATCGAGTTGATTGCTTCCTTGCGATTGTTACCGGTCATAATGCGTTGATAGGCCGGAAAACTGACGGCAAGAATAATCAACACGATGGCCATCACGACGAGCAGTTCCAGGAGGGTGAAAGCACCCCGACGAATGCCGTGGCCGATCTTGAAGATGTCGAGCGTCGGTTGGTTCATCGCGCGCCCTCGTTAAGAATTTCGTCGCCGGTGAAGTACACGTTGTCCGGGCCCGCACTTACGAGCAAGAACGAATCGCGTCCGACAATGCGATCGCTGGCCTTGGCGTACGCCGAGGCGGGGTTCGACATCCCGAGCATCGCGCGAAACTTCAGCCCCGGACGCGGATTGGCCGTGCTGTACTCCGTGGTGTCAGACTGGTGCGCCAGTTGTGCGCCTAGCGGTGAGGCACTCGTGCCGGTGCCGCGCCAGGCACCGGCCGGCGTGTACGGAAGCAGGCGTGTGCCAATCGCCAGGCCGCTGTCCGGTTCGGTGTACGACAGTGCGGCGGGGCGTGCGTAATCGGGGTTCACGCTGCGGAAGATGCTGTCCTGATTGTCCGGCGTGTAACCGAAGAGTCGTCGCGTGGTGTTGTTGCCGGCGGCGGTACGTGCGGTGGCCGACCAGTAAAATATGGGCTGGCTCCAGGCATCGACAAAGGCCACATTGCTAACGTGCCATTCACGACCGAAGTTGGCGTTGCTGTTTGAGAGCAACGTGCCCGAGACCGGCGCGATGTTGGGGTTGATCATGTCCGCCTGCGTGGCGAACGTGCGAAAGTTTCCGGCCTTGGGCCGCAGGTACGGGCCGTACACCGTGCCCTCGCCCCCTGGTCGCGCGCGAAACCCCGGCCCCTCCGCGCCATCGCCCGAGCCTACGGTGCCATTGCCCTGCGGCTGATAGCCGGTGAGCGCGCGGGCGAGAATGGCGTGTTCGTAAAAGCATACGCCGTTCCAGTAGCCGCCGTCGCCGCTGGAAAAGCCGATGTAATAGAATCGCGGGTAAGTCCCCAGCTCGGCACGGTACGCCTCAAGGCCAACCGAAATGTTGTTGATCAGCGAAGCCGTGGCCGACGCCCGGGCCCGCTGGCGCGCGTAGGCGAAGCTTGGCACCAGAATGGCGATAAGCAGCACGATGATTGCAATCACCACCAACACCTCAACCAGCGTGAAACCTTTGCGCGGCATGCGTCTCGTTTTCATGGCTCAAGATCCCCCGAAAACAACGACATCATCCGCGGCGGCCACCGGTGCGCCATTGCTGATTCGCGGGCCGTAAACACGATCCTCGCCCGCGCTGATCAGCACGAATCCGCCCCGGGCCCGGCGATTGCCAGCCGACGTATCACCGGTGTGATCGGTCAGTGCGTACTCCAGGTGCGTCGCAAAGCCCGCGGGTACTCCCGCCGCTTCATTGGCCGCGGCATAGCCGGAACTGGTTTGCGGGCAAACGGTGCCGTCCGTGCTGGTGAGGCCGGGAGCTTCGATGTAAGGCTTGTTGGCTAAACGAAAATAGGCCGCGTTGCCGCCGCTCGCCGAAACCACCGGACGCGGGGTTTCAGCGGTGCGTCGGAAATAGAGCAGCGGCAGCGGCGCGCCGTAGCGGTCGAAGAATACGGGTATGTTCGCATGTGCATAAGTGGATGTATTGGGCAGCGGCGCGGTTGGCGCAACCAGACCCCGGGCTGGGGTCAATTCCCCGGCCCGTGGCCGATACAGCGCATTGTGCCAGCGCTGCTTGCCCACATCGTATATGCCCAGGGGTTCCGCGGCGGCGTAAAGCCAATAGCCGCCGCCAGGCTGCGGCGGAAGCGGGATCGTGCCCCAGGCGTTTGTCGGCAGGCTCGCCTTCGGCGTCGTCTGCGCGTTGCCGGCGTTATCAAAGTACAGCGTGCCACAAAGGCCCAGCGCAAGGTTCTGGCTAGAGGTAAAGCCGCGGTCGGCGACCAAGTCAGGCTCAGCCATCGGTCCGGGGTAGGCCTCGAACAACTGCATGTAACCTTCGCAGGCGTTGCGGAGGGAGGAAAGTTGTGCCGTGGTTGCGGACTTGCGCGACTGCCTGCGCATCGCGCCGATGGCCGGCAGCAGGATCGCGATAAGCAGCAGGATGATGGCGAGAACGATCAGTATTTCCAACAACGAAAACGCCCCGCCGCGTCGTGCGGTGATTCGTCTGGGCGGATGACATAAGTTCGTCGGCATGAGCCGCCTCGGTGGCCGGAGGAAATGCCTCTATTCATAGATTATGCAAATCGCGACCGCTGGCAGACAGTCATAATAAGGCCAAAGACATCACAAAATTCGACAGCACGGTTACGGCGAATTCTGCCGGGATGGTCCATCCATACGCACGCCCGGTTCGTTACGCCTCGGCACAGTCCGCCCGCATTGCTCCGTATCGCACTAGCCGAGCCGCCGCCGCGGGAGCAGTGCAACCACGCCCAAGCCGAGCACGGCGAGTGATGCGGGTTCCGGGACTGCGCTGACCGGGGTCACATCCACGAGACGCAAGGCATTGAACGCGCCGGAGGTGCCCGCGATATCAAAACTCAGCAGTATCTGGCCGTTGGCACCCGTGAAGACATTCGCGAACAAAACAGTGTCGCCGTTCTGGTAGCCATGCAGTTGTTCGTTCCAGGCAACGGTATTTTCGCCGACGGTAACCGTGGTGGTGCGATTGAGGTCGCGGGCCATGATTAGTTCAAGATCGTAATAGCGATTGGCTCCAAGACCGGACAAGAGCATGGTGGTGTCGGACTGAGTGAAGAGGTAGTCGTCGGCGGCGTTGAGTACCGCCCAGGTCGGCAGCGGATTGGCAGCCTGGTTCCAGCCATCGGCTGTGGAGGCCAGCAGCGTAGGCAGTGCGATGCTGGCACCGCGGCTCACGCCCGTCGCGTCAAGCAGCGTGGGTGACGAGTTGGACATTGCTGCGGTGATGACATTCCAGCCGCTACCGGGCAAGAGGCGGTTATGGAAGTCGATGCGATACTCGGTGCCGGTGGCCGGGGCCTCGGGTTGGTTGACACTGAGGGCCGAATAAAGCGCCATGGCCAGGGATTGGCCATAGCTTTCATAGGTGGCCGGGGCGTCGCCGGACTGGCGATGAATCTCCGGCGTAAACGCATACTGAGCACCCAGTCCGCCCTGTGCGGCAGCGGTTTTTGACCAGGTGCGCAACATGCCGGTCTCGCCGGGATCTACATCGAAGCTGAAGCGATTTTCAGCGGTGATGGCAGCGCCAAACGGCGAGGCAGCGTCAGTTGCCGAAGCGAAGATGAAGGGCTTGCCGGTCTGCGTGGGGCCCGGCGTGTGGAGGTCGAAGACGAAACCAACGCCCGTGGATTGGGTGTCGAGGCGCATGGCATCGCGTGCGATAATGGTGTTGGACCACGGACGGCTGTAGGTGCCCGAGGGAACGTCGGCGACGTTCCAGAAGCGGTTCATATCCTCGGTGGGATGCTCGGGTTGAAAGCCGATGCCGGAGGACTTGCCGGCGTTTGGAGCCCAGTTGCCTTCCGGATTGATTTGGGGATACACAAAGATATCGGCCTTCGTGCGGATTGATGCCGCGGCTGCATCAGCGGACAGCAGAAAATTGACAAAGCCCTGCAGCACGTAAAGCGAGTGCTGTTCATCGGCATGTTGGCCGCCGGTGATGATGACCTTAGTCTTGGGCGTGTTAACCGTGAAGTCGGTCACGCGGAAGGCAAGCATTTCCAAACTGGGCACGTTGGTGCCAAACCAGGTATAACCGCCGCCGGCGGTGCCGGGGGTCATGCCGATGATGTAATCAGCATAGGCCGATGGCGTTGCGGGCGTGTAGGCCAGCGCCGAGGCCGTAGGTGCAACATAAGGACTGGCCGCCGCGCTGACCACGAGGTTGCGTGTTTGGCTGAGCGGGTAGCTGACTTGCCCCAATGCCGTGCCGGCGAATCCGACAACGGCGATGGCAGCGAGATAGTGACGGTAGCGTGCGGACATGAAGGAGTGACCTCGTAAAAATGGGGCCGCAGCCGAGCCTTGGCCCCATGAAGAACTCCCTCACGCTCTTTTATTTCGTACTGAGACTACCGAGACCGCCGGCGGGCCAGAAGGCCGAGTGCGCCTAGACTCACAAGCGCGAGACTGGCGGGTTCAGGAATGACGGCAAAGTCGCTGTTGTGATTCAGCACGGCCCAGACGTTGTCGCCGGCAACATTGACGCCGTAACTGCCAAGATAATTGGCAAGGTTGGCCGCAGTGATGACCCCGTCGTCGCCGGAGATGTTACGGACGTTGCCGGTGTCGTTAATGAAGTCGTTCCACGACACACCCAAACCCGCATAGACATAAGTGCCAATGCCGAAGTTGCCGCTCGTGGCGAGCACCCACGTGTTGTCGCCTTCGGTCGCATAGTTGCCGTCACCGTTATTGAGCCAGGCGAGTTTGAGATTCGATTCGTTCGGCCCGGCATAGACATATGTCATCTGCAGGGCGAACGTGTCGGTCTGACGGCGGATTTCGCCGCCGGACCCGTTGACGACATTGGGTGAGGCGATGTCCATGCCCGTGAGACGAACGACATCGCTGTAGAGTTTCTGCGTCGGCAGGCTGATGTTGCTTTCGCTGTTGGTGCGGGCGCGCCAGGCCATACTGACGGTTTCAGAGCCGCCGGTGGCGTTGGTACCCAGGAGCAGAATCGCTTCAGATCCGAGGCGGGTTTGTGAACCACTGCCATCAAACTGGGCCTTGGACGACAGATCCGCGTAACTGCCCGAAGCGGTCACCGTCGCGGTGAGCGCTCCGCCGAAGGTGCTCTGGCTATTGGTGCGATCCGCCGTGGCATAACCGACAACGTAGTTCACGGTACCGGTCGGTGACGCGCCGGCGGGCGTGACCGAAACGTTCTGACTGCCGTTGGCATAACCCGCTGTAGTAAGTGTCACCGAACCCGAGCTGTCCGAATCGCCGCCAGCGATGGATCCACCCGGACTGGTAGCGCTGACGATAACGCCCGCGGTGAGGTTGGCAGTGCCCGACGCCGTACCGGTGTTCAGAACCGTGACGGACCCGCTGACGCTGCCGCCACCGGCATTGCGCAGGACGTTGAAGGTCGGTACGGCCGTTACATTAAAGGCCGCCGGCGTAAGGCCGATATCGGAGAGTTCGAGGATGAGTTTGCCGTTGGTGTTGATCTTGAGGGTCTTGGTGCCGCCCGGATCTGCGCCTTCAACGGTGAAGGTGGGTGCCGACGCAAGTTGGTTGGCGGTGGTCCAGTTGATGAGTTCATAAGTGGTGTTGGTGTAGGATCCGCCGACGAAGTTCAGGACGAGTGAGCCGTTGATTGTGGGCAGCGCCGTTATGCCGGTTAGTTTGTCGCTGTTATTGAGCCCGACGCCGATATCGAAGTAGAGCGTGCTGCCTGCGTTGGTGGTAAGGGCATTGGCGATCGTGAGCGTGCCGATCGTGCCAATATCTGCAGCAGTGAGGCGGCCAGCGGCACCCCCGCCCGCACCGTTGACGGTCACTGCTCCGTTGATGGTGCCCGTCCCGCCCAAGGTTGGCGTACCTGACGCGGAAGCACCACCTACGGCCGTAGCAGTGTTCGCTAGCGAACCATTCACAAATAGCGAACCACCATTGACGGCAGTTGCGCCGGTGTACGTGCTGGCACCGGTGAGAGTCCACGACCCAATGCCAGCTTTGGTCAAAGAACGACCAGCCCCACCACCGATGATCGAAGCGATGCTACTGCCGGCGGCCGAACCGGTGATGATCAAGTTGTGACTACCCGCCATGGTACCGGTGTTGGACAAAACGATGGCACCGCTGCCCGCGACAATGCTGGAATTGCCATTCGTGGACACGAGGCCGGCAAGTGTAGCGGTCGTCGCCGAGCTGTTGAGCAAAGCACCGCCGCTGCTGATGCCCGTGCCTTGGATGGTGATAGCTTCATTCTGGCTGATCGTCGTACCGTTGAGATCAATCGCGGCAGGAGCAGATACTGTCGTGCCATTCGCGATAGTACCGAACGGGGAGGCCGCGCTCGAACCGATTCGGAGTGTACCGTTGCGGACTTCGAGAACACCCGTAAAGCCGCTGTTGTCACCGTTGAACACCACGACCGAACCCGTTCCGGCCTGGAAATTCGTGGCGAAGGCGGAACCTGCCGCAAGATTGCCGATGACTTCACTGATGCGTGTGTTCGCGGAACCACTGATGTTGCCATTGATCGTGAACGTCCTGGTATCGTCCGCGGATATCCCACTACTGGTCGAACCCGAGAGAATAAAGTTGCGATTCGTGGTGATGTCGTTTCCAGCAGTGATCGCCGAATTGGCGCCCGCCAGCGTCATGGAGTTAGCGGTATGACCAAGACTACCATCGCCGGCGATGGTGAAGACCTGGCTGGTGGTGGTCACCGTCTTGCCAGTGCCACCAAAAGTGTTGCTCGTGCCGCTCAGGTAAATGGAACCGAAGTTCGTCGTGCCCGGACCCGAAATGATGCCGGCCATGGTCCAACCGGAACCCGAAGCAAGCGCAAAAGCGTTACCCGCCACATCGTTCAGAGTGACGCTGCGGTTGATGGCGGTTGCCGTTTGGCCCGAAACGCCGAGTCCTCCGCCATTCAGCACAATCGTGTTGGCGGCGTTACCAAAGACCGCATTGACGTTGGCTGACGTGTTGCTGTTGACGATGGCGCCGCCATTGACGTAGATGGTGCCGGTGAAATCATTGCTTGTATTGTTTATAACCAAACCGCCCACGCCAGATTTGACCAAGTTGATGGCGCCAGTGATCTTCGTGGCGATGGTCAACAAACTCGCATTACCAGTGCTAGTAACTGCCGTTGCAGCCCCCGGATCATTGTGAATGATGGTCAGATTACCGTTGCCGCTCGTAAGGCTGGTGCCGCCGGTAATAACATTTAGTCTGTCGGTTGTGTTTGTGACGAGGATGCCGCCGGAAGCAATGGAATTGGTGCCGCTTAGGGTGAGGGTACGGCCCGTGGCGGTGGCAAAGCGTAAGCTGTTGATGGTTATGCCCGCCGAGATGCTAGGACTGGAATCGACATCGACATTGGCGGTGCTGAGGTAATTGGCGGCGGTGTTTCCGCCGGTCGTCGTAGCGTAATACGTGCCCAAGGCAATCACGTTTGTGCCATTGCTGATCGCCCAGTTCGTTCCGCCGATCGTCGCCCACCCTTGGACGGTGGTGCCCACGGCAGCGAGCAGTCCGGCCCCATCAAACGTACCGACGGTGCTGAAATCAATCGTTGCACCGGCACCGCGTGTGACCGCACCGGTGACCGTAACAGTATTGCTGGCGGTGGCGGTCCAAGATTGCGCGGCCGCGATAGTAACCGGCGCGCTGAACGTGACCGTACCCGCGCCGCTGGCGACCGTCAGGCCACCCTTGCCTATCGACAATGAAGTGCCGGAGATCGTGAGAGCGCCGCTGGATGCGCCGACGGTGATACCATTAACGCTGCGGGTACCGGCATCGGGCTGGTTGGTGTAAGACGCATCATTGAAAGTCGCGATATCGGTGACGAGGTCATCCGCAGGAGCATTGCCGCCGACCCAGTTGCCGCCCGTTGCCCATGCGGTGCTATCGCTGCCATCCCAAGTGATAACGGCTGCAGATGCCAGTTGCGACATGCCGGCGGCCCCGATGACCGCCAGCGCCAACATTGCCTTCTTCGAACCCGTCCAGAACCGTTTGCTCGAGCCGCGCGTGTGAACTGACAACATGTGTACCCCTAACAGCGAAAGAAAGACGTGATCACGGCCGCGCACACCAGCGCATGTACCGTCTCTCTCTCACTGCCCGGAGCCATCGCCGCAGCTTGGCTGCCGACTCCTTGGTTTCGTGGTCTGCCTCTATTCGAGAATGCAACCCACGCTCTCACACCTACAACATAGCACGAGAACCGACCTACACAATGCCCGTTTATGGCGAATATGTTACAAAATTCGTCACACTCATTAGGTGCCCGTCTGTCGCCTGACGAACCTGGCACCTGCTTCCGAACCCTCAAAATATGGACAAAAACGGCGCATCTGCTATCGGACGCTTGATAGCACACTCTCGATCCGCCCACGATGCGGAAACCTCGCGCATTTCCAATGTGGCAACAATTTGCTATAAAATGTCAAGTTAACGACAACCCCTCTGACGGAGACTGATAACATGGGTCGATTTGGCCGCCTGCCGACAGTCCTCGTTTACTGTGCCATGGATTACGGCTACTACCGCGATGCACTTGCCGGCATCGCCAAGTACGCCGGACGCAAATGGCGCATCCTCATCACCACCGACTTCCCCAGCGCCAACCACCTGAAAGGCCACCACGCCGTCGGCTTCATCGGCCCTATCACCTCCCCGGAACGCGAAGACATCGTCCGCAACGCCGGCATCCCGGGCGTCAATATCTCAAGTCATCTCAAAACGCCGCGCACCGCCGCCGTCCGCCCGAACAACCCCGTCATCGGCGAAATTGCCGCCGATCACCTGATCGACCGTGGCTACCGCCACTTCGCCGTCACCGACACATCCGACAAAGGCTATGAGAATGATCGGGTCCGCGGCTTTGTGGATCGCCTCGCCGCACAAGGCTATGCGTGTACTGTCCTGCCACGGCACCTGAGCGAACAAGGCGATGATCCACGCGATCCCAAAGCACTTGCGGCCCTCGTTAAACCGGTCGGCATATTCATGCCGCACGACCGCGCCGCGATTCGCATGTTGTCAAAAGTTGTCGACGCCAACTTCAACGTGCCGGGCGATTTCGCGTTTGTCGGCGTCGATAATGACGTCGCATTTTGCACGGCCACGCTTCCCAATCTCACGTCAATCGATCCCGGCAGCGATATCGTGGGCTTTAAAGCCGCCCAAGTGCTCGATGAGATGCTCGCCAACAAACGCCAGCCGCGCGCGCCGATCCTTATCGCTCCGCGCGGCGTTATCGCCCGTGAGTCCACTGACTTGGCCAAACTCAACGACCCGGAGATCGCCGGCATCGTGCGTTACATCCGCGAACACGCATGTCAGGGCCTGGCCGTAAAAGCCGTTTCCGAGCAATTTGCGATGTCGCGGCGCACCCTGGAAAGGCGCTTTAACCAGCTGCTAGGTCGATCCGTGCTGGACGAGATTCGCCGCGTGCAGATTGAGCACGCCCGCGAACTGCTTACGCAAACAGATCTGAAAATCGAGACTGTGTCTAGTCGCTGCGGCTTTGAGGACTTTCGCTGCCTGATCCGTCAGTTTCGGAAACATGAAGGCGTGCCGCCCGGCACGTTCCGTCGCATGCGCCGTATGAAGTAGCGAGGTCCGGCCGACATGCGCTACGGCTGCGTCACAATGTACGTGCCATCGAAACCGACGACTTGCTGGCCGATGGTAACCTTGGCGTCGAGGCCGCTGCCGCTGATGGTGACGGCTGGGGCGGCTTTCTGCTGCACGGTGAAAATCACAAAGAAATCGCCTTCGGTTTTCTCCGGGCCCGTGATGAGCAGGGCGTTGGCCTTCACATCGGGCGTGCTGAGCGGATGCGCTTTAAGCACCTGCGTGTTACGCGTGATCACGGGCTTGGCGGGCGAGACGACGGTGGCACGCAGCGAGCCCTCGGACCATGCCAGCGTAAAGCCGCGATCGTCGATGTCGAGTTTGTAGTTCTTGTCGCGCTCGGTCACAGGCAATTGATAAACCCACTGCTTGGTCTTGCCGCCGGTGATTTTGTCCACGACCGCGAACAGCCCGGGTGCGCCGCTCTTGCCGGAGAAATCGGCGGCAAAACTGCGCAGACCGCGAATGTTCAGGTCAATATCGCGCACTTTTTTCACGCCCTTGTCGTCAGTGTATTCTTCGTTGCCCATGTATATCGGGCTCATGTCGAATGTCACAACGCCCGCACCAGTTTTGGCGTCGAGCTTGCGCCCGATGAGTGTGCTCAGCGCCCCGGCTTTGATCGGGTCGTCCGGCAGCATGACCACGTTGTCGTACCAGCGCGTGCCGGTCTTGCCCAGGCCGTCGTTGTTTTTGTAGGCCATCTCGTGGCCGAACGCCCAAATCTGAAAACTGCCGGACTCGGGTTGATTCCACCCGCACGGTTGACCGGTGCGGCCATAGATCTGGGCGATGATGTCGTTCTTGCCGGCCCACTGGTTGCGAAAAGCATAAAAGCCGCGACCGCTGGCTTCGTAAGCGCGGGGCATCACATCGCCGGGGTTCTGCGGTTGCACGTCCAGCGGCAGGTGAATGAGCGTTTGAATCGCGGTGAGGGCATCAACAGGATGCTTGCCGACGATCATCTGCGTCTGACCGTCGAGACTGAGGAATTGTTCGTGCGTCATGCCGACGCGCTGCTGCCAGAACCACAGCACGGCAGGCTGCCAGGCTTTTGGCGCCAGCGCGATCGAGCGCGGCAGATAACGCGTCGGAATGGTTTCTTCGCCGCGGCCATAGCTCTGGTTCATTGCCCGCGGGCCGTTGTCCTGCCACACGGCAGTGGTCACGATGTATCGCGGCGCGAAGTGCGAGATGTCGTTGCGGCCGGTGAGTTCACGACCGAAGACATTGCGAAACGCCAAGGCGTAGTCGTGGGCGGGCTCGTGACACTCCAGCGTGTACGATTCGCCCTCGCCCTGAAAGCCACCCTCCATCATGCCCATTTCAAGGTTGAGAATGTTCCAGTATTCAAGCTGGCGCACGTACTTGAGCCATGTGCGATTCACCCCGCCGCCTTGCTGCCAGCTCTCCGTGGCCCGCTGCCATTGTGCCATGGCCGCGGCGTGGCTCTCTTTACGCTTAGCGTCGGCATAGAAGGCGATGGCGGCTTCTTCGGTGCTCGGCAGAAACATCGGCCGCGCGTTGCCCGACGGCGCACCAATCACCAGCGGAAACATGAACGGGTATTGCCCGGCGGCAAGATGCACATGCTCGCCATCGGCGATGCGCTGGCCGTCGAGAAATGCCTGATTGTTCCACGCGTGCGTTTTGAATTGATACCAGCCCGATATATCGACGTTCACCACGGTGTAGAGAAATACGCGGGTCTGCTCGCGTTTGGCGATGTCAGCCAACGAGAGTGCGACTTGGCCCTTAGGTACGCCGTACATCTTGGGACCACTTGCCGGCGTGCCGAAGTTCTCGGGGTTTGTCGTGCGGTTCATCACGCGCCAGCGTTGCACACCGGAGCGGAACTTCACTTCGGTGTCGCTGCCGGGGCGAATATCGGCCACACCGCCATTGGCTGCCAGCGGATCAATCGGCGAGAGATAATGCAGTGCGAACGGACCCACCATGAGCCACTCGGTGATGGTTTGTTCAACCGGCAGCGCGACCACCGGCACATCTTTGCCGGGCTTGAACGCAGCGGGTGGTGTGAGCTTCGCCGCGGCTTCACGCAGGGCCGGCGGTTTGGCCGGAGCCTCGGTCTTCTTGCCCATCATGGCCATCGCGGCCAGGCCGTTGCCGGCGTGAATGACCATCGTGTAATTACTGCCCGGCGCCCAGTTGACGGTGCCCACACGGTGCTTGCGGTTCAGACAGAGGTCGAGAATCTCATCCAGATAGTTCTCGGTCTGTTCGCGTTGTTCTTCGGTCCAGGCGTCGTAGCACAGGTCGTAAGCGAGCCCGACAATACGCGTCTTGTAGCCCCACTCACGCCCGATCGCGAACGGCCCTTGGTCTCGATTCGCCATCACTTTCGACGCTTCCGGAAACGCGCGATCGGCATATTTTTTGTCGCCGGTGAGTTGATACATCATGCCCAGCGCGATCGGATCGCTTGAATTCTCGAGACGCTTCAGCACCGCCTGACCCAGCGGCGTCTTCAGTCGGGCCTTGATCGCCGGCAGGTCGTGCTCGCGGAAAAGCAGCCGCGGGTGTTCGTCAACGTCCAAAGGTTTGAAGTCAGCACGGACGGGGTTGGGCGGCAAGGCGAAACCGTTCAACGCGACATCTTTCACGGTATGAACTTCTTCGCCGGTGGTGTACGTGCCGGAATAAGCACCCGTGATGGTATCGCCCTTGGTGGCAAGGCGGAGCGTCCACTTGGCCTGTCCGCCGCGAACCCAGTTATCAGGCTCGATGGTCATGGCCAGGTCGAGTTCAATCGCATCACCGACGGCGCGCTCAGCGGTGATCTCGCCCTCGTGAACATTGGCGTTGAAGCGATTGGCATAACCCCACGTGCGCACCCAACGGCCATTCTCGCGGGTGAGATAGATGCGAATCGCTTCCGCCTGGCGGCTGCGTATCTCGCCCGTCTGCCGCAACTTGATGAGTGCCTCCGGCAGTGTGACGACCAGACGCGTGCCAAGTTCCGCAGCATGGGCCATATTGGTCCACAGGGCGAGCAACAAGATGCCCACACCAACAAGTATTTTCCTGTTCATTGACAAATCCTGACTAATGCCACCGCGTTCGACCAGCTACCTTAAAGACTGACGCCCGCCCCGCAATCATGTTGCATGCACCGATACGGCAAACAGTTCACAAAAAACGACACCGCACCCGCGCGCTTAAGAAGTCTCACGTTCGGAGACATCTCGTTTCACGTCTATCGGCGCGATCCAATGCCCGGATTTTTGAGTCTTTAGTTAGCATTCTTTCCGAGGAACTCATTTCTACAAGACAAGCTGCTCGCGAGGTCGCATGGCTTCGATGAATGCGATGAAAGCCAGCGCTCCCTGCATATCCAGCATGAGGTGCTTGCTCCACAGCCAATATCGGTTATGGGCCCGGCCGCCCTGCTTCTGTCGCCAAGTATTGTGCAGCCGTGGCGGAAAACACCCGTCATGTCTGGAATTCGTCACCTCGCCCGTCTGCGGCTGGTCGGCATGGGTCAGAATCTCTCCGCAGCTAAGGTTCAACGCCTGAATGATGCAAGGCGCCTCTTCATCTCTGCAAATACCCGCGTGGGCTTCCGGCGTGTGGGCTGGCTGTGGATGGGGGGCTTGGGGATGGCGACTGCGGACTACAGATGCGACGGAACAAACCCTAGCCCGAGAGCTCAAGCCCTAGCCAGAAGCGGCATAAACCCTAGCCCAACGGGCCAAACTCTAGCCTATACCCCGCGCCCTAGCCCAGCCCTAGCCAGAGCAAAAACGAAGAGGGCCGGCGTTAACCGGCCCATTTCGTAAACCCTTGTCATTGTTGGGTTTATTCCATCGGGGCGAGAGGCGCTGTGGTTAGTCCGCCAGCGGCAGAAGTGTTCCCGTTCACTTGGGTAGGAGGGGCCTTGCGCGAAGAAGCGTAGGCTTCCGAATGATCCTAAGAGATGCCAGATGGCCTCGGCAGGTGCCGTGGCCATCGGCGTTTACATGGGCGGCCGACCGAGCGACAATCCCGTCGTACTCGGCGATCCTCGGAGTTCTGATGGACACCCAGCTCAAACGATTGCTCGATGTTCTTCTCGAGCCCCAACAGCCCGCTCCTGATAGCGTCCCGGCCTTTCTACAGGCCCTTCCCGATGTTGGGACGCTGCCGTCGCCGTGGGATACGTGGACGCTGATCGGGCTTGTCCGTCACCGGAAGCGGCAGTACTGGGTGCGAGACATCATCCACAATCGGCTGCGGGGTGATTCTGCGGCGCTCGGAGCGATGGGCGCATTCGGTCATCCCGAAGGTGTGGAACGAAACGGCACCGTGCCGGGGATGCCGGAGTGGGAGTATTACTTCCACGGGCGTGGTTGCTGCCTAACTCACAAGGTCACGGGCGAAGACATCGACGTGGACTTCTGGGACGACTCCGCCGAGTACTTCGACATGTTCTTCTACACGAACTACCTGAAATCGCTTCGCAACCCCGAACCGCCGGAGCGGCGACTACTGGGGTTGCACAAATCGGTCCGCCCTATTCGGATTGCTGCCACGCGCCTGCTTGCGGCCGGGGCGATGACGCCGATGTCTGGCCGCGACTCGCACCCGCTACGTATCGCCGACGAGGTATTGGCCTCGGAGGCCACGATCGAGATGTTCTGCCGAGAATGGAGCGACCCGGCGAAGCGGATCTGGCTCGCCGGGATGATCGGTGACTGGCCCGCCGCGCACGAGGCGGCCGCGGGACAGCCCGAGGTCGAGCAGTTCACGGCCCCCCGGGCGGAAAGATGCCGCGCAATCCGCCGCGATTACCTTCTGAAGGAATCGGGCCACGCGGCATCGGATGCACTTGAGGGGCTCGCCGAACTGGGTGGTGCGGACGACCAACTCGAAGAGGCACTGCGCGGTCCGCCGAGCGGCGCTGTCTCAACTGCCCTCGAGATTGTCGATCGGCAGAACGACCCGAAGTGGTGTCCGCGCATCTACAACGTATTCAAGCGGATGCGGCCCACCGGACAACTTCCCGAACCGCACATCTGGGTGACATCACTGAAGTTCCTGCTGCGGCATGGCTACCGCACGGACGAGATGATCGCCTCCATTGCATTGGCTGGAGGGACGGTGATCGGCGAAAGTGCTCTGCTCGCCTTGGAGCACGCCCCCGAACATGCCTTGCCTCTGGTACGCCAGGCGCTGCTCGCCGACATTCCGTGCAACCGGACCACCGTGGCGGCGGTCCTGGCATTGATCGCCACGCCCTGGAGTATGCGCGAGTTGTTCAGAGCATTGGAAACATCGGACGACCAGCAGAGAACGGCCGACGCACGTGCCGCACTGCTGGAGACGGGCGACGCGGAGGCCGAGAAAGCAGTCTTGGCGTGGGAGGAGAAGAATCCACACGAGGTCGAGCCGGGCAAATACGTCGAGATTGGGGAGCGGAGAGTCCGGGTCTACTCAATGGACGAGGTGATGCTGAATAGCCGAGGCACATTCGTCCGCCACGAAATGGACAGACTCCGCGACCGGGTCATGAAGATCAAGAATGTCATCCCGCCGGAACCGGCTGCCCCAAAGCCGTGGTGGAAGTTCTGGGGCAAATTGTCGCACCGGCGGGGCGAATCTCCCTCCTGAGACCACACCGCCTAATCCCACCACAAGAACAAGTACTTCATCTCATACAGATGGAGCGCTAGCAATTCACGGGAATCCGACAACTTTGTTGTTCAGGATCGGCTCGGCCCGCGAATATACAAAGGTAGAGGGCGCGCATTTTTTGGACAATTTCCCGCCGCGCCGGGTAATTGATTAATAGGCGGGACGCGTGTCCGCGGATGGCATAGGTAACTAATGGACGGGCACATCATGTGCCCGGGCGCTCCGGCGAAGGACGCCAAAGATTTTTTCTGCATCCCAAGTCATTGTCCTCGAAGGGCTTATGAGGACGCGGCGAGGGATTTTCTTACGGCCTTGTGTCGTAATACGTTTCGTAATACGATATAGGGTATAGGAGGTATCGTTATGGCAAAGCCCAAGGACGACATTCGTGAGGTGGTGGCCGTGCGGTTCACAGGCTGGGAACTGTTTGTTCTCGACCAACTGGCCGACGTCACCGGCGACTCGCGCTCCGACACGGTGCGCAAGAGCATCGCCGAGCACCTGCGGCGGACGATGCGCGAGCATCCCGAGTGGCCCATGCACCCCGCGTGGCTGAACGCTGGCGGCAAGTGGGGCCAGGACAACGATGAACGGTGGGTCTTCACGATGGCCCAGCACTGGTTGTACGCCATCACCGACGACGACCCAACCAAGCACCTGCAGAAGACCACGCTCGATGGCGTCACGGCCTATCGCTGGCGCGAGGGGCGGCCGGTGCCCAAGCTGCAGGACTGGAAGCAGCATGTGGCCGCCTACCACGAACGGCGGGAAGAGGAGGGGCGATGAACACGACCACCCTTGAGAACATCATGCTCGCCGCCAGCGCCGTGGAGATCGAAGCGGGCGCTGAGAAAAAGCAGCCTGCCATCTCCATCCTGGGCTACGGCGGCGGGATCATGCGGGTCGGCACCTGGGGTGATCTTTGCATCGACCTGAACAGCCTGGAAGCGGGCGGGCAGATCCCGATCCTGGCCGACCACGACCCGCGCTTGTCGGGCATCGTCGGCCACGGCACCGCGCAGGTGCGTGACGGGAAGTTGTATGTGGCCGGCGCGATCACCGACACCACCGATGCCGCCAAACAGGTGGTGGACCTGGCTCGCAGCGGATTCTCCTTTGGGGCCAGCGTGGGCGTCGAGCCCGCCGAGCAGGTGCGCGTGGCCCCGGGCGAGAAGGTGACGGTCAACGGCCGCACGCTCACCGCCCCGCGCAACGGCATGGTGCTGATCCAGAAGGGTCGGCTGAGGGAGGTCAGCGTCACGGCGCTGGCCTGTGATACGAGCACGTCGGTCGCCATCGCGGCGGCCAGGAGGAATGCAGTGGACGTTACGACCAACACGGAAGTTCAGGAACAGGTGGAGGCCGAGCGGAAGCGCTTCGCCGACATCACGCGTATCTGCGGCAGCAAGCATGTCGACATCCAGGCCAAGGCGGTGTCGGAAGGCTGGGACGCGACGCGCACGGAGTTGGAGGTGTTGCGAGCCTCGCGGCCGAAGCCGCCGATGGCCTGGGTGCCCGCCAGCTTCGCCGCCAACAGCACCATCATCGAAGCGGCGCTGTTGACGCGGATGGGGCTCTCGTCCCTGGCCGAGAAGTCGCTTGGGGCCGAGGTGATGGAGCGGGCGGAACACCTGCGGGGCAGCCACCTGCTCGACCTGTGCAAGGCAGCGCTGATCTCCGAGCAGATCGACGTGCCCCGCAACCGCATGGAGTTGGTGCGGGCGGCGCTCTCGACGTTGTCGCTGCCGGTCGCGCTTGGCGATTCCGCCAACAAGATTCTGCTCAGCGCCTACACCGAATCGCCGGCGACCTGGCAGGCCTTCTGCGGCACCCAGAACGTCAGCGACTTCAAGGTGGCCAAGACCATCCGGCCGACCTTCATCGGTGAGCTTGAGGAGGTGCCCGCGGGCGGGGAACTCAAGCACGGCACCATCAAGGAGGCCGTTGGGGAAATCCAGGCCCGCACCTTCGGGAAGATGTTGTCGCTCGACCGCAAGGACATCATCAACGACGACCTGTCCCTGTTCGACACCACGGCCGCGGCGCTGGGCCGGTCGGCGATGCGGTCGCTGTCTGACCTGATCTACACCACGCTGCTGGCCAACACCAACAACTTCTTCTCTGCGGGGCACGGCAACTACCTGGCGGGCATCGACACGGTGCTGTCGGTGGATGGCCTCAGCCGGGCCATCGCGCTGATGCTGGCGCAGAAGGATTCGGAGAACCGCAACCTCGACATCCGGCCCGCGACGCTCCTGGTGCCGCCGGAGCTGCAGCAGACGGCGAAGATGTTGCTGGAGTCCGAGTTCGTCGAGCGCGCCACCAACACGCCCACCGGCAATCCCATCAAGAACGCGGTGAAGATCGAAACCGAGCCGCGCCTCAGCAACACCGCCCGCTTCACCGGGGCCTCGGATAAGGCGTGGTACTTGTTCGGCACCCCGGCCGATGCGGCGCTGATCGTGGCCTACCTCAATGGCGTCACGGCCCCGACGGTGGAGTTCTTCGGCATGGAGGCGACGGTGAACCGGCTGTGCGTCTCCTGGCGGGTCTACTTCGATTACGGCTGTGCCTTTGGTGATTACCGCGCCGCGGTGATGAGCAAGGGCCAGGCATAAGCGTCTCCTGTTCGAGGGGGCGGGAAGGATATCCATGACCTTCCCGCCCCCATCCCTTACCCAACCAATCAACCAACCGAACCAGCGAACCAACGAG